>JAEIGA010009759.1_pt1 | contig 14540 bp, 31 predicted proteins | sample 9270691 | NCBI WGS metagenome assembly JAEIGA01 (sample SAMN17057246, study PRJNA624740) | gut metagenome | biome: biome; isolation source: fecal sample | host: Bos grunniens | place: China: Xizang | collected 2019 | reverse complement strand
TGATTCTTGACGCTATTAGTCGCTGCGTCGGTCACAGCCCCGAATACTGGGACAAGCCGATAGCCGAGTGCGCCGCCAAGCTCAGGCTCGCAGATGCCCAGAAGGGAGCTGATGCGGAGTGAGGACGCTGTTTCTCGTTGCCGCAGTTCTGTGGTGCGCGTTGGTTGTCTACGCGGCGGCTAACAGTTGGTGGGACTAGGAGGAATCATGGGAGTCTACAGGATCGACTCGGCACAGCTTGAGCCGCCGCCAGAGGAGGAGCGCACGGCACGCGAGTGGATGGAGGACTGCACCCACTGCAAGGCGTGCCAGCGTGCCTACCTCATGGGAATCGACCACGAGCACAGGGGTTGGGTCGAGGACGCGGCACGCATCTTCCACTGCCAAGAGTGTGAGGAGTGGGAGTAGTGACACCGACAGAGAAGGGTAGGCGCGTGGACGCCCTAAACCAAGGGCCGGACACGCGCCGAGTCTTGTGCGAGATGGTAGCCAACCGCGAGGGAGATATTGATGACTTGCGCAACCTCGTTCGTGATGCGCTCATATGCGTACACGAGTCCAGCAGGGGATTCATGACTCACCCAAAGACGTACCGCGACCTGAGAAGCAGGGCGAAGAAGCTGGGGGTGGACGCATGATGGGCGAGTATGACGCTGGATACGAGAACTACATCGACAGCCTGATACGAGAGATAGAGAAGCTCCAAGACGAGAACGATAAGTTGCGCGAGCAAGTATCAAGTCTCGTTGGCCGCAGCTTCCGAACGGCAGACAAGATGAGTTGCATCGAAGCTGACAACGCCAAGCTACGGGAGCTGGTGAAAAGAATGTTTGACCGCGTGAATTACGAGTGCCGCTGCTGTAGCGTTTTCTGCTCCGATTGGGATGAGGACAACGAATGTTGTGTCTTTACAACGTTGATGCGCGAGCTGGGGGTGGTCGAGTGAGCATGATTGACAGCCTGATTGACGAGCTGAACAAGTCGGCAGACGAATGGAACAGAAGCAACATGTTCGAGCTGGCACGCATGTGTCTTAACGCAACCGTCACCATCTTGGAGCTGCGAAACGACGCCGACCTGCTGAGAGCGATGTTGAGTCAGGTGCAAACCGAAAAGCGGTGCTACATGGCCGAGAACGCCAAGCTGCGGGAGCAGTCCGAGCGACTATTCGATAAGACGTTAGAGCTTGCAACCGAGAACAGCAAACTGCGAGAGCTATGTAAGCTGTGTGAGCGCGAAGTCGACAACGCCAAGCTGCGGGAGCTGGCAGAGAGGGCATGGAAGTCCGCTGAACGGCTGTGCCAAGCGTTCGATGGCCCGTGCAGGGGCGATGGCGTAACCATCTACAAGCCGTGCCCGATGGGAGAGCGTGACGAGGAATGCATATACGGCCAGCTCCAACGCGACTTGCGCGAGCTGGGAGTGGAGGTGGACGGGTGAAAACGACCATCATCACCTGCGACATCTGCGGCGCACCCATCGGCATGAGTGGCGGGAGCGTAGACCTTCATGCACATGACGTTGCAAAGGTGGTTTTGGCAACGTATCCACCGCAAAGGGTTGGGGCCTACGACCTTTGCGCGGAGTGCCGAGACGAGCTGGCGGCTTGGATTCGCAAGCGCAAGGAGGACGCATGAGCAACTACTACCTCTGTGACCGCTGCCGTCATTACGGCGAGCAGTTGTTGAACCTTGACATGATGCCGATGTGCATGGGAGAGCCGCTATGGGAGGGGCGCAAGGTGATGTTCGACCACGGCCATGCGAACGGTCGAAAGCCCTACGACGAGCCAACAGACGTGTGCGATTGTTTCGAGCTAAAGGAGGACGCATGAGCTTTCCTGCCGTGGCTATTCTTATCGGACTCTTTCTAGTGACATGTTCCATCAATGGCCCCGCGATTGCCCTAGTGGTTTGTGGGGCGTACCTTATGGGCGTTTTCGTAGGGGGTGACTGATGCCTGACGAGGATTCGCTGCGTCACAAGTACGCGCCGCTGCCGGAAGAGCCACGGTACAAGAAGAGGGCCAAGAAGAAGCATGTTCGCAGCGACCACAAGCACGACTACGAGCAGGTCTGCATCGACGCGCACTTGTTCGCTTACAGGCACGGCAAGGAGGTTCCGTACCTGTATCTAGGCAAGCGTTGCAAGGTTTGCGGACGGCTGCATGACTGGTGGCACGCCAACGTGAGCGAGCCGCCAAAGGGCATGCCGCTCTACGAGGTTCCCAACTGGTCGTTCTTGTGGGACGAGAAGGCATTGCCAAGCGAGCTTGAGGTTGGACATGCGGGGAGGGAGGACGCATGAGTCCGTTCATCTGTGGGTTTGTTATTGGTGGCATGTTCGGTGTGACACTGACGTGCCTGATGGTTGTTGGAGGTTAGGCATGGGGATTAAGAAGGCCGTGGTTCCGAACGTTGACTACAAACACGTCAACAGGAACCTCAAGGACATCCAAGAGTTCATCGAGTCCGGCTGGGACAGTGCTGAGGTCGATTTGGACGGGCGCAAGGCAGTCAACGTGGACGTTGCGATGAGGATTGCCATGAGGCACAACGGAATCGAGGGCGTCAAGGTCATGAAGCGCGGAGAGCGCGTGTTCCTCAAGAGGGTGAGCGCATGAGCGAGCTACTGACCTGCCCGTTCTGCGGCAAGGACGTAGCCGTGATAATGGACGACTACGGCGAGTGCCTAGAGCGTTGGGGAGACGAGTTCGATGAGTCTGGCCTAGAGGCAACCGACTACAAGGCCGTCGTGTGCGACTTCTCCAATGGCGGCTGCGGTGCGTCGGGCGGCTGGCGAAAGACCGAGGAAGAGGCCGTGGAGGCATGGAATCGGAGGGCGCATGACTGATGACGAGCTCGCAACCCTAAAGGAGCTTTACGCAAGCTCGATGCCTTTGAGCGAGATTGCAAGGCATATGGGCTACAGCAAGGCGACCATCCAGTGCTTCATCACGGAGCACCGAGACATGTTCCCGTATCGGAAGAAGCGCGTGCCACCGAGGGTGCGGGAGATGTGGGTGGCTAGGATCAAGGCCGGAAGGGTAACCCAGCGTCAGGCGGCTAAGGCGTTGGGCGTGAGCCCAGTGACCATCGCTAGGTGGGTAAGGGGGTAAGAACGATGGGTGACGAGGATTTTGCACCCCTAAATGGCGGTTTTCTGGTCAAGGCATTAGACAATGGCGAGTGGGAGAGCCTTGGCTACATCGGCGAGGACGGCATCACCATCACTGACAGCGACGATGTCGAGGTTTGGCAGGGCAAGCTGTTCGAGCTGAACCAGACCGTCAGCATTGCGGTCAGGCCCCAATGGTGGTCTCTGAACAGGCTCTACAAGCTCGTCACTGGCCGCTACAGGTACACCGTGCCAAGGCTCAGGCGATGGAACAAGGGACACAGGAGGAACCGTTGAGCGAAGTGAAGGTAGAAATTCTCAGGCACCCCACCGAGGAGGACTGGCAGCGTTGCAAGATGCTCGCCATGAACACCATCGGCAGGGAGTGGTCTGGAACCGTGAGCGACACGTGGAAGCACAAGATTCTCAGGTCTGGGCACAGCCCGATCCGAACGCTGATGTTCACGATACGGATGGAGATACCGTACTGGGTCTCCGTCCACTTCTGCCGTCACAAGTACGGCGTGGAGCACTACGTCACCTCGCAGAGGAACGACCGTCAGGATGCCTACGACCGCAACCAAGCGACGCAGGACGTGACGGTTGTGCACATCATGGACGTTAACGCGCAGGAGCTCATGCAGATAGCCCGCATGCGCCTCTGCGGTCAGGCGTCCGAGGAGACCAGAAGGGCAATGTACGAGGTGTGCAAGGCCGTCTTGAGGGACAACCCAGAGTTCAGGCCGTTCCTTGTGCCGAAGTGCAGGGTGGGGGAGCTGGGCTTCTACTGCAACGAGTTCAGACCGTGCGGGAACCCCGGCAGGTACATCCCGTAAGTCCAGCCTACATACAGCGACAGCATTTGGGGCCATCCGTGGGGGTGGCCCCATTCTTGATTGGAGACTGAAATGGAACTCAAGATTATGGTCAGCGATGGCATGACGGCACCCTCATACGCCCACGCGGGAGACGCCGGTCTCGATCTGAGGATTAGGGAGGACGTCTGGATTCAGCCGCACCAGCGCGTGACGGTCGGCACTGGCGTGCGCGTAGCCATCCCCAACGGCTACGTCGGGCTCTGCTTCCCCCGCTCTGGGCTTGCCAGCAAGCTAGGAATCTCGCTGAGCAACTGCGTGGGCGTCATCGACTCCGGCTACCGTGGGGAGATTGGCGCTACGCTCATCAACAACGACAAGTCGCCCCATCTCCTTCATGCCGGGGAGCGCGTCTGCCAGCTTGTCATCGTCCCGTTCGCCACGTGCGAGCTGAATGTCGTCAACGAGCTCGATGACACCGACCGTGGGGCAAACGGGTTTGGGTCCAGCGGGACGCTGTAATGCCGCGACCAAACGCATCCAAGCGCAAGAGGCACGCATGGAAGATGGCCCGAAAGGAGCGGATGGAGCGCATGGAGGCCGTGTCGGGCAAGAAGCCGTTCGGCACCAGACGCATGTGCTACCGAAAGCGCAGGTTCCACTCCGAGCTGGATGCGAGGCTCAAGGCCATGGAGATAGAGCAGCGCAGGAGCGTGCGCCTCGGCGTATACAAGTGCCCGCTGTGCAAGGGGTGGCACCTCACGTCAAAGTATGAGCAAACCCTGTAGCAGAACGCACAAACGCCAGATGTTTGCGCAGGTACGGACGCACGCATGTGATAATGACCTATGCACATCCGACGTTTGGGAGCCTATGGGTTGGAGAGAGTTCCTAGAGCTTGCGCGCGAGTCAGTGGGCCGCATAGAGGCCCTGACCTTCCAGATCGAGAGCGGCGGCGAGGACCGCAAGGCCTCCGGCGTGTCGGTGAGCGGAGGGGGAACCTCGAACCCCACGGAGTCGGAGGCACTCAGGCGCATGCTGCTCATGCCGAGGTTGGAGGAGCGCAGGGACTTCCACATCGACCGCGTCGGCAAGGCGTTGGCGGGCATACAGTCCGTCAGGGACGGCCTCGGCGAGACCGAGGGCGAGATATTGGAGATGTTCTACATCGACGGGTTCCTGTCTGGGGAGATCGCTGGCGAGCTTGACCTCACCGTTGACGGCGTCTTCTACCGCAAGCGCAAGGCACTCAAGTGGATGGACGAGAATCTGCCGATGCCGGAGTAAATCAGGAGAAGACAATTGAATAGGGGGACGAGGTGCGAGCATGACCAAAGAGCACGCATATGCCTATGAGTCTGGGTACCAAGACGGCCTCACGGCGGCAAGGGGAGAGTTCTGGCACAGGATGGCCGACGAGCAGCCCACTGGCGAGAGGGGCAAGTACCTGCTCCTCGGCAAGCGCGGTGCGATGTACCTGGCGAACGGCTTCCACGTCTGGGAGCACAGCGGGAGAAGGAGCTTCTACATCCCGAACAACCGCAGCGGATACATGGACTTCGACAAGGTCGAGGCGTGGGCCGTGGTGCCGCCATACGAGGAGGCGTGAGCATGAGCGTCGAATACGAACCGAAACTGACGGTCGGCTGGCGCGTCGAGCAGGACGAGATTCCCGACTACAAAGAGCGCTATGATGATGAATGGGAGGAGCTTGGCGGGCTTGCCAAGGAGGCGTCGCTGCTGCTCGACAGCTCTGTCTGGCAGAGCGAGCTGTGCGAGGTCGAGGACTACTGGTGCGGTGGCACGCAGATCATAGGCGTGCCGATGTTCGACCACGAGCTGCCGATGGGCGAGTTCGAGGAGCGCACCGGCAAGATGGCAGACCTTGCCGAGAAGGTGTATGAGCAGGTCATGCGCAGGGAGCCAGAGGACGGCCCGTACCTGATTTCATGGACGCAGGTGAGCTAGATGAGTGAGTTTGGGAGCAGCGAGCACATCAGGTCATTGTCGCGCAGGGAACTTGAGAACCTGTTCCGCTATGTGTTCAACAGCCGAAACGACCTGAACACGATCGTCACACAACAGTCACGGGAAATCACCGAGCTGCGCAGGAAGGTTGCCAACCAAGCCCGTCAGCTCAAGGAGGTGCAGAGGGCCCTTGAGCGTCGCAACCAGGGCGAGTTCAAGGCGAGGTGGCAACGGGCGATGGATTCACTCAAGGCGGAGAATGAGCGACTGAGTGAAGAGGTCCACTACCTCAAAAAGGGCGACATATTGCACGTACTCACCGACCAGGAGTTTGCCGAGCAGCAGAGACGCGAGCGCGAGATGCAGGCGAGCATCAAGGCGCTCGATGACTACAACGAAAGGCTGCGTGAGCTGGCGCAAAGGCTCTACGGCTACGCCATGGAAGAGTACCCGGACGGTACCGAGCTGAACTTCGCGGACGAGATGCGTGAGTTGGGGGTGACCGATGGCTGAGACCGAGGGAAAGATGCTCACCTGCGACCTGTGCGGTGCGACCGTGTTCCTCAAGTACGTGGAGACCAAGGACTATGACGGCGGATTCACGCGGCTGCGCACGTTCGAGAAGAAGCCCGAAGGCTGGCAGACGTGGCACGTCAGCAACGTTATCAGCAGCACCCTCTGCCCGAGCTGCAACGAGCGGATGCAGGAGGCGCTGCTGGCATGCATCAGCAAGATACGAGGGGAGGCAGACCAAGATGGCTGACACGCAGGACGAGCCCGTGTTCGTCGTGAAGCTCACGGGAATCCTCAGTCCCGAGGATATCGAGCGGTATGCGCGCAAGTTCGAGGAGCAGTTGCCGGGGCGCGTCATCGTTACCGACAACAGGGTCGAGGACGTCAATAAGGTGACTGACATGCAGCCGAGGGATGCGATTGTGACCGTCCACCACAAGCGCAAACAGTTCAAGTCCATTGGGTGCGACGGCAACACGCCAATATACGAGACCGTCGAGGAAATCGAGCTGGTCAACGCAAGGGTGTGGCCCGTGTCCATGGGGCAAGACGAAATGCTCGTGGAGTACGAGGACGGCACGCTCGGAACCGCAAGGCTGCGAGACATACGCTTGGGAAATCGCTCGTGACGGAAACGCCCCGACTCTCCATCGTGAGGGTCGGGGCTTTCTTTATGAAATCATATGCTACAAAATCGCAACAATAGACGGATGCATTGCTGGGGAAATCGTTCTCATATGTTGCCAACTTTGTAGCAAAATCGTGCCAGCGAAAGTGGCTGGAAATTTTGAAAATGCATCCCGCAGGTAACATAACCAAGGCATAATCGACCCCACGAGCAGCGCATCCCTAAATGAAATCAGCCCCCACAGACGCGGGGGCTGGGTGGAAATTATATCTGCAGGTCGGGGTCAGACCTGCGGTAGAAGCTGCTGGTGGCCTCGCGCTGGGCGTCCTCCGCGTCTGGGTCCTCCCATCGGAAGGTGACCTCGTACCCTAGCTGCGTGAGCGACTCCGCCACGGCCCTAGACACGGCGTTCGAGGTGCCAACCTGCATGTCGCTCTTGCCACGCATGCCGTTGCGGTGCCAAGGGATCACGATGGGCTCGCCCTCAACGCGGCGGTCTATCGCACCCTGCAATGCCTTGCTCACGAGCTCGCAGTGACGCTCGTACTGGCGGTCGATGAACCTCCATGCCTCCGGCGATGGCGGGAAGTAGTTCGGGTTCTCCCAACGCTTCACGGTGTTAACCGCAACGTCGAGCTCGCCAGCCACGTCGTACAGGGATATGCCGCACATCTCCCTCATCGCCCTGAACTCCGCAACGCTCCTGTTAGCATAGGGCTCGTAGTCGATCCATCGTGCCATTGTGGCCTCCAATCTGCCGCTCCTGCGGCTGTCTCCATGGGCTTCTGCCCCTTCTGGGAAAGAGCATAGCACGTATCCGTTGGGTACGCAACATGTTTTCTAGGTCTTCGCGCGCGCATCATGACGGATTTCCAAAGCCGCTGAAAAAACGGCCAGAGTGGAATCCCAGAGGTGCTCGCGCGCGCATCATGACGACTTTTCCGACTCGCTGAAAAAACGGGCCGAGGGGAATTTGAGGATAGCTTGCGTGCGCATCATGACGGGTTTTCGGACTCGCTGAAAAAACGGCCCTATGGGGAGAATCCGCTGGTAAAGCGTTTAACTTAAACCGATTAACTAGGCCTCCTGGGGCTGCGGCTGGCCTCCGAGGGCCTCCGAGGGCGGGCGGCTGTCTGGGATCGTAGGCGGTGTGAGGCGTGCGCGGGGCGGTCTCTGTGACTCTGTGAGGGCGTTTTTCGGGGCGATATGGGCGGGCGTGGGCGTTTGGTCTGTATCGCGTTTCGTGCGTGAAATTCGGCCTCTAAACGCCTCGTCTGCTTCGCAGGGCGGGCGGGCTGCTGCAGGTCTTCGGGGCGGCTGCAGGTGACTCGATAGGATCGGGGCCGGATTTCGAGCAAAAAGGAAGGGCCCCACAAAAGCGGGGCCCAAAACTGGCATGTGTGCTTGTGTCGTTATTCGCGGGTGCCATACCAAAAGGCGGCGACTATTAGTGCGAGTATCCACAAGAACGGGGATAGGAGGAGGAGGAGGAAAAAGAAGACGGCCATAGTTACGCCTCCAACTCTGCGTGATGCTCGCGTCCCCAAATGACTACACTTGGAGACTCCGTAATTGCGTAGTAGTGCGTGCCTGTCGGCGTGGTGATCGTGCAATACACGCCAGCATTGAGCCTAGTAGCCACTTCCAGTAGCGCATGTTCGAGGCTGCGCGGCTCGTCGGTCACGGTGCCGCACAACTCCGCATAGCGGACATTTGCGAGGTCGTCACGGTCGCTCATGCGTGCAACAATCGAGTAACCTGCGCGGGGGCGTGCCGTCTCCTCGACCTTGCGCCGGTTGCTGGCGTGGTCACTAACGTAGTGTCTGCGCTCTAGCGTGATGTCTTGCCCAAAATAATGATACTGACGGCTGCTGGTCGGCCTGTTGATGCTGCGTGCCATTGCTCCGGCTCCTCTCTGCTGCTTGTGCTGCGTCGTGATGGTTGGTGCTAGCGGGTCAACTGTGCGCGGATGCTTTCGGCTGCTGCGCGGTGCCTCTGTGCCTCGGCGTGGTCTCCTCGGCGCTCTGCTGTCCATGCGTCGCGGTCGTATAGCTTGAGCACATATGAAATGTTCCCAAAATATGAACTGCTGTTGGTGTAGCCGGGGCGAACGATTGCGCAAACTGGCGCGCGGCGGTCGGTGGGATCGGTGGTAAAAAGGGCCCACGGGCCGTCATGGCCTGGAAGCTCATACAAGTGCGCGCGGGCGTTCTCGTATGCCATGCTTGTGTCCTGCGGGTGGATGAAATCATAAAGTCCCATGCTGTTACCTTCTCTCTGCGGCTGTCGCCACTCCTGGTGGTGTGCTATGCGTTGGCGATGCGGTCGGCCTCTGCTGCGATCTGCTCGGGCGTGTATCCTGCTATGGTGCCTTCTGGCATGGATGCCCAGCGGCGCAACTCCTGCGCGATGATCTCGCGGGCGGTGGCCTCGTCGGCCTTGTCTAGGCTGCTGACGTATCCAAGATGAATCTCCATGGCCGGGTCAATGTAGTAACCATCCCCAACGCGGATATATTCTGTTAGCTCCAACCATGCAGCGCCGGTTTCGGTGTTGCGGTTGATGGTCACTAGCTGCATATCGCTGCGGTGCTCTCGATGCGTGAAAACGTCGCACGGCTCGCCGCATGCCGTGAAGCGTGCGCGGCGCTTGAAGTTCCTCAACTCCTGCGGGGTAAGTTCGTTCCGGTAGCTCATTGGTAACGCTCCTCTCTGCGGCTGCTTGCCGCTCCTTTGCAGTACCTACCAGCCAACGCACACGGGGCGGTGTGCGCTGGCGGGTGGCGCTGGGGTGCTAGGCGTTCGCGGCCTCTAGGCATTCCGCTATAAAGTCGCTGGCGCTCATTGCTTCGATGCGCGCGGCCTCTGCTGCAAACTCTTGGAGTTGCTGCCAAAACTCCGTTAGATACTTCTGCGCCTGCGGGGTGTTGATCCTGTCATATATCAAAACGTCGTAGGCGTCTTTAGCTAGCTGCTTAGCGGCGTCCTTGGCTGCGTAACGGTTGAATGGGTGGCGGTACCACTTCGAAAACTTGGCGGGAAACTCTGCGACTGTGTAATAGCGCTCTGTGTAGCCGGTGCCCTTGCTGGCTATGTCCTTCACGCTCTCGATGGTCACGGCCTCAACGGGCACATAAAGCGTATAACGGCGCTCAAATGCTATGTTCTCGGCTACGATGTGCGCGCGGGTCTCGGTAAAGTCGGGGGCCTTGCGGCTATTCCAGACGATGGGGAGAGTTACGACAATTTCAGTATGCGCGCCTATGGCCTTGTAAAGGTCGTTTTCATCGAGCGTCGCAACGGTTCCGGCCTCGTTGTAAAGCCTGACATGGTAAAGCCTGAGAAACTTCGTCTGGTTCTCGTTGATCATGGTCACTTCGTAGCGGCCTTTGTGAAATGTCACGGGCTGCGGCTTCGGGGTCTTCATTTCCTTTTGTCCTTCCTGCTGCTGTTGCTGCTTCGTCGGGGCTGGTGCTACTTGTTGCGCTGCTCGCGGTCGTAAAGGCGTTCAAACGCCTGTGCAGTCATGTGGCGGTACTTGGTAAACACCTGGTCATTGCTGTAACGCTCGGCCTCTTCGGGGGTCTCGTCCATCCATGCGGCTACGGCCTTACGCTGTGCGTAGTAGTCACAATCGAAACAACCTGCAGACACTGCGAGGTATGCGACCCAGTAGGGCGTATCTGCCGTGATGAAACCATAACGTCCAGCTGCGCGGTACTTCTTTGCGAGGCCCTCACCATGGATGGGGTATCCGCCCTCCGTCTGGTCCGACTGATAGCGCATTTCATCGCGCATGATGCCAAATGCCCATGAGATCGGGCGCATGGTGTCGGGGTCGTCGTAGTTGTCGCGGCGGTTGTCCAGCTCTTCGAGTACGTAGGCCTCAACGGCTCGCCTGGTTTCCTTGCTGTTGCTCTTGCGCATGGTACTCCGTCCTTTCTGCCGCTTTGCGGCGTTTGGCTTCGGGCTGTTGCCCTTTGTTTCATCCTATCACGTTACCACTGGTAACGCAATAGGAAACGCTGGTAAATTAGCGTGTTGCCCACGTTCCCGGCATGTATGCGCCTTCGTCGCGGGTGGTGTAGTCCTCGAAACTATCGAGCGCGACAAATGCGTTTGGGGTGCAACTCATGCTACCGAGGCGCACAAAGTCATTCCACCAATTCACGGCGGGGTCGTAGCCTTCATAAACGGTGCGGGTGTAGGTCTTGCCGCCAAACTTAATGCGGGCTTTCCTGCTGGTCTTGTACAGTTGCATTTCTGGGGCTCCTCTCCTGGTTAGCGGGTGGCGTACTTGTCGCGCAATGCTTCGATGTGCTCGCGTTCGGTGGCGTATTCGTAGAAGTCGCGCGAGACTTCAAACGCGCCAACAAAAAGCGGGCCGGCCTTCTCTGCGTAGGCTGTGAGGCGGTAGCGGTGGGCTCCATCGGTCGCGCGGCCTTCTGCAATCCAAACTCCATTGCATGCGAGGGCGTCTAACTTCTCGACGGTCGCGCGGTAGTCCTCCTGGAATTTGATTTTGCGCTGATACTCTGCGCTAACTGCCTTGCTCCATGCCTTGAGGATTCCGGCGCGGGTCTTCGCCTGCGTGGTGACGGGATCAAGCGGACAAAAGCCCGCCTTTCCTGTTCCGTCGTAGGTGTGGGATTCGCTGATAATCTTCATTGCCTTGTCTCCTGTCCTGCTGCTGGTTGCTGCTTCTTCGACTACAAAACCCAAACAAACGCGCGGATAAACTCCGGCAACGTCATCCTAAAGATGACTTCAATGACGAACTGCATCTCTTTCACGGTGGCGCTGTTCGCGCTGCTTCCGTAGTGATTCCAGCGGATGTAATGGGCGTCTGCGCTGCAAACGGTGTGCAGGTTCTTGGTTCCGTCGCGGTAGGTGGTCACTTCGCAGAACTTCCAGCCTCTTTGCATGGCTGCGAGGAGATCGGCGTAAGTGTAGACGCCTGCAATGTTGTAATCGTCTTCATGCTGCATTTCTATGACTTCCTTCCTGCTGCTGTCGCTGCTTTACGGGGCGGGCCCTATTCGAGCGCGGGGCCCTTCGCGCTAGGTGCTAGATGGCGGGGGCGTAGCTGTAAAGCTCGTGGCGCTCGGCGATGGCTGCGAGGTCATCTCCAAAAGCGGTCCAAACGCGCGCGCCGTCTGCGGTGTATGTGGTGGCCTCGGCCTCGATGGCGTCCACGTCGTAGGCGTCGGGGTCGCCTAAATAGGCTTCAAGCTCGTAACGCTGATAGATGGGGGCGGGCTCGGGCTGGTCAAATTCCAAGTACTTCATGTTTTCGTACTTGCTGAGATCGGCGGGGCGGGCGGCTCGGGCTATGGCTTCGGTCATAAGCTCTACGGTTTCGCGGTCGTACTCGCTCGCGCGCTGGCTGGTGCCGGTGAGGTCGTCGCGGGCTACAAGATAAGCGGCGTGCGTCTCGTCGTCGTCTTCGCCTGGATACTCGCCGATGGCCTCGGCGTAAGCGTTCAAAAGTGCGAGGGCTGCACGGTTGGCTGCTGCGATTTCGGTGCGGTACTCGATTGCCGCGCGGGTCTCGTCGGGCGTCCACTGGTGCGCGGTGGCCTCGGCCTCGATGTAATCGCGCTGCTGGTCGTCCTCGATTGCGGCGATGATCTCGGCGCGCTCTTCGAGCTCGCGGGCGTTCTGCTCGGCGGTCTCGGTAGCGCGGCGGGCATACTCGCGGGCCTGCTCGGCGTACTCGCTTGCAATGTCGGCGATGCTTGCGGCGTTGCTGGTGCCTGCCTTTGCTGCAAGCTCGGCGGCGTCCTTTGCGAGAATTTCCGCGTAGGCGGCGGAAAAACGGGCTTCGCGGGCCTCGGCCTCTGCGGTCTCGGTGTCGTAGTCAAGTGCGGCGGCTGCGGTCTTGGCTTCGTGCTCCTGGGCCTCGCTCATGGCCTGCGCTGCGCGCTCCATCTTCGCGGCTGCGGCCTCCTCGGCGGTGACGGTGTCAAATACAAGCGTGGTGATCTGGTCGCCGTTAACGCGGTCGATCATGTAAAAGGTGCCCTTGTACTGCACGAACACGGTAAAACCTGTGGTGCTGTACCAAACGCGGCGGGTGGCGTGCGCGAAGTAGTTCTCTGGGGTGCGAAACTTCTCGCTGTACTCCTGGCGCTCGATCTCATAAATGAGGCTTCCTTCGCGCTGGCTCTTGATGTACTTTTTCATGTCCTTCGCTCCTTCTTTGCTCGCCTCTTCGCTGGTCTGAGGCTTTTCGTGTTGGCTCTCGGCTGGTTGCCGATTGGCTCCACTATAGGGCGCAAATGCTTAGCTGCGTGGATAGGTCGCAAATGCTTAGTATGATTTCACAAATAGAACACAAATGCATAGCACCAAAAGGCGGTAAACTGTTTGGAATGGGTACGTTTGTTCTGTTTTGGGGGTGGTGCGGTTGACTTCCTTGGAGGCTTTGCGGTTGATGCTGGGACGGTCTGGTATGAGCTCGTATCGGGTCGCGTTGGGGCTGGGGCGCGCCTCGTCCTATGTGGCGGGCATGCTGCGCCGTGGTAGTTGCCCATCTGCTGACCTGCTGGCGAAGATGGCGCACATATGCGGTTATCGGCTTGACTTAGTTCCCTATGATGGATCGGAGGCCATACACATTGACGGGGGCGGGGCTGGCTAGGCTTCTTCTCTGTTGGCTTCTCTTGCTAGGGGCTCGGCGTCTTCGAGGCGTCGGGCTCTTCTTCTATGTCTGGGCGTCTGCAGGGCTCTCACGCTTCGCGGCTGGTCTTCGGTCTGTCTGTCTGGGCTCCTCGGTTGCGTGGCTTGTGCGGGCTCCTGTGGGCTCCTGTGGGCGGCTGCGCTGGCCTCCTCTGGTGCGCTGCTGCTCTCCTGGTCGGCTGTCTTTGTTGGCTGCTGCTGGTCTCCTGGTTGGTCTCCTGGTTTGCTGCGCGGCGTGATGGATCGGGGCGGGCTGGATGGTCTGTCATTCGAGCGGGGCGGGCTGCAGTGCGCTCGTTGTCTGGGCTGCAGTCTCCTCACGTCATGCGGTCTTCGCTTCTCTCCTTGCTTCGCTTGTCTCGCCTCGGTAGGTCTTCGAGGCGGGCGGGCTGATTCTCTTCCGTGCTTCGGGCTCGCTACCCTTCGAGGTGTGGGCGGGCTGGTCTTCGCTTGCTTCGCTTCGCTTCGCTTCGGCTGCGCCGTTAGGATCGGCGATTCATTCGAGCTCGATTCGAGGTGTTAGGCGGTCTTCGCTGCGCTGCAGTCTGCTCACGGGCTCCGGCTGCTGGGCTCTCCTGTCTCCGTCTCCTGTCGTTGGTGGGCTGCTCTCCTGTTTCCTTGGCTTGGCTTCTGTCTTTGCTTGCCTGTCCTCCTCGCCTCCTCGTGCCTCGCCTCCTCCGCTCGCCTCGGCTGGCTGGCTCGGCTGGCGTTAGCCTTGCCTTACTCTCGACTGTTAGGCGGGGGTAACTCCCAGAGGTTAAGCGATTAACGTTAAACGGTTAACGAAGGCTCCCCCCGGCCCTCGCGGAGCCGCAGTCGG
>JAEIGA010009758.1_pt1 | contig 14540 bp, 23 predicted proteins | sample 9270691 | NCBI WGS metagenome assembly JAEIGA01 (sample SAMN17057246, study PRJNA624740) | gut metagenome | biome: biome; isolation source: fecal sample | host: Bos grunniens | place: China: Xizang | collected 2019 | reverse complement strand
TAGATACAGAAAAAAAGACTGACAAAAGATGACTGACAAAGAAAGGTATATATGTGTGTGTAAATTGTTAATTAATAAAAATTTTCTAATATATATATTATATATATATTTATATATATATTTATATTATTTATTATAAGGCTTTTGATTTTGTCAGTCAAATTCACCACCAGTTTTTCACTTTTTACTTTTTCACAAAAAAATCATTGACTGAATTCAACAAAGTTAGACACGGCTAAATTTGTGAAGTGCATTTTGCCGGAAATTTTGTCAGTCAAGTTTGTCAGTCAATTTTAGATATTTTTTTTTGATTTTTTTTGCAAAAAAAACTTGAAATACATCAAAAATGATGTATATTATAATAGTTAATCAAATAGGAGCATGCACTATGAGATTCAACGAGTTGGTTCAAATACTTGAAAAAAACGGCTTCAAGCTGATTTCAACCTCAAAAGGGTCAGCAAGATTTTATTCCAATGGAACTGTTACAGTTAATGTTCATTACCACTCCGGTAAAGAAGTTGCAACAGGAACGGCAAATAAAATCTTAAAACAAGCAGGTCTCAAGTGAACCCATCGGGGAGATAAACTCCCCGATGTTTTAAACAAAGGAGTAAAAAATGAACAGCTCAAGCAAAAAACTTACTTATTTTCTTGCCGTTTATGAAGATGAAACAAAAAAATACTGGACTACCTTCGCAGATTTTGAATGCTTGGTAGACCAGGGAGATACCATTGAAGAAGCAATCGCCAATTCAAGTGTATTTCTTGATGAAGTTATAGTACGAATGGTCGAAAATAACGAGCCTTTCCCTGAACCGAGTAAAATTATTGATTTTAATAAAAAATTAGATCCCGCAGATGGACAGCCTGTTTGCCTTGTTCCAATTACTGTTTATCCACCAGCTAAAACTGAACGCATAAATATTACGGGTAAAAGCAATGTTTTTGCTGAAATTACAGATTACGCAAAAAAACATCACATCACCCGTTCCGATTTTATGATACAAGCAAGTTTGGATTATATTAAAAGACATCAATAATGCTTCATTTTTTGAATTTCGGAAAGTTTAAGCCGTTTTTTCTCCTGAACCGGCGGCAGAGATATAACTTCTTCTTTTAGATCCGTTACTTTGTTATTTTGAATGTCGGATAACCGCTTCTTTTCCTTATTTTTTGCAAGATGATACTGCTCCGGCAATTCTGAACCGAGCATAGAAGCACAAACGGCACATCCGGCAACACAGTCAAGCCAGTGGTTATCTCCACGCTCCGGGCGTAACTTCCATTCATCAACAGTTCTGCCAAGACCTTCAGTTTTAATACGATATTCCGCAGTCAAATGTTCCGCAAAAGTCAAATGATGCAGTGCATTTCTGCCGTAAAGTGACAGATTACCGGCATCACCCATAGCAACACCGAGACGGCTATGAATAAAACTCTTCCAGAAGTTTGTATCAAAAACGACATGACGGATAGCACGTTTCCCGGCAATCGCAGGCATAAACCAATTGAATCCCAACCGTTCACCGCGTTTCTTTTTATATTCCGTCATCGGTCGTGATGAAGCACCAACATAACGCCCATGCCCCGGCATAATAATACCTGAAAATTCAGTTTGACGGCAAAACTGATAGATAGTATCTGTGGACATACCCCAGTTTGCGTCAATTAAGGCTCTCTCAATGCGAAACTCCGCTCCGTCCTCTCTAACATAGGGGGTAGCCATTTTCGCATCCACAAGGGCTTTTAAAGCGTTATAAATCTGCCCTTCCAATCCCGCTTTCGGAAATTTATGTTGAATCGTCGGATTTGCTTCTGCCAAAGTGAAGTTATGACGCCCCTGGTCGGGCCACGCTCCGTAATCAATAACAGCACCTGTAAAGTTATCCGCCCACGCACAGACACAATAATACAGCAGAGTTTTCTGCACGTCTACAAACATAGTCAACCGGACACATTCAAGAGGTACAACACCCTTTTTAAGTCCATTCAACTGTCCGCAGATTTCCTCAACCGACATCAAAGTATCTTCCGCCGTATCTTCCGCCATCGGTTCGTTTTGATATTCCGCTTGGAATGATAACTCATCGGTCAATTTTAAATTCATAGCGTATTGAATTGCCGACGCCTCATCGGGATTAAATCGGGACTCCCAAGCAGCTTTCGCTCCTTTATCCATTTCTTCACGATTTGCCAGATAAAATTCTGTTGCCCGTTGAATATTGCCGTCCTCACGCAAAGCATCCGCACGGATTTCTGAATATTCCTCCCATAACTTTATATTTTCCGGCTCGGAATAAAGCAGTTTCATCCTCTCTCCGTTCCATTCGGGATGTTTACCTTTATCAAGAATCTGATCCGCCATATCTCCATTCCGGATAACGGTACACGGCATCAATCCTGATATTTTTTTACCGGGTCCGGCCAAACCGAGAACATCCGAGCCTAAAATTCTCAATCTTTTGCGTGTTTGCTCAATGCTGTTCACACTTTCCGTTGTTTGGGGGTCATCTACAATAACAAGTTCAGGTCGCACGATACAGCCGTCAGAACGCTTGAATTTCATACCTCGTATTCGTCCCGTAATACCTGCAACGGTAATAATCCGCCCTGAAGCCTTACTGCCCTCAATCGTCGGCAGAACCAACTCTTTGCCACTCCATGTTATTCTGGTACGGACACCATTTGACAACTGCCCGGCACATCTATTAGCAATCCCTTCAAGCTGTACAATCGGATAGCAGATTTCAGGAAAATCCTCGGCAAGTAATTCATTGGATTCAAATTCCGTCTTGATACTTTCCATCATCTCCAAAGCAGCTGTTTCTGTCGCACCTACCAAAGTGACAAAATCTCTGTGACCATAAACCACCGACCATTGAGCCGATATTTCACAAAGGGTAGATTTGCCCGAACCTCGCGGCATCGCCAACGCAAAAAGTCCACCGTACAAAACTGCATTTTCAATTTTTTCAATAACTTTCAAATGGTCGGGAGACCAACCGAAATAAAAAACATGCGGAAAATAAGTCTCACAAAAAAGTCGCAAATCCCGTTCACATGCAGCTTTTCTTTCAGGATTTTTCACTTCGGGAATATCACCGATATCACGCCCCGACAAAGATAATGCCTGCGAGCGTTTATACGCCTTGTCTTTTTGAGCTTCATAACCTTTTGTGCTGCGCCTTGTTTTCGGATTTGCCAGAAATGCAAAATATTTTATAAAATTGACAGTTTTATTTTTCTTTTCCGTATTATCAGCTTTGATATAGTCGCAATATTCATTCCAATCATGCTCTATTTTCCCTCGCGGTTTGATTTGCACTCCCAATGTATTAAACATAGTCCAATGTCCACAAAGTTCATCCAATGATACTGATAGAGGATTAAAATCATTCATTATTTATCCTCCCCTCTGAACCACCAACATAAAGCCATGCCGCATAATTGAAAAGATTTATTGTACCATCCTCATTTAACGGACATCCCGCATCAATATCCGCTTGAACTACCTGAATACTGGCTGCAGTATATCCACCTGCTCGCATAAGTTGCACAGTTTCTTCTATTGTTAATTTTTTAATATCCATTTTTTTCTTATTCATAAAAATAACTCTCCCTGCTGATTGATTGCTCCGAACATATCTTTCTGATGTTCAGGAATAAAAAGTTTTTCCATTTGAATTTTGGCATTGTTATCCCCCAGCGTTACCCGCTTTTCAAATTCCGCAATACAGATGAAATCTGATGGCATCTGATACTCCGAAATAATGACAAGTTCCTGCTGTTTTCTGCACCATTGATAAAAATTTTCATAATCCAAAGTTTTAACAGTCCTCCCTTTTTTATCATAACCGTTAGTCGAACGATACGGAATATCACAATACAATAAACTGTCCTTTTTAATCGGGACTTCATCATAATTCATTGCATAACTTTTAATATCTCCCGCAAGCCTTTCAAGGTTTTGCAGCCTTTCAAGGCTTTCAAGGTTCGCTAACACCGGACCGCTTTTCAATATCTCTCTGGCTTTCCTTTTTCTTGCATATTTATCCGGCAGACTGTCAATCTCCGATAAATCAATATTGTATTTTTCTTTCAAAGGTTCATAATCACGGAATACTACTGCATAATGCAAAAATTTTTTATACTCTTCAATATCTCTTCCGTAAAGATAAGTCCGTAAATCATTGCCGAAGCTCCAACAGACTTTTACAAATGGGTCACTGTCTTTCAGAAGAAAAAAATCTTCTCTTGAAATCCAGCGTTTTTCATATTTGTATTTCCCGCGCATAGCATCAAGAAAGAGCTGCGGAATATCGCTTTGAATATCGTTAATGAAAATATTTTTATACTTTTTGCTCAATAATGCTCCATGGCTTACAGCGCACCCTCCGCAAAATAAATCGTAAAAATTTTCTCTTTCAGGAAATATTTCCATAAAACGGTCAACGAGCTTATTTTTGCTGCCTTTATACGGCAATCCGTATTTCTGCATATCAAATCTCCCTTGTCTCATCTTCCCAATTTTCAATCTCTCCGTTGACATATTCCGCATAGCGTTTACGGATAAAATCGCACTTGTATTCATTATGCTCAACAGCAAGACAGATACGGTTATTCTGCTCACATGCTATCAATAAACTGCCGTTTCCAGCCGCACAATCAAATACAATATCATTTTCCAATGTTGAATTTTTCAAAAACAATTCATACATACTGACGGGACGGACATTACCTTTTGCACCTTTTATTTTTTCATTATCAAAGAAAAGTACATTGCTTACCTCATCACTGCCGTACCATGAAGGATTAATATTTTTCCGACTGCCGAAAAGCAGACAATCCGCCTGCCTGCGGTAATCCGTGTACCCCTTTGCTGTTTTATCCGTGACTTGATACAGAGTTGATTTTACTTCAAATCCGTTCATCGTTGCCGCCAGATAAACGCAATATTTTTCTATTGCTTCAACACCGAGATAAAAAGATGATTTTTCATCTGCAAAAGTATTGAATAACTTGAATAAACGATTGATTTTTGAAGTAAATACCTCATTTGATTTTCTGCTTTTTTGAGTAATGTTTTGTAAATCCGTTATCCATGCGGAAACTTTTTTATCACCGAGCAGTTTTTTCCATGCCTCTTTCGTACTGCCGTCACCGCAAAAAAGATAGTGATTGCCGAGTTGATAGATTTTTCCCTTTTGACTTTTTGGAGGTTCTTTTTCCTTTTTCGGCTTTTCTTCCTCTTCGGTCATATCTTCCGCAATCGGCTCGGCAAGATCAACGATTTCAATATTAAACCAGCTTAAATCCAATCCTGAATCCTGTAAAGCGGTAAACTCATTTTCAAGGATTTCAAAATCAAAACTTGACAACTCACCGATTTTATTATCTGCTATCCGATAAGCCTTTTTTTGCGTCTCTGTCAGATAGTCAAGAATAATACACCATGCAGTTGTTCTGCCGAGCTTTTTTAACGCTTTCAACCTCGTATGCCCGGCTAAAATCACATGATTTTCATCTATCAGAATCGGCTTGCGAAAATCAAAGGTTTCAATACTTTTTACAATAACATCCACCGCACCGTCATTATTACGGGGATTATTTTCATACGGATAAATTTCACTGATTGGCAACTCAACTAACTTCATTTTTCCTCCTGCGTCTTTTTAATATAATCGCATCCTTCACCATAAACAAATTCCGCATAGCGTTTTCTTATCAAATCCGCTTTCGCACAATCATTCGTCACCGCATAGCAAATCCTGTCCGACTGCTCACAGGCAATAATTGTACCGCCATTTTCTGCATTGATATCCAGCACAATATCCTCAATTTGACTTGAATTTTTTAGCAGTTTTATCCTGATTGACAATGGCAGATACCCGCTTGAACTTACATTGCAGTCAAAATAATTTGTCTCTTTACGGTCTCCGTACCATTCATTTTCACTATTTTTATGCTTGCCGTAAAGAATTGTTTCATTGCTTGACGGATAAAATATTTTATGCTGAAAAACATTTTTTCTGGCAATAATATTTTCCATTACTTCAAGATTGCAATCCCGGCAAAATCCCTCAATATTCAAAGCACATTTATCCTGACAGAAAAAGTAAAAACTTCCGCTTGCTTTCAGATATTTTGATGCTGTTTTTATTTTGGCAAAATCTCTCTCATTACCATTTTTCAAACAGGACAAAAGCATTTTCGCCCGCTTGTCTTTGAAAAGTTTTTCCACATTACTGTCACCCACTAACAAACGATGTTTGCCGAGTTGATAAATTTTTCCTGCTTTACTGTTGATTTTTTCAGGCAACAGCGGAATTGCATCGGGCATAGTCTCACCGTCTTTTATCTCCGACTCTTTTTTTCCATTCAGCAACTCCGTCAAAATCTCATTGGCAAAACCTAAATTATTGATATTGTAATTATCCTCGGCTAATTCCTGTATCTCAACTGTCAAAGTTTCATAATCCCATGTTGCTTCTTCTGCCGTTTTATTTACTGCAATGCGATAAGCCGCTATCTCTTCTTTTGTCATATCGTAATGAATAATACAGGGGACTTCTTTCATACCGAGCGTTTTAGCCGCTTTATAGCGCAGATGACCGTCAATGATATATTTATCCTCCGTCAACTCCAACGGCGAATTAAAGCCCATATCCGTGATGATTTGAGCCATTTCCTTTACTGCATTATCATTCAATCTTGCATGATTTTCATACGGACGGATTTCTTTTAACGGAACTTTCACTATTTCCATTTGCCTTTTCCTTTCGTTTTGAGGTGCTTGCGGCGCGAGTTATTCCCTTTGCTAATCTTTTTGCTTTCAGACCCTTTGCATGGTCCATATTCATTTGTTTGGTACACCATTCAAGGTTTCTCAAGCTGTTATCGTGCCGATTTCCATTCTTATGATTAACTTCACTTTTCGGACCAAACGGAGGCCGCCCCAGAAATGCCAAAGCCACAAGACGATGCACTGCCCTTGTTTTCCCATTTATGCTTACAGTCGTGTAATGCGCTATGCCGTTTTGATAGCAATTACAAGCCTTTAGAACCCTTGCTTTTATCAACCGCTTACTTACCTTAAGTTTACCATCACTCACCGTTACCGTCCTTGCAACAGATCTTATTCGCCCTGCGCTTGACGCTTGATACCCCTGAATACCGGGTATATTCTTCCAAATTTCAACCATATGCAAAATACTTTCATTTTAAATAAAGAGTATATGTAAAATACTCAAAACCACAAAATAAAACATATATGAAAAAAATCAAATCACCAATTAAAGCTGTTTCTATATGCGAAAACCACAAATAAGCAGCAACATTCTTATATGAAAAATTGAATTCTCCCCTCATTTTTTACCATTAAACCGTAATTTGATATGCAAAAAAAGCAAACAAGCCACGCTCTCGGCAAAAACTCAACTTTTTATTCTATTATTACTTATCGTAATTGTCATTCCATTCCAAATAAAACCATTTTTCGCAAAAAAAGAAACTCTTTTGCCCCTTCCGAGTTTGCCGGCCGGGGTGAAAAGGAAACCTTTTCAAGGGGGAACCGTTGGGCCAACCGCCTCCACACGTCCCGCCGATCCCGCTGCAAATAGTTCAGCATCAAATTTTTATCACTGCGGCCCGGTGTTATTAAAATAAAATAATTTTACAAAAGGCCAGCGATCCGCCCCGCTGCCGGTGATTTTTTTTACTGATCCAGACCGAAAAAAGACAAAAAAACACCATAAAAAAACATTAAAAAAACTTGTATTTTTTCTTGAAAATCGATTGTATTTTTCTTGTTTTGTGCTATATTATAAATAGTTAAAGATAATAGCTTTAACAGTTGTTTTTAGTTAAAAAAATCCAATTCAAAAAACTTTAAAAAAATATACACTTTTTTATATTTTCAACTTGAAAATTTTATAAATAGTGCTATATTATATCAAAGCAAAAAAAAGGATCTACCAGAGCTGCAACTCTGATAAATCCCAAAAATCAAACAGCGTGTAAAGACCGGAACGCTGCAAGATATAATATAATCCGGTCTAAAAAAAATTCAAACAAGAAAGGCCGGAAAAATGGAAAAATTTTCTATTCCCGAAAACCGTAAAGAATTTATAAAACTTTGCATTACCGAACTTGAAAACGAAAAACCGCGCTCAGCATGGGCACGCGGTGTACAAAATTATACTGCTGAACTTTTTAATAATGTTTTAAATTTTTGGAATGATTATACCGGCGAAGCCACCAATTATAAAGATTTTGAAAAATTGATGTTAAACGGCGCGGATAATTGGCATTATTATAGTTATGGCGGAGGATCGTATTGTTATAATTTCGATATTGCAAAAAATATTTTCACGCCGTCGCAGTTTAAGCGCTGGCAGAATACAAAGTGGAATATTGATTTAATGGAACTTCAAACACGCGCGCTCCGTATTGCTGCCCATAAGGCTTTTTGTATTGCAAAATGCATCTGGAACCGTCAAGATCAGGAGTTCGCAAAATGACCACACAAAACGCTTATTTTCTTGACTTTGAACTTGAAAACCGCTCCGAACAGGAATTGACAACCTGCGAAAATCCCGTAATTATCGAGGATTTTTTAAAAGCTGCCGAGGTCGAATATAAACCCTCAAAAATCCGCCGGATTTTTTCAACCATCGGAAATATTTTTTTACTGCTGATCGCCCCGGCGGAATATTGCCGGAGCCTTACCGAAGAAGAACGCGAAAAATACGGAATTAAAATTTAAAATAAAGGAACTTGAAAAAATGCGTGTTAAATATTTAAGCGTCAAAATAAAGGATTTAAGCCGTTTTCCTAATTTTCACCACACCGGGAGCGTTCGAGGGATGAAAAATAATTTTTACGGGAAAGATGCGTTATTAGTCCGAAGTGGAAGCTATATTTATAATGTTACATCTGATCCTGAAATATATTGGAATCTTGCAAAATAAAAGGAAGGTATAAAATGACAGCAGCAGAATTTAAAAAAGTTGTTACCGAGGAATTTAAAAAAGTAGAAGTAAAGGAAAAAGCAACACACACAATAAAAACTTTTTTTAAAGTTTCACACGATGAAAACGGAGAAATTTGGAAATCAAAATATAAAAGACTTGCACGATGGGAAATTGAGATTATCAGAAACAGCAATTATGTTATAAATGGTGATTTAATTGTCAAGTTTGACGGCGAAAAAGTTTTCACCGCAAAAAAATACATGCAGGATGCAACAAGCCTTTATCTAGCAGGATATTTTATCAATAGTTTTAAAAAAACAAATTGAATTTAAATAAAAGGAGCTTGAAAAATGAAAAAAACAGCTTTTAAAATTCCGAACATTTACGAATCATTACGCCGCCAGTATCTGCGAGGGACTTTGACCATTGAAGAAATTGCCTTTAAAATTTACCGCGCGGGCCTCAAGAATTATATTCCCGGCGAATTTGAAACATTGAAAATTATCGGAATTTACTAAAAAAAATTGTGCATATTATAAAAAGTTGAGTTAAAAAAACAAGGAGAAAACAAAATGAACGTAGTTATTAACCCGGTTGTAGTTGTTAATCACATTAATAAACTTTACAAACTTATCGAGGATGATGCCAAAGAAAACTTTTATTTCTATGCTGAAGAAATCAAGTTTTCTGACGAAATCGAAAAATCTTTAAAAATTTACCTTGAAGCCAAAACGCTTTGGAAAAATTCCCAAAAAAATAACATTATACTTGATGAACTTTTAGAAATTCAGGAAAAAATAGAAAAGTTATTTGAAGACAATACCGTAATCAGCTATAAAAAAATAAAATAATTTTGATAAGGAGCTTAAAAAAATGCAAAACAATTTTTATTTAAAAAAAGATCATCACGGAAATTTTTCTTTGACTTATGCCATGCCCGGACTTTTCGGGCGTCAAAAATTAACTTTCAATAATGGCAGTTTGGAATTTTTGCAGGAGGAAGCAAAAAAAAATATTGTAACGCTGCAAAAAATTCTGAACAATGAAACAAAATACTTTTTTCCGCTCCGCCCTGGAGATGCTGAAAAAATACAAAAGGAAATTGAAACGCTGATCGCCGCGATTGAATATCTGAAAAAGAAAAAAAACATTGTGCAACTTGTAAAAAATTGAGGTGAAAAAATGTCCGCAACATACATAAAAGATATAAAAATATATAAAACTGAATGGTCTTTTTATAAAAATCAACCGGAATATAAAACTAACATTTATGCAATCGTATTTATAAGTGCAGAATCAAACACATTCAATGCAGATGGCAGTCTTTTTTATCGTGATGAATGTTTTTATGTCGGCGAATATGATGATGCTTTTTATGAAATCTGCCGTTTTTCCGGAAATTTTGAAAGTCAAATTTGCCAATGGAACGGAAGAAAAATGCGTCCTGAAAATTTTATTAGAAAATGCCGCGAGGCTTTTGATTCCGCAACAGAAAGTATTTTATTGCCGTCAAAATTTACAATCGATTACAGCACCTCCGAGACAAGAAAAATAATGGAACGTTTAGCTACATTCCCGAGTATTGAAAAAGAAAATTTTTATGGTGAAATTATCCTGAAAACAAATAATATAATGTTGCTTTACTTTGTGAAAAATTTTTTAAAAGACTGGCAAAAATCGAAAATGGATATTGTCGAATTTTGCAAAGAAAATAAAAAACATTATCCGGAAGAATTGATATATTTATTTATATAAAAGCCAAAATAACATTATGAATTTTACAAAAAGTTGAGTTGACTTTTAAAAAAATACCATTAAATTAAAAAAGCAAAGGAAAAACACAAAATGAAAAAGTATTGGATTCAAGACCGCGAAGCTGGCAATAAAATTGAATGGTTCAATAGTGAAATTGAAGCAGAAGAACAAATGGAAAAATACGAAGCTGAAGATAAAGAAAATGGCATTTATGAGCCTGATTTTTACGAAATCGAAGAAGAAGTAACTTTTACCGCAGAAGAATTGACCGCAAACTTTTGCCCCATCTACATCATCAGTGTTCCCCACCAACTGCCAGCACAAAAACTTATCTTCTACAGCGAATATGAAATTATTGAATATGCTATGGAAAAAGACCCGGATTGGGATGTTGAAGATATTGCTGAAGCAATTGAAAGTATTAGTTCAGATTGGAACTCTTGTAAAGTTATTCGCAATCTTTACGATTGCTTCTGGGCATGGAAAACTGCGACCCATCAAGCCGGTAAAATCCGCAGCCACATTATCAATATTATTAACCAAAATACCGAAATCTACCTCGAAGATTACGAAGAAGCAGAAAAATTCATGGCGGCCATTGAAACGACCTGCAAAGAACTTTTGAATAAATAAAAATAATTATGAAACTTACAGAAAGTTGAATAATGCCGGACAAAGTAACGATATCAATCGAGGATGGAAAATATTTCATAAAAGAAATATTCACAGGTAAAAAAATCGGAGCATTTTACGGCTGGAAGACACTTTCAGCCGTTTTGCGTTATTTACAAAAAAACGAATATCCGATTGATCCTGATTTGCAAGCAAAAATTATCGCAGACACAAAAGCAAAAAAGGACGAATACAATAAAATATACTACAAAAAAAATCAAAAAATCCTGACCGCAAATGCACGGAAAAAATATCAAAAAAAGCCGAAAATAAAGCCAACCGCAAAGGAGATCGCCGAGAAAAAAGCGGCGCAAAAAGCCGCACAAAAAGAATATCAGATAAAATATTTAGCTGAAAATAAAGAGAAACGGAACGCATACCGCCGCGCCAGATATCAACGCTTAAAAGAAAAAATCAATAAATATAACGCTGCATGGTTGAAAGCCAAACGCCACGCACAACAGGAAGAAGCACAACTATTGCCATCGCCCGAAAAAAAACCACACAAAAACAGATACGCCCTGATGTCTCCGGATGAACGCGAGGAATACAAACGCAAAGCCAGAGAGCGTTATTACACTAAAAAGCAAAAAATCATTGTGAAACTTATAGAAAGTTGAGTTGAAAAATGTTTTATGATTTGCATTTAACCTTAAAGGTTATATATTATGCTTGATATAAAACAGAAAAAATTAAAAGACTTCTGGGATACTAATGGCAGAAATAATAAATCTTTTATATTGATTGCAAAAGTTTTAATGCGAAAATTAAGAATGCTTGAAGCTGCATTAGTGGTTGATGATTTGCGTATTCCTCCCGGCAATCGTTTAGAAATGTTGCAAGGAGATAGAGCTGGTCAATATTCAATCAGAGTCAATGAACAATTCCGTTTATGCTTTAAATGGCAGGATGGCGCCAAAGAAATAGAACTTATAGATTATCATTAAAAGGAGGTGAACCCATGAATACAGTTATCAATCCGCATCCGGGTGAAATTCTTTTAGAAGAATTTTTAAAACCTATGAAAATAAGCCAAAATAGACTTGCTCTTGAAATCAGAGTACCGACACATCGTATCAATGAAATAGTCAAAGGACGCCGCGGAATAACGGCTGATACTGCTCTGCGTTTAAGTGTTTATTTTGGTACTACTGCTGCTTTTTGGTTGCAGTTGCAAAGCAAATACGATATTGTAAATGCTGAAGAAAAATTAAAAAACGAGTTGCCGAAAATACAAAGTTACAAAGACCTTGCAATAGCATAAAAAGTTGAGTTTAAAAAAATGAAAATAGTTATAGCAAATTATTCAGAGAACGATTACGCTCTCGTACAGAAAACACTCCCGGACGCGTTCCCGACATTGGATGAACATATTGTAGCAATATCTACGGCAGCTATGCAACTTACCGAGCAGGGATATGATGTTGTTTTTGAACCCTGCGACGCATCCGGCTACTTTGCTTTTCTGCGGAGAAACAATGCCCGACATTGCCGACACAATATCGCAGCTTATGTTAATGCAAAAAACGCAGGCATCGAGCAAGAGAGTTTTGAACAGCTTAAACACCAGAATATAACAATTATAAAAAACTAAAAAGTAATTTTATGAAAATTTTATTCAGATGGCATCGCGGAAGTCTATCCGAAAGCATGAAAACGGTCAAAGAATTTACATCTTATAAAGAGTTATTTGAATATATAAAAGAAGATATATTCCCCTGGGGAATTACTCTAAAAGAATTGACATTTGAATACTGCGGATTCGATGAAAGGATAAAATGGGATACATGGTACGTCTGTCATGACGGACATTGTATCGGAATGACAAATTGCAACCCATTAAAAAACTAAAAAACGATTGTGTAACTTACAAAAAGTTGAGCCGAGGATTACTCCCCGGCTCGTTTTTTAGAGAAAGAAAAAAAGAAAGGTTTTAACAAGTACAAATTCCATATTTTTGCATAGCCACGACGAATCGCCCATTCGGGACAATTACAATGTTGCCAAGCGGAAAATATCCTTTTTTGATATAATCATTTACGCGGGATTCAAAGATATTCAAATCGTAATCACTTACCACAACAAATTGTTTTTCTTCTTTGTTTTCCATTTTTAATACACTCCTCCGAATAAATCCGTTACAGGTTCATATGGAACATTGATATATTCCATTACTTCTTGTAAGCCTAAATCTTCAAGACAGTATTTATAAAGTTTAGGATGCGTATAGTAAAGTCTTTGTATTCGGTTCGGTTCTTTTTCAAGATGAATACCAAACAAACAAAAAACGCACCCTGTTCTATGACAGCCAGTTGTATAAAGTTTCCCATCAAAACTTTCTTCAATATCTCCATAAACGCTCGCAATCGGGATATTTTTCAATTTCAAATACCGCAAAACATCTTGCTCCGTCCAAAAAGACATCGGTGCAGACATAGGCTTTGCCTTATTATAAGCATTGCAACCTTGACGCAACCATGTCGAGGTTCGCAATCTGCTTTCTTCGGTCATAGTGCCGACAATCGGCATTAATCCTGTTTCTTTTTTATATTGTTTAGCAGGTCTTTTTTTCATCACATCGCAACATTTATGCGATATTAAAAAAGGTGCATCGAGCAGATATTTATATTTTGAATAATTCCATAGGCTTGGATTTCCGTTTTTATCAAGTGCTGTTCCGTTCAACTTTTGCAACCGATAAATAAACTTTTTACCATCACATCTCCGCCCCTCATAAATACACTCGCTAACCTCTTTACCGATTACAGGATAACCGTATTTCTGTAAAACTTCCTTAAACGATATTTTCGGACGGATAATATCAACATTTTCAAAAGTTTTAACAAACTGCTTGATTTCAGGATATTCAAGTCCAGTATCAACAAACATAGCCTTAATATCAGGATAAAGACTTCTTGCAATATGGAGCAAAACCGTACTATCTTTACCACCGCTGAAAGACACATAAACCTGACCTTTGTAATGATTATACCATTCTGTTATTCTTGCACAAGTAAAACCTACTTTCCTTTCAAGTGGTAATGCTTGTAATTCTTTTAAACGTTCTCTTGTATGTTCAGTTACTTTAATATTTTCCATTCATCACAACTCCTTATAAACAACTGTTTGTTTTGCACC
>JAEIGA010009757.1_pt1 | contig 14540 bp, 13 predicted proteins | sample 9270691 | NCBI WGS metagenome assembly JAEIGA01 (sample SAMN17057246, study PRJNA624740) | gut metagenome | biome: biome; isolation source: fecal sample | host: Bos grunniens | place: China: Xizang | collected 2019 | reverse complement strand
TCAGGTCATTGTCATTGGCCACCCCATCAGCAGAGGCTTCGCCAACCACCAGCGTACCATTTGCCAGGGTGCCGGAAAGCGTCGTATTGGCATCTGCTGTGGCATCAGTCGCACCAATGCTTACAGTCTCACCATCGAGATTCAGAGTGGCATTCACTCCGCTGAGCACCACACCTGCACCCTCCGTGCGGGTTTCCACAAGGGTACCGGTAACGGGATCGGCTACCTTCACGAGGTCATCGATGGTAACTTTATCATCCGCACCCGTAATCTGCAGCACGCCTGCGCCCTGCAGACCATGAATCTTCACAGCATGACTGCTGGTGTCCGTGTTGGTCAGGTCGATAGCCTTGGAGCCCTCTACTGTGACGACGTCCACGTTGTCAAGGATATCGCTGGACTTGAGGCTGCTGCCGTCCATCACAATCAAGCCGTTGTCTGCCTCTGTTTCGCCCACCTTCCAGGTGATATCGCCGGCAGACACCTCCATGGTGTAGGTCTTAGTCGATGCACGCAGGGCAAAGGTGGAGGCATCTCCTGTCTGTACCCAGTAGCCAGCCTTCAGGATGGCCTGCTCATCGTCTGCATTCAGCACAATATCAGCAGAGGGGCTGCTGCCGTACTCGAGCAGGGCGTAGGAACCGGTGGTCACGCTTGCCAGAATGTCATCATCCAGGTCGATGGTAATGTCTCCGCCGGTAGTGGCAGAGGAAAGCGTCCCTGCCTGAATCATAGCATTCTGACCATCTTCCAGAGAGGCCACATGGATGGTATCGGCGCTCAGCGTGCCTGTCACTTCCACAAGGGAGCCGGCATGGACGGTCAGGCTGCCCTTGGTGGCAACTACTGTCATATCGGCCGTAGTGGTGTCTGTGCCTACTGTCAGCTTGGCACCTTCCGCTACTGTCAGCTTGCCATCCTGCACCTTCACACCTCCATCAAAGGAGCTGGCGTTTTCAATGGTGAGGCTGGTTTCCTTGTCGATGGTGAGGGAGCCTGTAGCCGCAATAGCGCCACCAGTGAAGGTGTATTCCTTCTGCGGGTCGGTCACATTGTCACCGGTGGTGATGGTCACATCCTTGGCAGCAACACCATTATTGAGGTCAACCTTCACTGTACCTGCCGTGGCCGGGTCACCATTGCATTTACCATTGAACACCACATTGGTACCAGCCGTGGTCATGCTGGCATCCCATTTCTGGTCTTCATTACCTCCGAAAGCGCCATCACTACCCCATTCCAGGCCGTTCACTTCGCCCGTCATGGTGATGACACCATTCACGATGCTGAAGCTGTAATTGTAGAGGTTACCCTCACCGGCACCGGCAATGTCATCCATGGAGGTCACGCCGTTGAGCGTACCTACATCCACCAGGGTCCAGGTGCCAGCTGTCAGCCCGGCCAGGGCATCCCTGGTCACGGTGATGGAATCCAGCGTCAGGCTGCCGGCCGTCAGGCGGGCTGCATCACCCACATTGGTGATGGACAGGGCATTCATGGTCAGGGCTGTGCCTTCCCCGGCGGTCAGGATACCGCCCAGCGTGAAGGTCTCAGCTGCCAGATCCACCTTGCTGCCCAGGGCCAGGGTCGTATCTTCCGTGATGCCGGTAGCCGTGCTCTGCACTGTGCCCTCCCAGCCTGTTCCCAGTTCAACGCCCGTGGCCAGCGCAAGGGAATCTTCCAGATTGTAGGTACCCTTACCCTGGAGCTGCACCTTGGAATCGGCATCGGCATCGGTCACGGTCAGCTGACTGGCCGCAAGAGCCTTATTCTCGGCAATGTCAATGGCGCTTGTACCGGTGTAGGCCACCTTGATGCTCTCGCCATCTGCCAAGTTATCATCCAGGTTGAATCCATCCGTTCCTGCCAGCACAATGGCGGTCATGGCCTGCCCCGCAGCGTTGGTGCGGTTGATGCCGCTGTACGTGCCCTTACCGGAATAGATGTAATACTCCGTGCCTTCAGCACCCTTGACTGTGACCACGCCATCGGCATAGCTTACGCCAGTGTCGCGGTTGTCAACCTTCCAGGTCACTTCACCGGTGAGGCTGGTGGTGGCAGCATTGCTGGCCACCTCGTAGTTGACATCGCTGCGTACATAGCCATTGGCTCCGTTGCTGTATCCTTTGGTTTCGTAGGATTCAGGGGTGTAGTCTTTGGTGTCCAGGTTGATGGTACCTTCAAAGGCCAGATTGCCATTATCGTTATTCAGGCCGCTGGTCAGGGTGGCATTCTTCACAGTGATGGTGCCCTCGCCGGTCTCAATCGTGGCACCGCCGATGCTGGCGTTGCTGGTGCCATTGGTCATGGTGCCCGTGATGCCCCAGCTGTTGGCACCGGTCTTCAGTGTACCACCGGTGATCTCCACGTTAACGGACGTGGCAATACCATCCGTACCGGTAAGCTCCAGCGTACCATCACTCATGGTGAAAGAGTTGGTCGTAGTAGCTGCATTTGAAACGGTAATGGAGCCAGCCGTAATGGAGCCGGAGGACATCTTAAGGTGACCTGAGTATCCAGCCGAGGAGTGTCCCAGCTTGATTTCTGTGGCCTTGAGGTTTCCGCCCATTACATCGGCCGTAATCCGGTTTTCCAGGAGGAACACACCAGCAATATCCATACCTCCCCTGATATCCAGCACACCATGCTTGAATGCGCCGAAGTTCATGGTGACACCACTACTGAACTCGTAGTTGACATCGACACTTAAGTGAGTCGGTGCAGACTCAGATCCACCATTGCTAAACACCCACTGACCGCTAGAAGAAAGCTTGATTGTACCATCACCGGCAGCCTTATCAACGGTGTTAAGGAATACTGTCTTACCATCCATTGCCGTGAGGTCCAGCGTACCATCAACAGTCAGGGTATTGAGGCTGTCGAGAGCCAGCGTACCGGCATCGAAGGTGGCGGAAGCACCGGTCTCAATCTCCAGAGAGTCAGCGGTAATGGCATTGCTGCCATTGAAGGTGTAGGCTGCGCCGGATACAGTCATGGTACCCACAGTCACGGCGCTGTCCACAGTAATTGCGGAATCCGTGCCGCTGAAGATGACGTTGGAGCCAGCAACAAAGCCCTGGTCAGCCGTGGTGCCATCCGTGGCGGACCATGCATTGGAAGTCCAGGAGGAGCCGGAAGCTCCCTCCCAATACAAAGTAGAGCGAGGCGATGCTATCGTATTGACCGAGATACGCATCACAGGAGCGAAGGCAGCTGAAGTTGTTGCCTTCTGTCCATTCAGCAGCCCCCAATTTCCAACGGAATTAGTTTCCAGGGAGCCACCACATGCTGCAAGTTGTCCGGAATAGTACTGACCCGAAGGCACTGTGGTTTCTCCCACAACCCATGTATCATCGTCGGCTGAGGCCGTTAAATAGGCGTAATAGGTATCGCCTGAATTGAGGGTTATGGAGTCACCAAAGGCGAACTCTGCATCATCTGAACCGTCAGCCTTTGTGAACACCTCTGAGGAACCAAGGTATACGTTGTTAGCATCGGTAATATACAGAATCCGGTCAGCATTAAGGTCGTTGCTACCACGTTCCGTCAGGCTGATGGAAGTCAACGTGACCTGCTCAGTCATGGTACCACCTGTAACGGAAAAGCGGGCATCATCAGCAGCGCCCAATGTAAAGACAACACCACAGAAGCTACCACCCTCAGTACCATTATATTCCGGAACTGCGGAAAGAATGACGGATTCTGCCGCCGCCTGTGAAACAGCCAGAACTGAAGCGAACGACACCAGCGATGCGGTGCTCAAGCTCAACGTTACCACACTGGGTACTGCTGCAATGCATGCCAGGAGCGCATGACGAAGTAATTTCGGGAGGTGTAATTTCATAATTGGTTCTGTAAGGTGAAGATTTTTATCGAATATGCAACTGCAAATTCAACTACTTTGTTCTAACATCATAGTAAAAACACCCATCCATAGCAAGCAGAAAAGCTGCTCGCATTACAAATACCCCCCAAAAAAATCATAAAATAACGAAAAACCTGAAACACGCCGGTATGCCCCGCACGGAACAGAGGCAAAGAAAAAGAGCTTTCCCCAGACGGGAAAAGCTCTTTTGAAAACCAGAAACTGGAGATTGCTTTTAGCGCTTGCTGAACTGGAAACGCTTGCGGGCACCGGGGCGACCGGCCTTCTTGCGTTCCTTCATGCGGGAATCGCGGGTCAGCAGGCCCTGCTCGCGAAGAGCGGAGCGGTACTCCTCGTCAATCATGACAAGGGAGCGGGCGATAGCCAGGGAGATAGCACCCGTCTGGCCGTGCACACCACCACCGCGGCAGACGACGCGCACGTCGAACTTCTTCATGGTGTTGGTGGCGTAGAAGGGCTGCAGAACAGCGTTCTGGAGGGCATCCGTGGGGAGGTACTCCTCGAAGGAACGGCGGTTGATGGTAATCTTACCGGACTTACCTTCCTCGGCGGGGGTGAGCCAGGCGTGAGCGATGGCTTCCTTACGGCGACCAGTAGCGTTGTAGGGAGTAGTAGACATAGTCTGAATAAATTAGGCGATGGTTACAGCTTCCGGGGTCTGAGCGGTGTGAGGATGCTCAGCGCCGACATAAACCTTGAGACGGCCACCCTGGGCGCGGCCCTGGCGGGTGTGGGGAATCATGCCCTTCACGGCGAGTTCCACAATCATCTCAGGATGAGTCTTACGCAGCTTGGCGGGGGTGGTCACCACCTGGTTACCCACATAGCCGGTGTAACGGGTGTAAATCTTGGCGCGCTCCTTGTTACCAGTAAGCACAACCTTGTCGGCATTCACGATGATAACATAATCACCGCAGTCAACATGGGGGGTGAAGATAGTCTTATTCTTACCGCGAAGCAGATTAGCAGCTTCCACAGCAACCTGACCGAGCACCTTATCGGCAGCGTCGATCACATACCACTTACGCTCAATTTCCTGAGGCTTGGCAGAGAAGGTTTTCATATATTCGTTTCTTACTTATTCCAGTTTTGGCTTTCGCCATACGCAGACCACTAAACAGGTCAGCTCGCAGAGGGTAGCACAGCACATATTTAATGTCAACCGCATTTTGTGACTTGCTGCAACTTTTTTTGTTTTTATACGAAAATGTGCTTGCTTTACAAGCGTTTCGGCATTAAACTGAACGCGCGCAGGCGGCACAGACGCCCGCGTAAAGCAACAAATCAAGAACGACATAATGGCAAATCCTCCTAATAATCGCGGCGGCAAGCCGCAGCAGCGCAACAATAACGGCCCGCGTCCTGCAGGCAATGCACGCCCCACCACCTCCGCACCCAAGCCCAAGAAGGTTGACGATGACGGCGAGGGTGAGATTGAGCTTGAAGGCGTGGTTTCTGCCGTTCTGGCCGGCACCATGTTCCGCGTGAGGGTAGCCAATGGCCATGAGTTCCTGGCCCATATCTCCGGCAAGATGCGTAAGCGCTTCATCCGCCTGGTGGTGGGCGACCGCGTGCGTATCGAGGTTTCCCCCTACGATATGAGCAAGGCTCGCATCACGTTCCGCCTGAACTGATTTTCAGCTTACCGGATGCAGGATGAGGATTCCGCATGCCGTCTTCCGGCGGCAGGGCGTGGTCTTCATCCTGTTTTTTGTTTTTGAATTCTACATTCCTCTGTGTCTGCATGCAAGATACAGCTTGAAATACCGGAACATCTCCGGTAGAATGCCCGGCGTGAAAGTCATAGCCATAGCGAACCAGAAAGGCGGAGTAGGAAAAACCACCACAGCGGTGAACCTCTCTGCCGCCCTAGCAGCCCGCGGCAAGCGTGTGCTGCTCATCGATATGGACTCACAGGCCAACGCCAGCACCATGCTGGGGGTCGAGGTGGAGAGTGATGCCAGCCTCTACCCTGCCCTCATCGGCGAGGCTCTGCTGGAAGATCTGATACGCCCCACCCGCCGCCGCAATCTTTCCATCATTCCCGCGCATGTGGACCTCTCGGGTGTGGAGGTGGAGCTTACCCAGAATGGCTCCCACCTCAACTGTATGTACGATGCCATGGCCGGGCTGCGCCAGACACAGTATTTCGACTATGTGTTTCTGGACACTCCGCCGTCTCTCGGCGTGCTGATGACCTCTGCCCTCTGCGCCTGCGACGAAGTCATCACCCCGATGCAATGTGAATTCCTGAGTCTTGAGGGTCTTTCCAAGATTCTCTTTGTCATGGACCAGATTCGTGAACACGGCGTCAATTCCCGACTGAAGCACGAGGGCATCATCATGACTATGTACAACAACACCAAGCTTGCCAACGAAGTGATTCGCCAGGTGCAGCAGGAACTGCCCGACAAGTTGTACAAGAACTACATTCCCCGTTCGGTGCGCGTGGCGGAATCCCCCAGTTTCGGGCGCACCATCATGGAGCATGACCGTTTCGGCGCCGCCTCCATGGCCTACCAGGCTGTGGCCCGTGAGTTCATCACCCGCCACCGGAGCTGACAGCCCTGATTCTCCCCGCCCTGCATTCCAACAGATTTCCGGCGCACCATGTTCAGCTGGCTCTTCCCCGCCACCTGTGAACTCTGCGGAGAAACGGCAGAAGAAACCATCTGCCCGGCATGCCTGGCCGGGCTCTCCCGCATTCCCGCTCCCATCTGCCTGCATTGCGGAGCCCCTACTGCCGGCCAGCAGACCGACCCCGACCGCTGCGAGGAATGCAACGGGCAGCCACGCCCTTTCCTGCTGGCCCGCCAGGCGCTGCAGCAGACAGATGAGAGCATGAAGCTCATCTACGCGCTCAAATACCACCATGCTCTGCACCTGGCCAGACCACTCGCCCGCTTGCTCCACGAGCTCTGGGAGAAAACACCGCAGCTCAACACCCACCAGGAATGGGTTCTGGTGCCTGTTCCTGTCACCCCTGCCCGGCTCTACACCCGCGGCTTCAACCAGGCCGGGGAACTGGCACGCCACCTGGCAGACCTGAGGGGTCTCCGCATGATGAACCTGCTGGAGCGGCGAGACACAGGAGTACTCAGCCAGACCCGGCTGGGAGCAGGCGCACGCCGGCTCAATGCCATGCGCGCCTACCAGCGGCAGAAACCCGGCTGGCTGAAACGCCGCCGCAGTTATCCGCCCCACCTGGTGCTGGTGGATGATGTGTTCACCACCGGTTCCACCGCCCGGGCCTGCGCCACCCAGCTCAGGAAACTCCCCGGTGTAAGGGAAGTCGTTTCCCTATCCCTTGTCCGCATTGGTGTATAATCCGCCTGAAGCCGGCTAGTCCAGGTCGTTCACGGCATCAATGAACTCGCGGAGGCGGGCATAATTGCCCCGTTTGAAGGTGAACTTCAGGCGGCACAGGTAACCCAGCCGGGCGTCGGGGTCTGTCTCATCTGAGGGAAGCTGTTTTAAATCACCCAGGGGCATGATATCCGCAAAATCATCGCGCAGCCAGGGCAGCGAAGACTCTGCCATAGGGTGCGAAAGACGGATGGAAAGCGTATCGCCCGCAAAATAATAGGAGTGATAGCGGCTGTAGAAATGGGCAATGTGGTGGTAGGCATCCTCTGCATCCTTGGATACATAGAGAAGCTTCATATCCTCCGGAGAAATAAGCCCGGCCTGCAGGAGTTCCTTTTCAATGAAGTGAATCCAGCGGTGCCAGTAGGATTCACCAGGCGGGTCCATAAGAACCACGGGGAATATGGTACACTTACCCGTCTGGATAAGCGTGATAGCCTCGAAAATCTCATCCATCGTACCGAAACCACCGGGGAATGCCACCAGGGCATCACTCTGCTTCAGGAAATTGAGTTTGCGGGTGAAGAAGTAGTAGAAATTCATCATCTTGTCACTTCCGGCCATCACCGGGTTCGGGTGTTGCTCGAAAGGCAGGGTGATGTTGAGGCCGAACGAATTTTCCTCCGTTGCGCCCTCGTTGCAGGCCTGCATGAGCCCCGGCCCGCCGCCGGTGATGACCATGTACCCCTGGCTGGAAACCAGGTCAGCAAAAGCACGGGCCTGAATGTAGCTCGGGTCTGTCTCCTTGATGCGAGCCGAGCCAAAGCAGGCAATCTTGCGGCGGTTCTCGTAGGGCAGGAACATCTTGTCTGCGCGATACATTTCCTCCATAGCGCAGTTCATGATTTCCAGATCATGCTCGCCCAGCGGACTGCCGGCAGCGTTCAGCACCGTGGCCAGCATCTGCAGCACTGTATCAGGCGAATGCGAGCCGCAGAAGCGGCGGGACAAATCGTAGATGTAGGCATCCTCCACCGGATTCCCCGTACGCACCGGAATCGTGACGGGAGTTTCAGCGCGGCTGTTGATATCGCGGGCGGCAAGAATCTCAGGTTTGCTCATACTCTGTACTATGCACCCGTAACATCTGAAAGTCAATTTCAAAATTGGCTTTATCTGCAGGTCGAGCGGCAAAATCTGATGTTATCTGTTCAGAGGGGCTTACTGCGCGTAAAGAAGGAATAGTGGCGGTTCAGCAGGTAATGATTCCGCGTGGAGCCACGCACACGCAGCGAGAAGTCGCGCTCCCGGTAAGAAGCACCAAGGGGGTCAGACAGTTCAATCCCCATGATTTTAAGCGTATCATAGATAAGATCAGCATCCGCAGACTGCTGCGTCCGGCTCCCGTTCCGGGAAGCAACATTCCCCCGCCTCTGCTGCTCCTTCAGCAAATCAATAAATGTATTACGGACCGCATAGGTGTGATACTCACCCTCCGTTTCTGAAAACGTAATCCTGTTCCCTTGAATAGTATAGGATTTACCGAATGAATCCACCGCCTTCATGAGCGCCTCGAGCGCCGAACAATCACGGATAACCAGCGGCACTTTACAGGTCAGGCTGCCATTCTGAGCCGAGAATTTAACCGGCAGCTTCGCCCGGGAATGCCGGATGAGCAGCGACAGGTATCTGACCACATCATTCATCTTCACCCCTGCCGGGAATTCAATGGGAAAGGCCGGAATGGAGTTCAGCTTGTATTCCAGCTTGTAGCGCTTGTCGTAGGGGTCTTCTAAGCGGCTATCTCTACCGCGTCCGGATTTCAGCGTTTCATGATACAGTTCGTCTAAATCCCGCCTGCATTGCAGAATCGCATCCGGCATGCCGGTCAATGTCAGAGTCCCGCGGAACTGGTTATATTCCCCGGCAACACGACGAGTCAGTTGCTGCCCGTATCGTTTCCCGGTTATCACATAGAATCGGCGGCGGTCTCCCGAGAGGTCTATCCGGCTACTCCGAATGGCCTTCCCCTCCGGGGTACGCAGCTCCGATTTGAAATTAAAACATTTTTCGAACTCACTTACCCCGCAGGGGATGACAAGCGTCTGCGGGGAATCAGCCACAGATTTCATGACCACCTGATTGCCACGCAGGGTATACTGGCAATCTGCCGACTGGCAGATACGCTGAAGCGCTTCTGCCAGATTGCAGCCGGAAAGCTCTATATCATCCTGCAGCAGCACCTCATTCAGCTCCTCGTCCGGCCATTTCCTGTCGCCTTCATCCCACACGATGGAGAAGGGGGCATCCTGCTCTGCCGCGCGGTCGCGCAGCGCCCTGAGTGCCGTCAGCATGCGGGTACCGGCCTCATAGTGAGACCCTGGCAGCATGCGGATATTCAGCATCTTTTCCAATATGCGGATCATCTCGGCAGGGCGTACAGACTCCTGCTGTTTCATATACCTGGGCAGAGCCTCCATCTGCTGCATCTGGCGCTCCCGTTCCTGCCGCTCTGCCGCCTCGCGCACATCCTGGCGGCGATGCCCGAACAGGGATTTCACCACCTTCACCCCCTTCCGCACCGGTTCGTCCGACTCCTGAGCCAGAGCCGGAACCGCCACCACGAGGGCCACCAGCAGAACCGCCCGCCTGAGATAACTGTGCTTTGATACCACTGCCATTGTCAATGCATTATAGCCGGGCTTCCTCACTTGTCAAACATAAAAGCCCGGACTCTGCATTGCAGAATCCGGGCTTGCAAAGCCGGATGTCAGGGTCGAACTGACGACCGTCCGATTACAAATCGGGTGCTCTACCACTGAGCTAATCCGGCGGATTGCGGGGGCATTCTACACGAGAGGAATGCCCATTGCAAGACTTTTTTTACATCAGAACGTGAATCCGCAGTCAATACCGATGGTAATGAGGAAATCATCCACCATATCGACCCCGTCATTGTCGTGTTCCATCCGGGTAGCATTCTCCCCGGCCCAGGAGAACTGCACCCAGGGTTTCACATAGAAGCGGGAATCGCGCCCGAAGGAGCCGGCATGGGAGAAAGGAAGCAGGGCCGCCTTGATACGCCAGGCATCCACCCCGTTCACGCCGCTTCCCCAATAGCCGACAGAGGGAGCCACACCGCCGGAGAGCTCCACATCCATGCCGAAGTTACCCTGGCTCCATACGTCGGTAAAGCGGTAGCCGGCTTCAATATCAAACCAGGTGCCGGTAAGACCATAGAAAGAATAAGCCGCCTCGGCCTTGCCGAAGAAGCCCTGCTGGTAGTCATTGTAGGTAAGGCTGGCCGTAAGCTCCTGCGTGGTGTGGTGCCCGGCGCCGTCGCTATAACGGGCCAGGTAGCCCTCCAGCCCGCCATGCCGCAGGGTGTATCCCACCTCGGCCACCAGGTTCGGAAAAATCTCCTTACCGACGGCGTAGGACAAACGGGTTACATGCGGATGAGCCAGCACGCTGGAGGAATCCCAGATGATGCCGTATTCGCCGCTGATGCGGTGCTGAAGCCCCTTACCGAAAAGATTGCGGTTCGGCATAGTGTACGACCCGCTTACAGAGGAATAGCCAGCCTTACTGAAAGAATCGCGCACACCCATGCCACGCACATTGTAGTCACTGCTGAATACATTGAGATTCACATAGCCTCGTTTCTCAGATGAAGCCGCTGCAAAAGGCCCCGGCATGGCAGGAGCGGCGGGGCTTTCCCAACCGGCAGCCGGTGTCTCTTCCTGCTCGTAGCTGATATCTGTATACTCGATAGGGGCATCGGGAATAGCGGGGGGCATATCCGTACCCAGAACGGGCATGGCAAACGCAAGGGCAATGTAGGCTCTCTTTGGCATATATGCGGGATTCTACCCTGCCTTGCCCGCCCCTGCAAGCCTAAATCAAGTATCCGCGCACATTATACTGCCGGTTCCGGAAAATCCGGGATTGACTCGCGGGCACAATCACACTACAATGCAGGGCATGAAGCTGTTATCACTGCTGAAAGTACTGGTTCTGGCCCTTGTATTCACTACCCCGGTCTCTGTTGCACAGGACCCCCCTGCGGTGGATTTGATGACCATGACCCGCGATGCCCGCTGCAAGCAGGTGCTGGTAACCTGTCTGGTGAACGGAGTTCCCATGCGGATGATGCTGGATACTGGTGCCACCCACACTGTGCTGCATGAGGAAAGCGCTGCGCGTATTCCGGCCGCCCAGTGGATTGACACCAGCCAGATGCAATTCAGAGGCAACAGCACCCAGAAGCCCAGACTGATACTGGCTGCGCTGCAGGCGGGCCCGGCAGAAGCCCCGGTTCACCCCTTCATGGTGATGAATCTGAGCGCAGTACGCGGCATGATGACTGAGAAGATTGATGGTATTCTGGGTATGGATATTCTTCAGGCGGTTCCGTTTACCTTTGATTTACGCAACGAGGAATGCTACTGGGGAATCCCTGCCGGTGGCGGCGAACTGGTTCCTCTGAGCGCCCAGGCCAATAACATGCGCCGCATCTTTGTGACAGGGAAATGCGGCGGCAAGGACGTACGCATGCTGCTGGATACAGGCAGCAGCGTAACCCGCGTGGTGGCTTCTGAATGGGCCCCCGGTGCCAGCGGTGAGATTCAGGCGCAGGAGGGCAACATTGACCAGGCGGGCGGAGTCCGCGTGACGGAGGGCCACCCCGGCGATATTGAACTGGCTCCCGGCGTGGTGGCCAAGGGGGTAAAACCCCTGCTCTGCGATACCCCGGAGGGGGCCATCCTGGGTATGGATGCACTGCAGGGGCAGGTGCTGGTACACATTCCGGCAGAGAACACCCCCGTCGGGCTCTTCCTGCTGCAGAAATAATCTCTGCAACCCGGTATTCAGATAAGACAAAATCTTGACAATCCTCCACCGCGGGGCTATTTTATGCCCCGCCATGTACAAGCTTGCCTTATCCATCTGCCTGTTGTTCTTAAGCAATGTCGTCATGACTTTTGCCTGGTACGGCTTTTTACGCAAGCCGGGGGAAACAGCCAGCACCCCCATGTGGATGCTGATTCTGATGAGCTGGGGGCTGGCGCTCTTTGAATACTGCTTCATGGTGCCGGCCAACCATCTGGGGCGAGCCTACGGCCTCTCTCTGGCCCAGCTCAAGATTATGCAGGAAGCCCTTACCCTGAGCATCTTTGTCCCCTTCATGATTCTCTATATGGGCGAGCAGTGGAAGTGGGATTACCTGTGGGCTTTCCTCTGCGTTCTGGGAGCAGTATTCTTTGTGAACCGCGAGGCGCTCATGGGTGCATGAGGAGAAAGTCTTGCCTGTCACCAGAAAAAATGATACGATACAACGCATGAAGCCGCTGGCTACCATATCTCTGCTTGGCATGACAATGCTCACCTCGTGCAGCATTGTAGAACGTCTCAGCTCACCGGGTGAATACACCCCCATCTACCTGCAAGAGCCCTCGCCGCTGGATCCGCCCGGCATGGAGAACGTGCGGGCAGAGGCCCGCGCCAAGTATGTGAAGGAAGGCATCTACAAGGATGGAGAGACTCTGGAAGTGCAGCACGGCAAGGCGTACCTCTTCAACCGCAACCCTGATTACTATGAAGGCGCCAAGGGACGCATGGTGGAGGCAGCCAATGCCCGCATCATCTCCTGCGAGGGTTTGTACTACTTTGTGGAGCTGGAAGATGGCAGTAAAGGTTTCCTGCGTGAAACGGATTTTGTGAATCCGGTCAAGCTGGTATCCACCCACGATGACCAGAGCCTTTCTGTTACAGCCGGGCTTCCGCTGGTGGATGAATGGGCAGATGAATCCCCCATGAATGGAGACCAGCGGCTCATGACCAATGACTCCGGGCGCACGGTCCTGGTGGTCAGCAAGAAATCCCGCAAGTCTGATGAATTTGAAGCCCGCCGCCGCGAGCTGGAAAAGGCACCGGCCACCCCGGATGACGGCGAGCTACCCACTCCCACCGATGAACTGCCGGAGCCTGCCGGCTCTTTCATAGAGTAAGGCACACTCATGAGCCACCCCTTCCCCAGCCTGGTCGACAGTTTTCTGCTGTATCTGGCCGCGGAACGCGGGTTGAGTGTCAATTACCGCTTGTCGGTTCAGCGCACACTGGCGCGTTTTTCAGACTGGTGTGCAGAGCATGGCCACCAGCCGGACAGCGTGGATGAACCCCTTCTGGCCGCCTACCACAGGTGGTTAAGGACGGAGTGCGCGCTGGCGGCATCCTCCTGCCGGGTGGCCATGGTGCACCTGCGGCAGTTCTTCCGCTACCTGGCGCATGAAAAAGTGCTGAGCCGCAACCCGGCGGCCCTGCTGGAATGCGGGCGCTCCGGCCGGAGCCTGCCGGAAACGCTGCGGGCAGAGCAAGTCAACATCCTGCTGCAGAGCATTGACCCGGCAGACCTGCCCTATGGCGCACGCGACCGCGCCATGCTCGAAATGCTCTATGGCAGCGGACTGCGTGTCAGCGAGCTGGTCAGCCTGCGGGCGGAACAAGTTGATTGGGAGGAAAGCTTCCTGCGTATCACCGGCAAGGGACACAAGACCCGCTATGTACCCTTGGGCGGTGTGGCGGCACGAGCCCTGCGGAGCTACCTGAACCACGCCCGCACCCGTCTGCTGCGGAATGGCCGGCGGGCAGATGTTCTCTTCCTCTCCAACCGCGGAGAGCGCCTCACGCGCGACCGTATCCGCCAGATTATCAAGGAACGCGCCCGGGCTGCCGGGCTGCCGGAAAACGTGTACCCGCATATCCTGCGGCATTCCTTTGCTACCCATCTGCTGGAAAACGGAGCGGATTTGCGCGTGATTCAGGACATGCTGGGCCATGCCAGTCTTTCCACTACCCAGGTATATACCCATGTAGACCAGAAACGGCTGGTGGCCCTGCACCAAAGTTTCCACCCCCGCGGCCGCAAGCAGTAAGCGGGTAAAAAAATACCCCCACCCGAGCGGGTGAGGGTATGAAATTGATTTTTTTGTGAATCGGCTCTTTACCAGAAGAGGATGTAGAGGGCAACCGTAGCGATGATGACCGCCACACCGAAGGCCTTGGCGCGGCCGGAGGTCTTCATCTCGATGATACCCTTATCGGTAAGCACCACGGCTTCGCCACCCTTGATGTGGTTCACGATGGTGAGGATAAGACCCACCACGCACACCACGATAAGCGAGTAGCCCATGCGGTTGAGGAAGGAATCACCCGTGCAGCCAAGGATTTCAACCCACTTGAAGGAAGCGTAGGCTATGGCACCCACCACAATACCCAGCCAACCGAACACGCGGGGGCACTTGGGCACGAAGAAGCCGAACAGGAATACGGCCAGCACGCCGGGGCT
>JAEIGA010009756.1_pt1 | contig 14540 bp, 11 predicted proteins | sample 9270691 | NCBI WGS metagenome assembly JAEIGA01 (sample SAMN17057246, study PRJNA624740) | gut metagenome | biome: biome; isolation source: fecal sample | host: Bos grunniens | place: China: Xizang | collected 2019 | reverse complement strand
TTACCTTCCTCGGCAGGGCCAACCGCTACTTCATCAACGAGGAAGGGAGAAAATACGAATCGGGCCGTGTCGAGACCGAGATCGCCCGCCGGTCGGGGATCGAGAGCTGCTGCGTGGTCCCGGTCTATATCAAGACGACGCACGATAATATCCCTATGCTCTGCGTGAAGACGCTGGCAAGGGGAGAGGCAGCCGCAGACGTGATCTGCAGCGCGTTCCGGCAGGTGTTCGTATCCGAAAAAACGCTGAAGCCCGAGAGCATCCCGTACCGCGTCATGATCGCAGACGAACTGCCGCGCAACGGAAACGGCAAGATCGACCTGTACAAGATCGGCCGGGGCGAGGTCAAAGGCGAGACATTCACGGTGGAGACCGTGAAGCTGCTCGACTGCATCACGGACTTCAGACTGGTCCCCTTTGAAGAGGGGCCCGCGGACATGATCCAGGAGGTGTTTGACGGCATCTCAGCCGAGATGAAAGGCAATCAGCCAGGCAGTGAGAGCAAAGCGGACGATACAGATCAGAACGGATCGGAGGACAACGAGATGAAAACAGCAAAAAAAGCGCTGGAGGCATGGAACAGCCTGAACCGCATGGGCCTGCAGATGATGCAGAGCATGTTCGAGCAGAACCGCAAAATGATGGCGCAGGTTTTCGACACGGTACAGAAGATGACAGAGCCGGGTGCAAAGGGCGAAGAGGCGGATGCTTCCGGAAAGACCGCAAAGCAGGCCGCCCCTGAGAAGGACGCGAAGCCGGCTGCCGGGGAAGCGCCGAAGGCAGAGCAGAAAGAAGAAGCGGCCGGAGTATAAGCGATGAAGACAATCAACGACCAGAGTATCTGGAGCTACATCCGGCAGCGCAGAAGCGCCGACCCGTCGTTTCCGGACAGAACGGCGGTCATTGACTGCACCCGGGAATACAGCTACGCGCAGATGTTTGAAGAATGGGAGCGATATGCCCGGGTTTTCTCCGCATTGGGGATGACCGAGGCCAACGCCTCGCGCGTCGGCATTGCAGGCACCATATCCGCAGAACCCCTCTTCGCCTTTTACGGGCTCAATATGACGGGGGCAAGTGTCTCCATGCTCTCGTATCCCGATTTTCTGCCGGGCGGACAGTGGAAGACGATGATCGAGAAAGAGAAGCTCACGGACCTGTTGCTCTCCGACATCATGATCACGCCGGATCTGTGGCCCGAGATCGAAAAGCTTAAGAAAGAACTCGGCCTGCGGAACGTCATCTTCCTGCACTCGCGCCTCGGCGGCCCCTGCACAGGCCCTGCGGAGCTTGTATATGACGAATTCAACCAGTATATGCTCAAGCGGCTCAGGGGCACCGTGTTCATGGAGGACCTGCTCGTGCAGTACGCCTGTGCGCCTGTGCAGTACGGCTCCGGCGACCCGGAGCATCTTGCGGTCATAACCCATACCTCCGGCACGACCAAAGGTACGCGCAAGCCGCTCCCGTTCACAGACCGGGCCGTGAATTCCGTGGCCACCAATTTCGGGCCGGGCTTCCGCGGCCTGATCAAAGGCGATGCCCCCGAACAGCTCAGGCTGGCGCCGAGTTTTGACTTCAGCTCCTTTCTCTGCATGTGCGGGGTCGTCAACAGCAGCCTGGCTGTCGGGGATACCGTTGTCCTCACCTTCTTCGGCTTCATGCATCCGAAGTTCGTCCGGGCGGTCGGCTATTACGGGATCAACGTAATGTTTACCTCTTCGTTCATGATCGACAGCTGGATGAACAGACCCAATACGGACGATATCGACTTCTCGTCCGTGAAGATCTTCTCCTGCGGCGGTTCCTATCTCCCGGTGGACAAGTTTGCGCAATACACGGAATTCGTGCGCAGCCACGGCTTCAAAGGGTATATCCACAGGGGCTACGGCATGTCCGAGACGGGCGGCGCGCAGCTTCTGGTGCCCGACGGCTGCATGGACGACATCCTGGGCTTCCCGAACCGGAAGGAGGATTTCCTCGTCCAGGATGAGAATGACGGGCAGTTCTATTCGTCGGACGACGGGGTCAGAACGGGCATCATGTATATCGCCTCGGACTCTCTGTGCATGAATGAGCTTGACGGCGAGGTCCTGTTCGAATACACAAAGATCGGCGGAAGAGACTTTATCTGTTCAAACGACCTGGTGCGCATCAACGCGGACGGCAGCTTTTCCTATGCCGGGAGAGCAGACCGGTTCTTCGTAAACAACGACGGCGTGCGCTTCCGGGCCGGGGCGGTGGAGACGGAGCTCTCAAAGCAGCCGGGGATCCGGAAATGCGCCGTGGTGCCGGTGCTCGACAAACGCATCCATGACACGGTGCCCGCGCTGTATATCGTTCCCGAGCACGCGGGGGACGCGGCGGCGGAGGATGTGCGCCGGGCCCTTGTGAGCGCTTACCTGGCGGGGGATGCGCTCGATACCGGCGTCCTGCCGTCTCAGTTCTTCCTGGTGGACGATATCCCCTGCAACGCCAACGGGAAAATCGATATCTACAGAATTACCCGCGACAGGCTCAGGGGCGAGGCGTGGAACATCGTCCCGGTGCGCGAGGCCGGACGCCTTACGGATATCCTGGCGGAACCGGCCGGACAGGCGGACAGCATCACAGGCGGCTCCCTCCCCGAGGGGATGGAGGGCAGATCGGCGCTCGGCATCTACGAGCTGTTCAACACAGCGCCCGAACAGAGACAAAAGGGAAGCCCCGCTTCCTCCGTCGGTCTGTGGAGGTCGAAGTATGCGGAGCACATGGCCATGCTCATAAAAGTGCTGTTTCAAAACAAAGGGAGAGAGTGACTGATGTTTAATTTTTTTGACAACCAGAAGAACCCGCTCATGTACATGATGAACATGATGAACACGGAAAGCACCCAGGATGCTGCCGGTACGGAGAAAGAGCTCATCGATGCCGAGCTCATGGAGCTTCTGAAGCAGGCTTTCGGGATGCAGATGCAGATGATGGGCATGATGTGCACGATGCAGATGCAGTTCATGCAGGGCGTTGCCGGCATCATGGGCCTGAACAGAGGGACACCGGATGCCCCCAGGCCCGAGCCGGACGCTTCCGCCGGGCAGCCGGGCGGCTTTCAGCTCGGCGGCGTAGAGATCCCCCCGCAGCTGCTCGCCAGGCTCATGCAGATGGACATGAGCCCCGAAAACCTCAGCAAGCTGCAGAAAGCGCTGGACTTTCTGTTTGAGGCCATGCCGCAGCAGAACAGGGGAGAATGATCCCACAGGAGGAAGGAAATGCGCAGTCACGACAGCCTCGGAAGGAAAGTGAGCCGCGAGATCAAGCGTGCCATGTTCGAGCGTGCGCAGAGCATGGATGTTAACAGCATGATGAAGTTTTTCGGTGCGCCTGAGCCCGCAGTGTACGAGGATGTGGAGGAAATCCCGAGCGTCGCCTATCTCAACCGCGGCGAGGTGCCCCTGGCCATGGATATCTTTCGGCCGGAGGGGTCGGAAGGCAGGGAGCTGCCGGTCATCATCGCCGTTCACGGCGGCGGGCTTTTCCTGGGCGACCGCGGGCTCGAGCGGCCGTACTGCCGCATGCTGGCCCATAAGGGATACCTTGTGTTTTCCATCGAATACAGGCTTGCGCCGAAGGCGGACCTCTGTCAGCAGCTTGACGACGTATGCGCCGGCATGGACACTGTCGGGCGCATACTCGTGCATTTCGATGTGGATTTCAGCCGCATTTTCCTGGTCGCCGACAGCGCGGGCGCGTATCTCGGCGCCTATGCCGCTGCCATGCACGACTCCAAAAAGCTTCAGGATGCCATCGGGTACGAGCCGTCCAAAATGACCTTTGCCGCGGTGGGCTTTATCTGCGGCATGTTCTATATCAACAAAATGCTGCAGGGACAGATCTACGGGGACAGGCGCCTGGATAAAAAGTTCCTCGAGTATATGGATATCGAGCATCCGGAGATCATCGGCAACATGCCTCCGGCATTCCTGATCACGAGCTGCGGCGACACCTTCAACAATTACTCCCTCCGCTTCAACAGGGCGCTGCAGAAGGGCGGCAGGACGTCAAAGCTGATCTACTTCGGCGATGAAGCGCTTCAGCATATCTTTCCCATCACGAATCCCGAGCACCCGAAAAGCCTCGAGGCGACCGACAGAATGCTCACGTGGTTCGAGGAGCAGGCTGCCATCCGGCACGAGAGCCGAAAAAAGACGCCCGAGACGGTCAGGAGACTCGGAAAAGTCAATGCCCGGCTCAAGGACGGCAGCATCAGCAGCCAGAAGGTATGGGCTTATGTCAAAGAGCGCATCAGCGCCGATGACGGGCTGATGAACCGCACCGCGCTCATCGACTGCACACGCGAATACACCTACCGGCAGATGTTCGGTGAGTGGGAGCGATATGCCGGGGCCTTCTCCGCCCTCGGCGTCTGCGCGGAGAACGGTTCGCGCGCCGCACTCTGCGGGGTCATCGCGGCCGAGCCGCTGTTTGCCCTCTTCGGCCTCAACATGACCGGCGCGGAGGTCTCTCTTTTCCCGAATCAGCTTTTTCGCCCGAACGGGATGTGGAAGGATATGCTCGCAAAGGAGAAGGTCACGGACCTGATCGTCAGCGATATCCTGGTGACGCCTCAAATCAGGGAGGAGATCGAAGCGGCGAAGGAGGAACTCGGCCTCCGCAGCGTGATCTATGTGCACTCGCGCCTCGGCGGCCCGACGGTCGGGCCGGCAGAGCTGACATACAACGAGTACAACTACCATCTGCTCAAAGGCAGAGCGGGATCCGTCTTCATGAACGACCTGATCGTGCAGCATGCGGATGCGCCGATCCGTTATGACGAATCCGCCGGTGACCGGACCGCATTTTCTGTTCTCAGCCCCGACGCTGTCCATGGCGCGCGCAGGCCGCTTCGGCTCACGGACAGGATGTTCAACGATATGCTGAACAGGCTGCCGAAGGGATATCACCCCTTCGCAAAAGGCTCGGACGCCGCCAGGCCGTTTCGCGTCGTCCAGACTTTCGATTTCGGCTCCGGCTTCTCGCTTCTTGCACAGACCGTCAGTACGCTTGCCGCCGGCGACACGCTGGTGACGACCTTCTTCGGGGCCGCGCATCCCAAATTCCTCCGGGCGATCGGGTATTATTATGTCAGCGTGATGACCGTCACCGGCCCTGTGATGGACAGCTGGCTTGCCGGCGGCGCCTGCGGCGGGATCAAGCTCTCCTCCCTGCAGGTCGTCGGCATGTGCGGGGAGGATGCAGCCCCCGAAAAGATGGAGGCGTATCAGCGCTTCCTGGAAGACCGCGGCTGCCGGTGCGGGATCCTGCCGGCCGGCAAAATGATCGGGGCCCAAGGCAAAAATCTGCCGGGCTTTGAAGACGGCCCCGGCGCTGCGTGCGTGCAGGGTGAAAACGGCAAGGCGTGCGGCGTGTTCGACCTTCTCCGTGCGGCCGGGCCCGCAAAGAAACCCGCAGGCTTCTCTCTCCCGGACCCGTTTGGCCTGATCCGGAAGACGGTCCCGGACAAGGGTGAGGAGAAAAAAGAATTCCAAATCCCCGAAGGCCTCAGGGCTGCTTTCATGAAATACGGAAACAGGCTGTCCGGGATCATGAGCGGAAGAAAGTGGATGGATTTTGACTTTGAGGAGTAGAGGCGGCGGTTCCGTACCCCCTGACACAGAGAAGGCCGCTGCAATGACTTTTTTTACAAGAGATAAAAAACCGACGATCTGGAATGTGGCTGCGCTCTCGGCCGTGGCCGTCATCGCCGTGACGGTCCTGGCAGCCCTGCCCGGAAACGAGCAGGTCCTGTCGATCAGCCTGATCATGGGGGCATACTACGCCTGCGTGTGCGTCATGCTGGTCACGGCATTTTTCAGGCAGCTTCAGTATGATCCGTATTCGTATAATGTGATCTATTATCTGGGCTTTTTCCTGTTTGCCTTTTCTCTGCTGGCATACCTGGTGCTGTCCATGACCAGGGTGCTGTCTGTCCCTGCCGAACCCAACATCAAGTATATCCTGACTGCCATGACCGATTCGGCCAGGAACTTCCTGAGCCTGATCGCGGTTTATATCGTTCCGTTCTCCGTCGTGCTTGCGGTCTCCAATCTCTTCCTGATCTATCATGAGGGCTTCCGGGCGGAGAATATCCTCGGGATCCTCCTGGGGCTCTTCCTGATCGCCGGCCTGGTGTACATCCGCAGGCACGGGCAGCATCCGTCGGGGACGCTCGAGCAGCTGACTTACAGCGAGATCACGATGAGCCTGGTCACGTCCTTCTATCTGTATTTCGAATGCATGATGCTCGGCTCCTTCGCAGCCGGACTGATCGCGGCTTTCTATGAGCCGAAACCGGACAAGGACATCGTGATCATCCTCGGATACAGTCTGCGGGAAGGGGAGAATGCCGTCTCCGTCCTGAGAAAACGGGTCGACCGGGCGATCGCCTTCCGAAAGAAGCAGCTGGCTGAGACCGGAAGGGACCTGATCTATATCACCTCGGGCGGAAAGGGAACGGAGGAAGCGGCCTCCGAAAGCAGATGGATGCGCGACTATCTCGTCGCCCGGGGCATCCCGGACAGCCGGATCGTGGAAGAGGATCAGTCGACGACGACGCACGAAAACATGATCTTCTCGAAGGAAAAGATCCGGGACATCAACCCCGAGGCCAGGGTCGCTTTCTGTACCTCGCGGTACCATGTTTTCAGAAGCGGCATGTATGCCAGGGAAGAAAACATGCAGGCCGTGGGCATGGGCTCGAAAACGAAGTGGTACTTCTGGCCGAATGCCGCCGTAAGAGAATTTGCAGGCCTCCTTTTCGAACACCGGCTGAAGCAGGCCGTCATCCTCGTCGGCATGATCGTCCTGAACCTGGTCCTCGTGGTGCTGGCCTACACCGCCTGAAAGAAGCGGAGCTGTGCAAAATTTTCCATTTTGCTACAGCTCCGCCTTTTGCTTGTGGTTTCCAGTATTTTTGAGTTGACAGTTGACTTTCATAATGATACTATAATTTCATAAAAAGTACTTTTAACAAAATTTATTTTTACAAAAAGAGGATGGTAGAGAATGGCCAGATTCATTGGGCGGGAAGAAGAACTGACTGCGCTGGAGAAAGCATACCAAAAAGAAGGTTTTCAGATGGCCGTTGTCTATGGCAGAAGGCGTGTTGGAAAGACAACGCTTCTGCGTGAGTTCTGCAAAAACAAAAGATGCGTATATTACACCGCTATTAAATCTACAGCAGCACGGAATACGGAGCTTCTCGGCCAGGCAGTCCTGGAGCAGCTGGCGCCAAATATGCTTGGGACAGCTTTCAAATCCCTTGACATGATCTTTGACTATCTCTATGAGCAGAGCCGGGAGCAGCGTTTAATCATCATTATTGATGAACTCCCCTATTTCGCTCGAAAAGACGAAAGTCTTGTATCCGTTCTCCAAAAATGGATAGACGAAAAATGGCTGTTCAGCAAAATGTTTCTGATACTATGCGGTTCTTCGCTCAGCTTCATGGAGGATGAAGTTTTAAGTGAGAAGAGTCCTGTGTTCGGCAGACGTACCATGCAAATCAAGCTTGAAGCGTTCGATTATCGTCAGACTTCCCTGTTTGTTCCGTCCTGGTCTGCTCGCGACAAAGCAATTGCTTATGGTATTACGGGTGGAATCGCAAAATATGTGGACCTTCTCGATGAGACACAAAGCCTCGATGAAAACATCTGTTCTCTGTACTTCAGCAAAACAGGATATCTATACGAAGAAGCGGACAATCTGCTGACCCAGGAGTTCCGTGATGTGGATCTTTACAGCCGTATCATTGAAACCGTTGCCGGAGGTGCAAACCAGATTCACGAAATAGCCGATAAAGTCGGGGTTCCTCCGCAGAACATCGTCCATGCCATGAAGAATCTGACTGAAACAGGAATTGTCTATAAACAGCTGGCAATTACGGAAGAAGGAAACAAGAAGAAAACCAAGTATATCCTCACAGATGAGATGCTTCGGTTCTGGTATCGTTTCATTCCCGATGCCGTCGGAATTATTGAAATCGGGAAAGGAAAGTCTTACTACGAACGAAACGTAAAGCCGCTGCTTTCAGATTATATGGGGCCTGTATTTGAGAAAATGTGCCGCCAATACACTCTAATGGAAGGAATAACGGGCAGGTTCGGATGTATCGTAACACAGGTCGGAACATGGTGGGGTGCTAACCCCAACAAGCGAGAAGAAACCGATATTGATATCGTCGGGCTCGATAAACGGGCTAAAAAGGCTGTCATCGGCGAATGCAAATTTCGAAATGAACCGACAGACATAAGCGTTCTTTATGCTCTTGAGGCACGCCAGAACCTCCTCCACGGTCATTTTTCTGCTGTAAAGTTTCTGCTGTTCTCTGCCGGAGGCTTTACAAAAGGCGTTGCTGAGGCCTGTAAAAAGAAGCCCTGCATAACTGTCGGGATAGAAGAAATGTACAGCTGACAACCTGTTTCAGAAATAGATGCCGCCTTTGGTTGGGAGCTTGCAAATACCTGAAACAAAACACAGAATGAGAGAAATAGAGAATATAAACAAACTGCATTCCAAAATACAGAATGACCGTACGGGAATGCAGTTGTTTGTAAAAGATTCTGCGCCGCTGAGCAGCCCGGGAGGAACAAAAATGAAAAAAACACTGTCCCTGATTCTCTGCCTGTGCCTTGCCGCCTCGCTTCTGATGGGCCTGAGCGCCCAGGCCGGCGCCGAGACGCCCCCGGAGGAGCGGGATCTGATCATCCTCTTCACAAGCGACGTCCACTGCGCCGTTGATCAGGGCTGGGGCTATACCGGCCTCTATGCTGTCAAAGAGAAGCTCTCCAGGTCCGAGAACGTGCTTCTGGTTGACTGCGGCGACGCCATCCAGGGCGAGCCCATCGGCCTGCTGACCGGGGGCGAAGCGATTGTCAGCATCATGAACGTCATGGGCTACGACGCGGCCATCCCCGGCAACCACGAGTTTGACTACGGGGTGGAGCAGTTCCTTGCCCTGACCGAAAAGGCAAACTACCCCTATCTCAGCTGCAACTTCACCAAAAACGGCGAGCCGGTTCTGAAGCCCTGGCTGATCAAAGAGATCGGCGGCATGAAGATCGGCTTTGTGGGCGTCACCACCCCCAACACGATCCGGTCTTCCTTCCCGCGCTACTTCCAGGATGAAAACGGGAATTTCATCTACGGCTTTATGGAGGACGAGACCGGCGAGGCGGTCTACGGCGCCGTACAGAAGGCGGCCGACGAGCTGCGCGCCGCAGGCGCGGATTTCGTGATCGTGCTGGGCCACCTGGGCAACGAGTCGGGGTCCTCGCCCTGGATGTACAGCGATGTGATCTCCCACTGCAGCGGCATCGACGCGTGGATCGACGGCCACAGCCACGACAGCGACCAGGTCATCATAAAGGACCGGGACGGGAAGGACGTCGTCCGCTCGGCCTGCGGCACCAAGCTCAACGAGATCGGCGTCCTGCGCATCACCCGCGAGGGGGAGATCTCCTCCGAGCTCTTCACCTGGGCCAGCAGCCTCCCGGCCTCCCGGCTCCTCGGCCTGGAAAATGCCGCGTCCGAAGCGGTCTCGGCTGAGACCGACGAGCTGAACAGGCTGCTCAATGAAAGCGCTGCGGTCACCGATTTCGACCTCTGCATGAACGATCCCGAGACCGTAGACGGCGATGACAAACCCGTGCGCCTCATCCGCCGCACCGAGACCAACCTCGGCGATCTGTGTGCTGATGCCTTCCTGGATCAGGGCGGCGCCGATCTCGCCATCGTTACCGGCGGCTGCATCCGCGATGACATCTCGAAGGGCGGCATCAGCTACAATGACATCCTCCGCGTGAGCCCTCAGGGCAACAGCATGGCCGTGATCGAGGTCACCGGCCGGCAGGTGCTGGATGCGCTGGAGTGGTCTGTCCACGCCCTTCCCGGCGAGTTCGGCGGTTTTCCGCAGGTGGCAGGCCTGCGGTTTGAAGTCGACCTTTCCGTCGACAGCCCCTGCGTGAAGGATGAGAAGGGCTTCTTCGACCGCGTGGACGGGACGATGCCGCGCCGGGTCCGCAGCGTCACGGTCGGCGGGCAGCCTCTGGACCCCGAAAAAACCTATACGCTGTCGTCCTATACATACACGATCCTGGATCAGGGCGACGGCTACACCATGTTTGACGGCGCAAAGGTTCTGCAGACCGGCGAAAAGTATAACTTCGAGGTTATCTACCGCTATCTTACGGAGACCCTTGGCGGCCGCGTGGGCGCAGGCTATGAGAACCCTTACGGCGATGGGCGCATCGTCTTCGTCAGCCCGGAGAGCTGAGGCGCCCGACAGATGCGGTATGGATCTGCGCTTCTCCTCCGCGTTTTGATGCTGCCGGCGCAGCGCGCCGCGTCCGCTACAGAAACAGCAGCTGGAACAGCGTGAGCATCAGCGGCATGGTGAGCACGCAGAGCAGCATGCTCTGCACGCCGTACACGCTGGTCTCGTAGGCCTTTTTGTCATAGAGCACCGCAAGCTGCGCGACCGTGGACGCCGGCGGCGTACACAGCGCGATGAAGCAGACCTGAAAGACAGGCACCCACTGCGGCAGCCGGGCGCAGACCCCGGACACCGAGAGAAGCAGCAGCAGGCTTGCCGGCATGGCGATCAGCCTCCCCAGGGAGATCATCCAGGCCCGGCCGTCCGTGAAAATCTTCCGCAGGTCCTTCTCGGACACCACCATGCCGATCAGCAGCATCGAGACCGGGCCCACCATGTTCCCCAGCCCGCCCGCGGCGGTGTCGAGGAAATCCGGCAGGCGGATCTGCAGTAGGCTCAGCAGCAGCCCGATGAAAAGCGCGATGATGTTGGGGTTCAGCAGAATCTTCCGGATGTGCAGGTGCTTCTCGCCGCAGATGATGCTGTTTCCGTGCGTCCAGATCAGCAGGTTGAAGGGGATCTGCAGGGCGCTGGCGTAGAAGACATATTCGCTTCCCAGTATCATGCTGATCAGCGGCAGGGCGAGGTTGCCGACATTGCTGTAGATCAGGCTGCAGCGGTCGACCGCGTCCAGCCGCAGCGGCTTCTTCAGAAGGCCCAGCGCCAAAATCCAGATGATATAGACGGCGGTTCCGAAAACCAGCGCGCAGAGAAAGCCGTTCAGCCGCTCCGGCGTCAGCTCGATCTGAAACGCGCGGCAGATCAGGCAGGGCTGCAGAATGTATACGGTAAGCCGGGAGAGCACGGCGCTGTCCCTGCTCTGTACGATGCGGAAACGGACTGCGAGCCAGCCGACCGCCACCATGGTCAGCATGGCCGCCAGCTTGCTCATCAGCAAAAGAGCTGTGTTCATATGCACCTCACTGCCCGGCGTTTCTGCCTCCCTGCCGATCTGCGGGGAGAAACGGCAGCCGGGCGACTGCCATCATATCAAAGGGCGGCCTGCAGGTCAACCTTCTTTTCCCGCCGCCGCGGTGCCGTCTTCAGCGGCAGGGTCCTCCTGCCGCCGGCGGACAGCAAAAGACCCGCCGGCGGGCTCCCGGGAGATCGGCATGTGAATGCCAATCTCCGGCAGCCGCAGCGCGGCGGGTACGGAGGGTCTGTTTTCCCGCGGAAGCCGGAGGCGCGTCAGCTTCAGGCGTAGTGTCCGACGTCTGTGCTGCCGCAGTACGGGCAGGGATCAGGCGTCTCTCCCGAACCGTAGACAAGCCAGCAGTTGTGGCAGATATACAAATATGTGCTGGTGTCGCCCGTCCACCAGGCGCTTTCACCGCCGGTCACGTCCTTCAGCTGTTCAGGCGTGAGCTTCTGCTTCTCAGCGTCCATCCCCGGAACCTCCATTTCTTTTTTTCAGGTATGGCATATTATAGCACAGCTTTTGTCACAGAACAATCACAGAACCATGCCCCGGCGGCACTTTCTTTTGTGAAAAGCTGCCGCCTGCGGTACCATGCACCTGTTACAGACCCCGGCAGCGAAAGGCGGCGATGCGTCATGGCATATACAAACAGCCCGATGGTGGTGTATACAAAACTGAGCCCGAATCATTCCGGCCTCAGAACGCTCGGCATCGACCGGATCACGCCGCACTGCGTGGTCGGCCAGTGGACGGCGGAGTATCTGGGCGACTGGTTTATGAACATCGAGCGCCAGGCAAGCTCGAACTACGGCATCGACAGGGACGGACGCGTCGCCCTCTATGTCGAGGAGAAGAACCGAAGCTGGTGCAGCTCCAGCCAGGCGAACGATCAGCGTGCCGTCACCATCGAGTGCGCCTCGGATACCGAGGCACCCTATGCCTTCCGGGATGTGGTTTACCAAACGCTGATCCGCCTCTGCACGGACATCTGCCGGCGCAGCGGAAAGAAAAAGCTGCTGTGGCTGGAGGACAGAGAGCGGACGCTGCGTTACAGCCCGGCGCCGGATGAGATGCTGCTGACGGTCCACCGGTGGTATGACGACAAGCCCTGCCCCGGAGACTGGATGTTTGCGCGCATGGGAGACCTGGCCTCGAAGGTGACCGCCCGGCTTGCCGTCTCCGCAGACGCGCCGGAGAAGACGGCCGGCGAGATGAGCATGGATCTGCGGGGTCTCATGCGCCGGACCGCCAGGCTGCAGTCTGCGGCATTCGCCATCGAGCACCTCCCGGAGACGCCCTGCTTTAACAACCGCTTCGAGATGCTGCAGCATATTTTCTGCTCGGAAGGGCTGAACGATACCGGGCTCCTGCTCGAGTTCGGCGTATACACGGGCAGCAGCATCAACTTGATCTCGGAGCATCGTCCGACGCGGCCGGTTTACGGCTTTGTCAGCTTTGAAGGTCTTCCGGAAAACCGCACCATTGATCGCAGGGGCATGTATACCCCAGGAGGTGAGCTTCCCGCGGTGAGAAGCAATGTGCAGCTGATCAAAGGCCGGTTTGATGAAACCCTGCCGCCGTTTATCGGCGAACACCCGGAAGCCTGTTCCTTCATTCACATCGACTGCGATCGGTATTCCTCGACGAAAACCGTGCTGGACCTGCTGTCCGACAGGATCGTCCCCGGAACGGTTATCGTCTTCGATGCATTCTTCCGTTATCCCGGGTGGCAGCAGCACGAATACCGTGCGTTTATGGAGTTCACGGAGCTGTACCGGGTCAGGTTCCGGTACATCGGCTATTGCAGAAACGGCCCGCAGCTCGCGGTAAGGATCCTGGAGTGAACGGATCAGCGCCTTCGGGGAGAACGCACGGCATCGAAAGCGCGCGCCCGTCCTGCCCGGAAGGGGAGTTGACAGCACCGGGCGTTTCAGATAAAATAAAAGCAAAGGCAGATACCCTGCCAATGATCCGGATCATATCAAAGGAGCGTGAAAAAATGGCAATTACACTGTTTGAACGCTGGAGCCCCGAGTACGCGCTGAACAATGCCTTCGACGACATGCGCGAATCCGGGCTGACCGGTCTGAAAAAGCATCTCACGGCGAATGCGCTCAAGACGGTGGAGGGTGTGGAGAAGATCTCCGGCAGGCCTGAGGTCGCTATGCTCACCACGAAGCTTCTGGGCGGCAGCGCGGTCAGCGTGCTTCTGGATAAGCTCTCCGAGTGCGAGTGGACCGTCAAGGACGTGATGAAGGGCTCCGAGACCTCCAAGGCGATCATCGGCTTCAACTATGAGGACATGATGACCGGGACCATCGAGCTGACCATGATCAAAGAAGACAAGATCTGGAAAATCGACAGCCTCGGCACGCCGAAGTTTGACAAATTCACCCTGCAGCAGGGAGAGGCGGACCCGGCTCCCGATCAGCCGGCAGGGGCCTGAGGGGGTGCTGCGTGATGAAAAAGCTCTTCAGTAAGGAACTGATCGTCCTCTGGGTTTCTCTGGCCGCATTGATCTTTGCCGCGCTGAGCCTGAATTCTTCCCTGAATCAGTTCGCCGACATGGACTGACGCGGAGACATGGTATCCTGTATGGAGGCAGCGGCTATGAAAAAAAAGAACCTGATCAGAGATCTGATCGTACTCTGGATTTCCGTGACTGCGCTGGTATGCGCAGCGCTGAATATGCATGTTGTACGGAACCTGCTCGGTGCGGATTGAGCAGACAGAATATACCCGCCTCAGCCTGTATGCGTCCTGCGCGGACAGGCTGAGGCGCTTTTTTGCTTCTCCGGGCCGGCCTCCCGCCGAAAAAAGCCCGCTGCGCCCGCTTCACGCTGTTGACAGAACGCCGATCTCAGTTTACTATAATACTGATTATCTTCTGTGCACAGCGTCTGGGGACGCAGGTGCGCCGCCGTGGCTCCGGTCCGGCGGCAGAAACGGGGTGTGGACATGATCAGAGAGATGCAGCAAAAGGATTGCGCGGCCGTGGCCAGGTTTTGGCGCGATTATCTGGATGTCTCTTATGCGACGGACGAGAGCGTGAGCCGGACCTTTGAGACCATGAGCAGGGACAGCCGATACCGCACCTTTGTTGCCGAGGAGGACGGGATCGTCGTGGGCTTCCTCACGCTTGTCGAGGTGCTGTCCTTCGACGACCCGGACGGCTATATCAAGATGAACGGCATCGCCGTCCTGCCGGAATAC
>JAEIGA010009755.1_pt1 | contig 14541 bp, 11 predicted proteins | sample 9270691 | NCBI WGS metagenome assembly JAEIGA01 (sample SAMN17057246, study PRJNA624740) | gut metagenome | biome: biome; isolation source: fecal sample | host: Bos grunniens | place: China: Xizang | collected 2019 | reverse complement strand
ATCAACAGTTTGTAGAAAGGCTCTGCGCTTCACTTGGAGTTAAACTTGAAATCTGCCACTACGATACCAATAAATATGAATCGGATAATAAAATATCTATTGAAATGGCAGCGCGTGAACTTCGCTATGCCGATTTTGAAAGACTGCGCAAAGAGTATGGAGCTGCTTGCATAGCAGTGGCACATCATCGTGACGATTCGGTAGAAACTCTGCTTATGAACCTGATGCGTGGCACAGGAATTCGCGGTCTTACAGGTATAAAACCCAAAAATGGAAATATTATCAGACCTTTGTTGCCACTTCAAAGATTGGAAATTGAAGAGTATCTGAAAAGCATAGTTCAGGATTATGTTACAGATAGTACTAACTTAGAGGCCGATTATACCAGGAACAAAATAAGGTTGCATCTGCTTCCGCTTATGCGTGCCATTAATCCAAATACCGATAAATCTATTGAGAGTACGGCATTGCATCTGCAACAGGCATACCTTATATATAATGATGCTGTGCAAAAAGCAATTGCAAATGTTGTAAAACAGGAAGATGGAAATCTGTATATAAATATAGATGCTTTGCTGTCAACACCTTCGCCATCGACCATACTTTTCGAAATTCTTTCCGTTTACGGATATAACGAACAGCAAGTGAATTCCATTATGGAATCTTTGAACTCCGAATCGGGAAAAAGATTCGCTTCAAATAGTTATCTGCTTTATAAAGATAGAAACAGATTGGTATTGATGCAAAACAACGAAATAGATTTTTGCGTAGATATTGATTTGAAGAAAATTGATAATGTAATACTGCCCGATGGAAGAACCTTGCGTTTTGAATTTAGAGAGGGCGGTGCAGAGATAAATAAGTCTCAAAGCATAGCTACGCTTGATGCCGACAAGGTGGGTGAAAATCTTAAAGTCAGATTATGGAGGCAGGGCGATAACTTTGTGCCATTTGGAATGAAAGGCAAAAAGTTGTTGAGCGACTATATGACAGACCGTAAATTTGATATAACAAAGAAACGCAACCAGTGCGTTGTTTGCAATGATTGCGCTCTTATATGGGTGGTTGGTGAACGTTCAGATGACCGCTATCGTGTATCCAACGAAACTATCCGACAGTTGGTAATATCTGTAAACTAACCGTTTAGTCTAATTGTTGCAGAAGTTGGTCAACCAACGTATCTCCCAGAGATTTTGCTCTCTCTAAAGATTTGCGTGCTGCAGCTGTTTTATTGGTGCGCATATAGCAAATACCTAAAAGTCGATGTATATCGCTTATCTCCGGCTCCTCTTCTGCAAGTTTTTGCAACAGTGGCAATGCCTTGTCTATTTCTCCTACACGAACAAACAGACTTGCTTGTTCCAGTTTATAACCAATATCATCCGGTTCTAAAGTAAGGGCATGTTCAATATCCTTCAAAGCCAGTTCATACATCTTGGCCTTAATCTCCAATTGTTCGCGAATATAGTAGAAGTTTGCATTCACATTATAACTGCCCAATAACTCTTCATATCTGTACAAATCTACTACAGCTTCGCGGTTATTGCCGGCTTTTTCATTCAAAAGAGCTCGTTCCTGAATATACTGTGCAGCATATAGCGGAGTAGGTGTACCCGATTTTGCAATAGCACTATCCAACAGGGCTATCTGTTCTTCAATACCAATTTCCAACTGATGACTTATGGTATATGCTAAAAGATATGTCTCAGTCGATGCCAATTCGCTTTTGTTCAGTTCTGTATAACAATTGTATGATTCCTGATAACGCTCCAATGAATACAGAATATTACCCTTTACACGCTGATAAATAGGACTGTTTTTAATGGCTATGGCTTTTTCTATCTGTTCTAATGCAAAATTCAGATTCCAGTTCTCTACACTTACGTTATTGCCGTTTGTGATAGTGCTATAGATAAGATTTGCATAGTCGCATAATAATTCGTTAGTACTACTATCTGCCAATTCAATAGATTTTTCAATAAGCGATACGGCGTATGCATGTTTTGTGGAATCTGCTTCATTTATGAGAAAAGCACCTTTATTAAAATAACCGTCTGCACTGTTTGGGAATTGTGCAATATAGTCATCCAGCAGTTTGCCATATTCATCAGTCGATAAATCTTGTTGCATCATAAAGACGTATGCAAGTGCATTCTCTATCTTTTCAGGTAGTTGTTTTTTGATTCCTATATCTCTATAAGCATTTTCTACAAGCGATACTGCTCCTATCTCAATCTGGTCTATAAAGTTGGCATCTAAAGCATAGGTGCATGTATCTGTTTCTGTATTGCATTTTTGAACAATACCTATTACACCGCCTCCTGCATCAAGTACCGGACAACCAAAAAGTGATGAATCGGGGTGGCAGGCAAGAGTGTAGTATTTATTTCCATTAGCAACATCTACACAATTTACTACTGTTGTTTCTACAGGTTGAATCTTTTTTTCTGTAGAATAGGGTAGAATATATACATTCTGTTCTACTGTAGCCGCAACAGTTGTCAGGGGTAATGTAGTCAGCTTTTTGTCCTGATTGATTGTGAATTTTGCTACTTCGTACATACCATTGGCACCTGTCAAAAGTTCTGCACTGCGTGCTATCTCTTTGCCATCTATAGTAACAATACTATCTGCACCTGTCATAAAGGTGAGATCTGTATAAACAGTATTGCCATTACATATAAAACCTTGGCCTTGGTTATACTCTTTACCCTCTTTGTACGATATAATTTTTACAACACTGTTCTTTGCACCTTTTACCCATTTGGGTTGTTTGGGTGCTGATGTTGCAGAAAGTGATACCAATGCAACTAAAACTGAAAGAATTATCTTTTTCATTCTTCGTTTCTCTGTTTAACAATTTCATAAATAAGAACGCCTGCTGCAACAGAAACGTTAAGTGAACCTATATGTCCTAAAATAGGGATCTTAACCCATTCATCACACAGCGCCAGATGTTCTTGTGGAATACCTCTGTCTTCTGCTCCCATAATAAGACAAACAGGACCATCGTAAGTACCTTTTGTGTAGCTTCTGTTTCCCTTTTCTGTGGCTCCGGCTATATGAATGCCACAGTTCTTCAGATATTTAATACTCTTTGTGAGATTATCTTCTCTACACACAGGTATGGTGTGTAGTGCTCCTGCCGATGTCTTGATAGCATCTGCATTTACACTTACGCTATTCTTTGATGGAATAATAATTGCATCTACTCCGGCACATTCTGCAGTACGTGCTATAGCACCAAAGTTACGTACATCTGTAACACCATCTAACAGAACAAAGAACGGATTCTTTCCCTCTTCAAATAGAGTAGGGACAATATCTTCTATATGCTGATAGGTAATCTGTGTGGTGTATGCTATTACACCCTGGTGATTCTTTCTTGTTATACGATTCAGCTTTTCAACAGGCACTCTCTGCACAGGTATATGTCTGCCTTTGAGTATGTTGAAAAGTTCTCGTGACAAATCGCCCTGCAAATCTTTCTTGATAAGCAACTTGTCTATCTCTTTACCTGCTTCAATAGCTTCTATTACGGCACGTATGCCAAATATCATTTCATCTTCCATTGTTCTCTATAAGTGATTTAGCATTTTCAATTGCTGCTTTTGATAGGGTGGTACCACTCATCATCTGCGCAATTTCTGTTATTCTTTCTTCTTTATTCAGTTTAATAATTCCTGTCTGAGTGGAATCATCGTCATCCTCTTTATACACTTTGTAGTGATAATCTCCACAAGCCGCTATCTGTGGCAGATGAGTGATGGCTAAAACCTGGTGACCGTCAGCGCACATCTGTTGCATCATCTGTGCCATCTTGTCTGCAATAGCGCCAGATACACCGGTGTCAATTTCATCAAAGATGATAGTGGGAAGTGTCTTTGCTCCTGCCAAAAGTGATTTGACAGATAGCATTACTCTGGATAGTTCACCACCCGATGCTACAGCCGATAATTCCTGTACCGGAACAGCTTTATTGGCAGAAAACATGAAACGGATATCATCAATTCCTGTTTCATCGTAATCTGCTTTAGGTTGTATATCAACTTTGAATTGTATGTTAGGAATACCTAATGGAACAAGCATAGAACTTATCTGTTTCTCTATGGTTACAGCTGCTTTTTTTCTTGTAGCAGTAAGTTCAGAAGCTGCTTTTTTTAGTTCCTTTTCGGCTTTGCTTATCTTCTTGGTAAGCTCTGCAATTATCTCATCAAAAGAATCCACTCGTTCCAATTGTTTGCCATATTTCTCCATTATGGCTATCAAATCTGCTACAGAATCTGCTTTATATTTCTTTTCTAAGGTGTAAATGGTGTCTAAACGGTCATTCACCTGTTCTAATCTTTCAGGATTGAAATTGATGCTATCTGCAGCACTATCAGTCTCTGAAAAGATATCTTTAATTTCAATTAAAGCACTTTCTGTACGTTCTGCCAATTCTTCTGCTCCTGAATAGTTCTTAGATGCCTGACGCAATGCCTGTAATGCCTGTTTTAAGTCTCCAATAATACCGGTTTCGTCATTGTCAAACAGCGAAGAGGCTCTATAAAGTTGCTCCTTGATGTCTTCGGCATGTTCCAGAATTTCAAGTTCTTCTTCCAACTCTTCTTGTTCGCCGTCAACTAACTTTGCTTGTTGTAGTGTATCATACTGAAAACGAATGTAGTCCAAATCGGCACTGTTTGTAGCTGCTTGAGATTCCAATTCGGCCAACTCTTTTTTCAATGAACTATATTCAGTATAAACATTAAGATATTCATCCTTGCAGATACTATTATTGGCAATGGCATCCACCAAATCGGTTTGGAATGATTGGGTTCCCAATGCCAGGTTTTGATGTTGTGAATGAATGTCTATCAGTTTGCTTGCCAATTCTTTTAACTGTGCAAGCGTAACCGGTATGTCGTTTATAAATGCACGACTCTTACCATTGCTGCTCAAATCTCTGCGCAGAATGGTATCTGAGGCATCCATCTCTATATCGTTGTCACTGAAGAATTTTTCCAGATTATATGACGATATGTCAAAATGTCCCTCTATGGTACAGCGTTCAGCACCTTGACGAATAGATTTTGTATCGGAACGTTGTCCGAATAGCAGGTTCATAGCACCTAAAATGATTGATTTACCAGCACCTGTTTCACCGGTAATAACCGAAAACCCCTTATGAAAATCTATTTCAAGATGTTTTATAAGTACGTAATTGTCTATAAGTATTGATTTTAGCATTATTTTGATGTTTTAATGGTATTCCAATCCGATGATAATGATGGGTTGATGTTTTCAAGAATGGCAACAACGTTATCTTTCTCTTTATCTAACCCTTTTGAATATATATTGATCAATTCGTCTTTTTTGATTTCAGTAAACAATACCGGCAGTATAGATGTACTTTTAGCCTGTTTTGTTGCTTTTAGCAGTTCAAGTGATTCTGTAATGGTGGCACGACCACGATCCACATTCGTTGCCATATCGTCTAATCCTTTACGATGATAGTCGTATTGCAACTGACGAAATGATGATAGTGTACCGTTCATATAGTCGTTTATTATGCTGTAACGATTTGAATTGTTGTCGAAAGAGCGCCATCCTGTCCCTAACATTTGTGAATTTGCTGCCAAACTCTCCGCTTCTCGTAAAATATCGGTACCGCCCATTGGCGACATAGTGTCAAAATCAAGCCCTATTATAAAGAGTGAATAGAATGCAAGAATGGCTGTAAGGTTATTTGTTACATTGCCGGGAGTGTATTCTATTCTATCTTGTTCTGTATATGTAAAACCTACTCCGGTATCATGAAAATTGAATACAGTAGTGTTGTAGGTTGAATTAAATACAGGACGACTGCTCTGCACCATAAGTTCAGCTTCGCATTGTCCCGTTGATGATTCGTAAGAATTGACCACCATATTGAAACTGCAAACAATACGTTCTCTTTCTGTAAAATGATAATTTGTCCAAACCTGAGTGGAGAGAAACTCTTTAATTGCAGTTTCTAATGATGTAAAAACATCCTTATCTGTACCGGAAATTTTTGCAGTGTTCATAGTGAAAGTTGCATTTATTTCCTGTGCTTTAAGATTTAGGGGTAACAGAAATAGCAGACAACCCAATATAGATAACAGTCTCTTAACTATGGTTTTGGCAACCTCTTTTTTAGATTGTAAAGGGTAGGGGGTACTTCCCTCTTTATCTATTATGGTTACTTTGTTAGTGTCGTGACCAAAACCTGCACCTTTGTCGCGAAGTGAATTTAGAACTATGAAATCCAGATTCTTACGTTCCAATTTTCCCGTTGCGTTATCGAATTCGTGTTCTGTTTCCAGTGCAAATCCTACTAACTTCTGGTCTGGGCGTTTAATTGCACCAAGAGAAGCGGCTATATCGTGAGTAGGTTTTAAATCCAATGAAATATCGCCTTTACGCTTAATCTTTTCTGTGGCTTTCACTGCAGGAGTGAAATCGGCAACGGCAGCAGAGAGAATTGCGGCATCTGATTGTGGAAAATGTTGCATTGAAGCATTGTACATCTCTTCTGCCGATGTTACATCAATTCTTTTTATGTTAGGATGATTTGTCTTTAAATTAACCGGACCTGCTACAAGAATAACCTCAGCACCGCAGGCAGCGCACTCTTCGGCAATGGCAAATCCCATTTTTCCCGTAGAATGGTTACCTATAAAACGTACAGGATCTATTGGTTCATAGGTTGGTCCCGCAGTTATCAGGACTTTTTTTTTTGATAGAGATTGTGATGTCTCAAAGAAATCTTCTAAAACACGTACAATCTCTTCCGGTTCTTCCATACGTCCTTTTCCTACCAATTTGCTGGCCAATTCACCCTCGGTAGGTTCAATAATGATATTGCCGTAGCTACGTAAAGTCTCTAAATTACGTAGTGTTGCCGGATGTTTGTACATATCAAGGTCCATAGCAGGAGCGACGAACACCGGTGCTTTCATTGAAAAGTAGGTGGTAGCCAACATATTGTCTGCAATACCATTTGCCATCTTTCCAAGTGTAGAGGCGGTGCAAGGCGCTATTAACATGGCATCGGCCCATTGGCCCAAATCAACGTGGCTGTTCCAGGTTCCGTCTCTTCCTGAGAAGAATTCACTGATAACAGGACGTTGTGTAAGTGCTGATAGTGTAATAGGGGTGATGAATTCTTTTCCTGCAGGTGTTATAACTACCTGAACATCAGCACCTTTTTTTACTAAAAGGCGGATTAGCACTGCAGCTTTGTAAGCCGCAATGCTTCCTGTTATACCTAACACTATATGTTTACCTTTCAATGTACTATCCATTGTTGTATAATATATGTTTGCAATCTTATCTGTAGTTTCCGAATAAATCGGGTGAGGAGTTTGATTGTGTAATCTTAGCCGATTGCAGTTTGATTCTGGTTAAAACCTGTTTGGTATTCAAAGCAAAATCGCCCTGTAATATCCAGGAATAGTATCCGGGATCAGCTTTCAAAACTTCTGCTACAGGTTTGTCCTTATATTTGCCAAAATTGAAAACTTCAACACCTTTGTCATTATAAACTATGCGACCTGCAAAATCTACATTTCTGGTATGCGAAGAAAATTCCGATAACCACTGTATGTTGTTTTGTAGTTCGGGATAATGATCTAACTGTGCCTGTAGAACTTCGTATGTGGCACGAGTATCGGCATCGGCACTATGTGCATCTGTCAAATCTTTATGACAGTAGAACTTATATGCTGCCGACAGAGTGCGCTGTTCCATCTTATGGAATATAACCTGAACATCTACAAATCTGTGGCGTGAGAGATCAATATCTACATCAGCACGCAAAAATTCTTCAGCAAGTAGAGGTACATCAAACCTGTTTGAATTAAAACCGGCAATATCTGCCCCTTTAAAATCGTTTGCAATCTCTTTTGCAACTTCCTTAAAAGTGGGGCAGTCTGCAACATCCTGATCATATATACCATGAACAGCCGAAGCCTCTTCAGGGATATGCATTTCAGGATTTATTTTCAGTGTACGCATAGTTTCGTTACCATTTGGCATTACCTTTAAGTAACAAATCTCAACTATACGATCGCTGATTATGTTTGTACCTGTAGTCTCTAAGTCAAAAAAGACAATAGGGTTTGTAAGCGCAAGTTTCATATTAGTCGTTCAAAACCATTGGCATTAACAACATAAGCAGATTTTCATTTTCTTCCTGTACAGATGGAACAAATACACCTGCGCGTGCAGGATCTGCAAGTTTGATTGTAATCTCCTGGCTTGGAATACTGTTCAGAATATCAATCAAGAAGCTTGATTTAAAACCAATGCTCATAGGTACACCTTCGTATTGGCAAGTCATACTCTCTTTTGCTGATACAGAGAAATCTTTATCCTGTGAGAAAATTGATAACTGATTCTGCTGGATACGCAGTTTAACCAATCCGCTGCTTGCAGGAGAAAATATTGCTACACGACGCAAAGCAGTTAACAAAGTAGCTCTGTCTATGGTAAGCAGATGAGGGTTGTTCTGTGGAATTACAGAGTTATAGTTTGGATAACGACCATCTATAAGACGACATACCATGCGGAATTCAGGAAGACTGAAGCGTGCTACACGATTGTCGAATTCTATGCTTACATTTTCTGATTCCTTAGCCAATATAGCTTTCATCAATGAAGCCGGTTTTTTAGGCAGAATAAATGAAGATCTCTCTGCAAGCTGAGCAATACTGTTGCGGCTGCAAACCAATTTGTGACCATCTGAAGCAACGAAAGTAGCACCTTCGCTGTTGATATCAAAATAGATACCATTCATAACCGGACGAAGTTCGTCATCGGCTGTAGCAAAGATAGTTCTGGTAAGTCCTTCAAGGAGAACCTGTGAAGGAAGTTCAAATGATACAGGTTCCTGAAGTACTGCAGATGTAGGATATTCATCAGCATTCAGACCTATAAGGTTGTATTCACCATTCTGATACTTTACCAATGTTTCAAAATTATCGTCATTTATGCTGAACATCAATGGCTGTTCAGGAATCTCTTTCAATGCATCGAGAAGTGTTTTTGCAGGTAGAGCAACCTGTCCGTCTTTATCGCATTCAGTCAGTTCTACCACTGTTTCCAAAGTAGTATCACTGTCGGCAGCTGTAACAGTCAGTTTGCCGTTCTCTATGCAGAACAAAAAGTTGTCCAAAATAGGATAGATTGATTTTGAACTTATAACACGGCTTATAGCCTGTAAACGGTTGTAGATAACCGAACTGGAAACTGTAAAATTCATATCGTAATGTTTTATTTGTTTATCTAATTTTATATAAGGTATTGCTACCCATTACAAAGGTATAAATAGAAAAGTATTAAGCAAAAATTATTTGACCAAAAATGATAAACCAATGAGGATAAAGTGTAATTTCGCAACAGAAATAAATCAATAAATAAAAATATGGAAATAACAGGAAAGATTATTGCAGCGTTAGAACCTCGTTCAGGCGTGTCAAAAACATCGGGTTCACCCTGGATGACTCAGGAATTTGTATTGGAAACAATAAATGAACAATATCCTAAAAAAATGGTCTTCAATATTTTTGGAGAGGATAAGATTCAACAGGCTGCAATCAGCGTAGGCGATGTAGTGGTAGTAAGTTTTGATATTAACGCACGCGAATATAATGGCAGATGGTATAATGATGTAAGAGCATGGCGCGTAAGTCACGATGTTCCCGGTAATGCTCCGGTAGAGCATGCTCCTGTGGCTACTCCGGCAGCTGCACCGGCTCCAGAATTCGCACCATCTAATGATAACGACGACTTGCCGTTTTGAATTCAAAATAAAAAAGACCTCGCAGGAGGTCTTATAGAAAATTAATTGGCGCGAAGCGCGCACGCTTTTAGCGTGCCCTATAAAAAAGGTCTTTGAATTCATAAATAAAAAGGTCTCCAAAACGGAGACCTTTTTATTATGAATTCATGCTGACTAAGAATTCCGCATTATTTCTGGTGTTCTCTAATCGCTCTTTTGTGAATTCCATAGCCTCTATAGGATTCATATCCGATAAGAATCTACGCAATACCCACATGCGGTCTAATGTACCTTGGTCAAGCAATAAATCGTCTCTACGTGTACTTGAAGCCACAATATTAACAGCCGGGAATATACGCTTGTTACTCAATGATCTGTCTAATTGCAGTTCCATATTACCGGTACCCTTAAACTCTTCAAAGATAACTTCGTCCATCTTTGAACCTGTATCAATAAGTGCAGTGGCTACAATGGTAAGCGAACCTCCGTTTTCTATGTTTCTGGCAGCACCAAAGAAACGCTTAGGTTTGTGCAGTGCATTAGCATCAACACCACCAGATAGCACCTTTCCCGATGCAGGAGCAACAGTATTGTAAGCACGTGCCAAACGTGTAATAGAATCAAGGAATATAACTACATCGTGTCCACATTCAACCATACGTTTAGCTTTCTCTATAACTATGCTGGCTATCTTTACGTGGCGTTCAGCAGGTTCGTCAAATGTAGATGCAATTACTTCTGCATTTACACTGCGAGCCATATCGGTAACCTCTTCCGGACGCTCATCAATGAGAAGCATAATCATATAAACTTCCGGATGGTTGGCTGCAATGGCATTTGCAATATCCTTTAAAAGAATGGTTTTACCTGTTTTTGGCTGAGCCACAATAAGCGCGCGCTGACCTTTACCTATGGGGGCAAACAAATCTACAACTCTTGCAGAGAGATTGTCGTTTTTGCCTGTGCAAAGATTGAATTTTTCATCAGGGAAGAGTGGGGTAAGATGTTCAAACGGAACTCTGTCGCGGGCAACAGATGGTTCCAGTCCGTTAATCTTATTTACTTTTACAAGTGGGAAGAATTTTTCGCCTTCGCGTGGTGGGCGGATAATACCCTCTACAACATCACCGGTTTTCAAACCGAATAATCTGATTTGTGAAAGTGATACATATATGTCGTCCGGAGATGCTAAATAGTTGTAATCGGATGAACGTAAGAAACCGTAATTATCCGGCATAATCTCTAATACACCTTCACCTTTTAATATATCGCCAAATTCATAGAGACCTCTATCATCCTGTCTGCGATTATCGTTATTCTGTTGACCGTTGTTGTGGTTAATTCTGCCTCTGTTCTGCTGCTGAAAATTATTCTGTTGTCTTGGTCTTTCGTTTTGATTTGCAGGGACTTCTGTTTGTACGGGGACTTTCTCTACAGGGGCGTTTTCTTTTGTTTCTGCCGGTTTATCAGCTACCGGAATATCCAAAAGACGTTTAATAGTGTCGGATGGTTCTGCTTTAGGTGCAACAACCTCTTCTTTTATTTCCGGTTTTGTATCTGTTACAACTTCCTGTTTTTCGGTTGGCTGTACCTTCTTGGGACGACCTCTGCGCTTTTTCTCTACCTGTCCTCCATTTGTTGCTGTAGTTGAAGATTCTGCATTTTCTGCCTGTTTAGGAGCGCTTGTACTATTTTCTGCCTGTTTCTCTTCGGCATTTTTAACCTCAACAGGTTTGAACTCTGCAGTTCTGTTTTCTACTGTTTTGGTATTTGTATTCTTTGCAGCAACAGGTTTTTCAACTTTGTTTTTGTTCTGTTCCCTTTTTCTTATAGGCTTTTGATTTTTCTGAGTACTGTCAGATGTCATACGGCTACCTGAAATAGCCTGCTCGTCTAAAATAGCATAGATTAGTTTGTCTTTTTCCATAGTCTTTGGATTTATACCCATTGACTGAGCTATTGACTGAAGTTCAGAAAGTTCTTTTTCTCTTAATTGTAAAATGTTATACATAAAAACGATTATTATATCCACACAGGTTATACAGTCACAGACTGAAAAATCCTGAAATCTAAATCAAAATAAAATGTAAAAGTGAAATCAGAAAATCGGAATAGATATGCAGGGTAACCCCTTTTTTCCGATTTTTGCGTGGCAAAGTTATTTATAAATATTGAATATGCAAGACTTGAATGTAAAAATATGCTATTCTTAAAGCGATTTATTTATACTGTCAATGTAATCCAATATCTCTGTACGTCCCATTTTTTTTGCAGACGATGTAATAAAAGATACAGGTAGTTCTTCCCACTGTTCCGATAGAATTTCCTGATAATGTCTTATGTTTTCTACAAGTTTTGAATGACTCAGTTTATCGGCCTTGGTAAAAATAATGCCAAACGGTACGCTGTTTTCACCTAACCATGAAATAAACTCCAAATCTATTTTTTGTGGTTCATGGCGGCAATCTACTAATACAAACAAAGATGTAAGTTGCTCTCTGTCAAGAACATAATCTTCAATTATCTTAGTAATCTGTGCTTGCTGTTTTTGTCCGCGTTTTGCATAACCATACCCCGGCAGATCCACTAAATACCAGTTGTCGTTAATAATGAAATGGTTTATAAGTAACGTCTTTCCGGGAGTGGCAGATGTCATAGCCAATCCTTTCTGTCCGGTAAGCATATTTATAAGGCTGGATTTTCCTACGTTAGAACGTCCTATAAATGCATATTCCGGTTTGTTATCCTGCGGACATTTTTTTACGTCCGTATTACTCATTACAAATTTTGCGCTGTTTATATCCATCTCTTTACTATTGAGAGTGCGAAGTTAGTGAATTTTCTTAACTTTGCATTGTTTTAACAAAACCTATATGCAGAATCAACAGTATCCATCGGTAGCATTAGAAAAAGCTGTCAATGAATTTGCCTCTTTACCGGGCATAGGAAAAAAGACGGCTCTGAGGCTTGCACTTCATCTTTTACAACGTAGTGATGAAGAAGTGGAGCGTTTTGGTAATGCATTTGTAAACTTTAAAAAAGATATAAGATACTGCAAGGTGTGTCATAATATATCCGATACAGATGTCTGTTCAATATGTGCAAATCCTAAGAGAGATTCTGCTACCATTTGCGTAGTGGAGAATATTCAAGATGTATTGGCTATAGAAAACACAATGCAATTCAATGGTTTGTATCACGTTTTAGGTGGAGTTATATCGCCTATGGATGGAATTGGGCCATCGAATTTAAAGATAGCTGAACTTGTGAAACGTGTGGAAGATGGTGGCGTAAAAGAGATTATATTTGCATTAAGTCCTACAATGGAAGGCGATACCACTAACTTTTTCATATCGCGCAAATTATCGTCTTATAATGTAAAACTGTCTGTAATAGCACGCGGAGTAACAATAGGAAATAACCTTGAATATGCCGATGAAGTATCGTTAGGCAGGTCGATAGTAGATAGAACACCTTTTATATAATATAAGTATGGAGAATATTTCAAAACAGTTGGGTAGAGACCTAAGAATAAAACTCATTGCAGTCTATTTAATTGCAGGAATCATAGCTTTGATTTTTGAAATGGGTTGGTTGCCAAAGGGAGTAATAGAGAACGATATGACTAATTACATATTGCAGATAATAGGAATATTGGGTTCTCTTGCATTGATACCGGTATCATTAAAAGGATTTCATGTATCGGCAAAGCTAATGGATGATAAACCATTGGAAAAGCGTGTAAAACTGTATAAACTTTTATCAAACTTGCGTATATCGGCATTTTTGCTGGTAATAGAATATAGTATGACACTTTACTATCTTATAGATGATACTGTGGGATTGTATTGTGCTGCAATAGGTTTTATCTGTTCGTTGTTCTGTTTTCCTACCAATGCACAGGTAAGTAACGATATTCAGGAAGACGAAGAAGATTGATAACAAATATTTGCTGGCAGAGTGGTAAGTATAATCATAGTAAGTTACAAGGTAAAGTACTACATAGAACAGGTACTGCGCTCGTTGTATAGATCCAATCAGGAGATTGAAGTCTTTGTGGTGGATAATGCATCGGGTGACGATACTATTGAATATCTCTCTGCCCGTTATCCCGATGTTCATTATATAGCAAACAGTGAAAATGTAGGTTTTGGAAGGGCAAATAATCAGGCATTAAAGTTAGCCAAAGGCAAATACGTGCTTTTCCTGAATCCAGATACCATAGTGGCAGAACGTACCATAGAAGGTTGCGTGAACTTAATGGAATCTGATGCTGGAGTAGGTGCAATTGGTGTAAGAATGCAGTATAGCGATGGCCATTTTGCTCCGGAGTCCAGACGTTCAGTACCTACACCTTTTGTGTCGTTCTGTAAAATGTCAGGTTTAGGACGTCTTTTCCCAAATTCAAAACTGTTTGCTCGTTACCACCTTTCTTATATAGATAAAGATTTGGCTTGTAATATTGAGGTGGTTTCCGGTGCATATATGTTTGTACGAAAAGAGGCGTTAGATAAAGTAGGTGGTTTTGACGAAACATTCTTTATGTATGGAGAAGATGTAGATTTATCCTATAGGATATTGAAGGCCGGTTACAGAAATTGTTATCTGCCTTTACCTATTTTGCATTATAAGGGAGAGAGTACTACAAAAACATCGTATAGTTATGCTAAGGCGTTTTATGACGCTATGACTATCTTCTTTACAAAACACTATCGCCACTACAGTCGCTTCTTTACATTCCTGGTTAAGATGGT
>JAEIGA010009754.1_pt1 | contig 14542 bp, 17 predicted proteins | sample 9270691 | NCBI WGS metagenome assembly JAEIGA01 (sample SAMN17057246, study PRJNA624740) | gut metagenome | biome: biome; isolation source: fecal sample | host: Bos grunniens | place: China: Xizang | collected 2019 | reverse complement strand
GAGGCATTAGTAAATCCCCGTCTTCTACATCTTACTACTACGTAGTAAGGAGAGATAAGAGATAAAAAAAAAATACTCTCCTTTTCAGAAGAGAGTTATATTTCTCTTTCTTACTGGGGAGAGCCTGTTATTGCTTCGCTACGCTCGCAATAACGGGATTATACTGGGAACATACCTATTCTGTTTATTCCTAATACTGATGTTGTTGAGTCAGATACATTGGATATTCTTGCATATTGAACTCTTTGTGTTCCTGCTACCCAAGAGGAAGTATTAGCTTTACTTGCATATGTTATGTATCTTGTTCCATCACCCATATCATTACCCATCATAACAATTATTACTGACCTATTTATTAGATTGAGAGTTGTTAGGTTAGTACTCATATTAGCATCAGAATCACTACTGGTAATAATGTATAGGTAATTAGGCATTAGGTCATAAGTATCACTACCAGTTGGTAATATATAGGTATCCATACCAAAAGCATAGCCCATTTGGCTACCATCATCGTTAGCAATACCTACAAAGGTAGTTTCTACATCGTTGATATTACCAAGAGCCTCGGGGTAATTTAGACAGTTTGATACTGCGTTATTTACTATGAGTTCAGCATCACTTATTGTTTGTTCCATAGCATTCTCTACGAGCTAATCTACATATCCACGAGGTGTTGCCTGGTTTTTGCGGATAGCACCATCTGTGCTACTATTAGGGTAGCGGTCAGGAACGGCAGAGCCGGCCGCCATCGAGTTGAGGACACTAGTAAGGGCCGCATCACGCATTACGTCCATAGTTCCGTTAGAGTTGCGAAGAGCAGGCACATCTGTGCTTACTGTGCTACTGGATATTTGCTGTTGTCCTACTTTGGTAGTATAGGTTCCGGACGAAGATGACTGATAAAGGAAGCCAGTAGAAGAGGTTAAGGGGTTTGTCAAGACTTTGGAAGCATCCCACTCATCCTGAACTACGCCATTTATTACGACGTTAGTGCCGCCGCCTCCACCTGCTCCGCCTACAACGCCAATATCCATCCATTGTAGGTTAGTGTCGCCTGTGATTATCCATAAATGCGTGTCTTCGCCTATTGTCTGCGTGTAGCCGTCATATCTAATGCTTTCAGTTGGGGTAGGCAACTGGCTAACCGAGGTAATAGAACCTACTATTCTACATAGGGCACCTGTATCACCTTTGGGGCCTTGCGGTCCGGATAATCCCTGGGCTCCTGCGGGTCCTGTCTCACCCTGTTCTCCTTGGGGGCCTTCCGCACCCATAATGTTAGTGCGTTTAGTCCAAGATTTAGCAGTGCCATTCTTGGTGATTTGGTATATATCACCATTATTTCTCAAATAGAGGTCGCCTTCATTGTATTGGGAAGCATTTGCGGGAACCGCAGTTCCATAATACCAAAGACTGCCGCGAGTTCCCTGGGGACCAGCGGGGCCCTAACTACCAGGAACACCTTGCGGGCCGATGATAGCAAGTTCGCCAATGTTGAACCAATATGCGTTAGGATAGCCTGCGTCAGGGTCAGGACGAGTCCAAACATAGAAGGTAAATGGAGGCTCTGCCTCACCGTCTTCTATCACACCCACTGCGTAAGCATCGCCATAGTCTCCGGCATAGGTATCAGGGTCTGGCAAATCCTCGGGAGTATCTACGCGTCCAATAACTCTTATGCCGAAATCCGCAAGCACTCTATCCATATTGTAGTGGGCCGCAATGTCCTCTTTGTTCTTTTGGACCTGCTCTTCAAGATTGCGGTATTTTACATTATCTATTGTAATCATTTTTTATTCTCCTTTCTTTCCTTTTGGAAAGAGTAATAAATATGTATTTATAAATTGTAATAAACAATATTTGAATGGGAATGGCTGGGAGCAACCAAACCCAAACTGTATATATTGAGGCGAATACGGCCCAGTAATTAGGACTAACTAGTATCGCCAACAGGGCTGATATTATCAGTGGGCTCCAAAACGTCGCTTCCCCCAATAGGAACGGCACTATCATTTGCCGATTGAGGTATTCTTTGCGGAGCCACGCCCATATTTTTTTCATACTCTCGTAAAGCGTATTCATAGAACTCTTCGGTCCAGAAAACTTCGGTCGCATTCATTTGTAGAATACCGATGAAGATACCCATTAGTATAGCAAAGAAATAAGTAAGCATCGCAATCCAGTCAAAGACAAGAACTGCTTGCGTGAGTCCAACAGCCGCAATGATTGTGGTGATGAATAACGCTACGCCCTTTCTCCCATAGACTTCTTTGAAATACTCTTCTGGCGAACGTGGGTTGGGGAAATGCCCTTTGTTGATTATTTGTAGCATCTCTAACGCGGCCAAGTATCGTGGGTTATCCTTAATATTTACCTTGGCCTGTAAAATAAAGCAATGGAATATCAATACGTTGATTGCGGCGGCCAGTAATTTGGTAGTAATATATACTACCCATCCCGCAAAAGTATCGGGTAGCACAAACGCCAAGCCTATTTCGCTTCCAAACATAGGGAAAAAGAATAGACCAACAAAACTGATAATTCCAATAATTATGTAATTTTGATATTGCTACCATTTAGCATATAGTTCTCTTCTGGTATTCATATATCCTCCTAATTATCGTCTATCTAATTCTTTATTTATAACATAGCGTTCGCGGCAATATTTGTGTAAAGGGCTAATAAACCATTCGTCTATTACCTGACAAATCGCTACTATAATAAGCGGTGTGATGAAGTTGTGTAGGCAGAAATACATGCCGAGTAGCAGTATCCACACACGACTCCTCATTGTTGTCTTATTTATCCACGCAATTGCGGTCATAATAAGCACTATAAATATGGTTGCGGCCAGGCCGACTTTTTCTACTACGAGGTCAGCCTCTACGAAGCCTATAATGGTATAGGCCGCGAGAGGAGCCACGTTTAGTAAGAGCGAGAGGATGAGGCAAACCGCAGTCCAAAAACGAAACTTTCTGGTTATAGCACTCATATATTAGCCCTCCCTGTTTTTAGCGTCCGCATACCCTTTGATTTTTGTTAGTTCTTCTAACAACAGCTTGTTGCATCTAACAAGTTCTTCATTCTCCTGGCTAATCTTTACCAGTTCGTCTTTTACGCCACGCAAGGTCGCATCGTTCTTCCATTCAAGGATGGCGTCGCGGCACTTGTTAATGGCGAGAATAACGGTAGTAATGGTTCCGAGGATTGCTACAAGGGATGGAGCCCAAATAGCCACATATTCAACAATAATTTGTAATATTTCTGTCATATATAGTTGTCCTCCAAAGTGGTATAAAGTAAGGGATGGTCGGGAGCCGCTACTTTGATAAAGAGACGAGCAAACTTGTGGATAAACTCATCTAATACATCTTTCTTTAAGAGAGAAAGTAGGTTAGCGTAGCCTTCCATCTTGGATTTTTTGTAGTTTGTGGTGTTCTGGTCGTTGATGGTAAGCAACTCTTCCAAAGAGGAAGTCGCGGGAGCACTATTAGGATTGTAGGAGTGGTTATATACTGCCTTGCTTCCAATAGTCAGTTCGTCATCAGTAAGGGCACGCAATTGATTTTGAATGTAGCGTTCTTTTGCGGCCGTAGGTCCATACTGGAATATGATGGTGTATAAGTAGTATTTGAACTGGTGCTCGTCGCTATATGAAATGTGAGAGTTGCCGTAATGGGCGTATAACATATAGTAGAGTTGCTCTAATGTGAGGCCCTCACCCAATTCCGCATTTAGTTTGCTGTTGGAATAATCGGTATAGAAATCCTCATATGAGGGGAATATGTCCGCAAAAGTTCTTGTGCGGTAAGTGCCGTAGTAAGTATCACAGAGTGCGGGAATCATTCTTCATTACCTCCATCATCGTTATTTGCGGCTTTCATATTATTTGCCGCTTCGCCGTCATCACCAGCTACCATATCGCCATCTCTGTCTATGCCAAGAGTGGTTTCGGATGGCTCACACCACATAGAGCTACCGAAAATGGAATTAACGATTACACAGAAATCTTGGCGGTTGCGGAGACCGTCTTCTGCTACGAGGCCAGTGTTGCCAGCGTTCATTTCTTGCTCTGCCGCTAACATATGACTCTTCTTTTGGAATAGGCCGCCATTATCAAGGCCATAAAGAGATAAGCGGTAATTATCAAGCGATTGGAGAGCGAGCATAAACTCTTCTGCTTTTGCTACGTTGCCGCCGGTGAGCTCCTGGAAATCAAGGTCGCCAGTTATTGCGGCATACTTTTTGCCGTTCAACGCACAAAGATTGATTGCGTTAGACAGACGCTCTACTTCGGCCTGTTCGTTTTCGTTTCCTACACGGAGACCGAGAACACCCGTTCCGTTAAGCAGGGCAGTTCGCATAAAGGGGATGCAGTCCGCCATTACATCCAAGAGTGGGTCTTGAAGCATTTGACGAGGAATGTTAGTTTGGGCGAGTTGCGGCGTGTAGTCGTGTAGCAACACACAACTCTTTTCGATTGCGGCTACTATCTCTTCTGGGGTTTTATCTACGAAATCCTCTACGTCAATTGCCTCATAAATAGGCTCAAACACCAATCCCCTAATCCAGGGAGCATCCTTGCCATCGTTGGAGGTGCCGTTGAAAGGTAGTGGGGTCACGCCCGTAAATCTACCATACACGTCAATACCTGTTGAGCCCTCGGGGGCAGATAGAGCATAGGGCAAGAAGTAGAACTTACCCTGTAAGGTAAATAACATACCCTGTCCTTTGTAGTAAAGGATACGTTCAATAAGTTTGCCGTTTAGGCCCTTTGGTAGGTTATACCAAGTGTAGCGGTTGATGGCGTTTTGTTCGTCCATAACGCGGAGCTGTTTGCGGATGTTGTCTTTCAAGCCGCATTTAGTGCCATCTGCCATTCTGACAGGAAGCCCAGTTTTTGGGTCAATTCCAGCAGAGATGATAGTGTTTAGGTCATACATAGATGCGTTGTTTTTACCCATTACTGATTACCTCCTAATCTTTTATTTACATATGCTTGTGATTCACGAGAAAGTGGTATTCCTTCTGTAATCATTTTTGTTATTTCACGAGAGCGGGCAATTCTTTCCTGTTCCGCTTTTGATTCTTCGATTGCTTTGGCTTCTGCTTGGGCTCTCTTATTGGATAGGTGAGACAGCATGGACTTCTCTTCTTCCTGGGCCGCATACATATGCTGGGTAGCCATCAAATAATCTTTTTGGGTTTGCTCTGATGGGTTTAGTTCCATCTTTGTTTTTGCGGCATCCACATATTGCTTGTTTCTTTCGTGTGCGAGTCCAAAACTGGCTTTAACAAGGCCTACTTCTTGTTCTTGGGAGAGAGGATAGCCTTTCTTTTTTTGTTCTTCTATTGTGTCTAATACGTGGGTTTCTGGTTCCATTACCTGGCCGGGGTCTTCTTCTATTTTCTCCAACTTATCCATTTGTTTGGATGCTTCTTTATATTCATCTACTGCCTGCTCACGACGAACCGCAGCCGCAGGAGTTTGAGAGAATAAGAGACCAAGTAGGGAAATACCCTGATTTATATTTGATTGAATACTCATTTATAATAAACTCCTTGTTCTAATTCCGCAGCGATAACATCAATAAAGGTGGTAGCACAGTCAATGCCATCCGCTACTTCATCGGTAGCCGCGTAGTAAGAGATACGCAATGGCTTAGCCTGAATGAATGTTCCTATGTTATCTTCGGTATTTTTGAGGTGGTCGGCAATTGTGCCTATTCTCATAATAGTCATACCATTCCACTGTATTTTGTTTGTGAGGGCTGTTATTTCTTCTGGTGTGCTTTCATAGATTTCTACGAATGGGAAATACTTGTAATTGACATTTTGAACGCCTACCTTGTTGAGAGAGTAGGGCATAGCCTGGATTTGTTGGAGTTGATAGCCGAATTGGTCTTTCGCGTAATCCATTGCCTCACTACGTAGCATTTCATTGAGTTTCATATCTGCTGCACCGCCTATTGCGGAAGCAACACCACCAAAAAGACCCATACCAGCAGCAGCAGCAGGACCACCAACCATCATACCAGCCATACCAAGATGCACACCACCACTAGCAACACCGGTAAGCATATTTACTCTTTCCAACTTACGCTGAACCGAGTTATTGACTTCCATATTGGTTATCTGGCGGTCAAAGATAGCCTGATAGTTTTTATTTTGGAGTTGGTATTGTTCCCACGCGTCATTAGTTTGCGTGATTGAGAAGTCGCCGCCGCAAATAAGTCCTCTGGCATCGCCAAAGTCCTGTCCGTAAAGACGGCCAAAGATTGGGGCAACTCTAATATAGGGCTGATATGGTTTATAGGTGAAATCAATGTTCCAACCCTGAACTCCATTATTCTTTTCTGCCGAGAACTCAAACTGTCCGTTGTAGTTAGGGCTTACTAAACGATATTTCTTTGTTTGGGCCGATACCTTGAAATCAAGGGAATTAGTCTGCGGCACCGCAATAGGATTGGTGAATACTGTTTTGCGGAATTCGTTGCTTGATGCGAAAAGAATAAGGCCATAGATATCTTCATCTCCTATTCTAATGGCTTGATAGTTCTTTGTTCCATCAGTGTTAGGTATTTTAGATAGATTTATACCTTCGCCGCTATCATCAGAGAGGATGTGGTCTGGGAACGGGCAATAGGGAACTAACTGAACGTCAAATAACAAACTACCATCTGCTCCTTTTGGTAAAGCCTCTATAATGCCGGCAACCATATTGCGGCAGAGGGCAGGGTTTGTGTATGTTTCAGTTCCAATCATGCGGCACTCTGTCGCGGGAATCGCAAACATATCAAATGCCTCATTGTTTAGATGGGCCCTATTACTATAAATAGTAAAGTCTGCGGTAGCATTACTAACGGGAGTGAGTGAAACCACATATCCAGTAGTCTGGAAACTGATTCTTACGGCATAACTATTTATATTACTTGTATTGTAGTTGCCTTGACTATTGGCATAACCTAGAATAGTTCTTGCGAAAATATCACCGTTTTGAACTACAATAGTTTGCTTTATAGGGTACGCGGCAACCGATACTTTATAATAAGAAGAACCTAACTGATATATTTTATCTTGTTCGCGTAAAAGACTTTCCACCTCTGATGCGGTGTGAGATTTAGTAAGAGACCTTGCTTTTACTACCCAGTCGCCTTCCTGTTGGGCTTTCGTCCAAATGTAATTAGCGGCGGCCGCATAATCGCTACCAGAGAACTTTACACCATCAGTGCCATCTTTGGCAAGAACTCCATAAGCAAACATAGAGTTAATTTTATCGTTTGCGGAGTAGCCATTTTGAATCCAAGGTGTTTTTGCGTTGCCGTTTCTATCCCAACCCTGAACGTATGAGGTATTAGAGAATATACCGGAATCTTGGGTGTAGAAATTGACAATAAAGTCGCTGTAATCTTCGCTAATAAAGGGGCTTGCGGCGTTGTAAGCATAATATGGGTAATGTGCTATATCGTCATAAGTTCCACTAGACACAATATTAGGGGAAGTTGCGGTAATTGTCTTATCCGTTTTCAAATCCTTTGAGAGATAGCCAACATACCAGGCCGCACCTGACTTATCTTTTATTGGGAGTTCTTCTTTCTTTATTTGGTTGAATGTCATATCCTCATCATTGAGGACGGCTGGGTCATTGACACTATTTATCCAGCCTTTCTTTATAAACATTGGTTTAGCCAAAATCTCATCACGGAAATCCGCGAGGACATCACGCAGTAAGGACAAACGAGCCTATCCATTACGTTGTAGTTGGCTTCCAATTACCCACCATCTACTCAAAACAACATTGCTGTTTTCTTCTGATACTAACAAATATGAGGGAGCGGCAGTTCCATCACAATAACGAGGCATATTTTGGGGGTAATTGATTATCTGTTCTGTTCGTATGCCGTCATTAGCAATAAAGTTAATACCTGTAAAAGTCATTGGAGAGCCCAACAGACTAAGGTAATCGCTAATGTATGGCCTACTAATGATTACTCTATCTCGGTAATTATGTAAATTATATAAAGATAGTTTCACTAATTGTGCCTCCTGGGATTATTATTTTGCCCCCGCAGTTGCCTACGGGGGACTTTATTAGTTGTTTAGTTATTACTGAACTGCCTTTGCGGTGATGAAAGGATAGTTCTTTAAGTGCTCCAAACCATTGTAGCCCCAGATGAGGTAATGGGTAGAGGTGAGAGAACGAGGATTGAAGAACTCGGTACCGGTCTCAAACGCGGTCATGAAAGGAATAGAGTTCTTGTGATATACCTTGAATACGATAGTGCTGTCCTCGGTATAGGTAGTGCCACCCGCATAACTGGTGTTGGGAGGAAGAAGGTCGCCAGGGAATACGTGCTTGGAAGCGTCGTAGCCAGGCTGGTTGGGTTCAATGCTACCATTATAGTCCATCTCAATAAGAGAACGAACAGTGATGTTGGTACCGCCAGTGGTTCCACCGCCGCCATTTACATTACCGAAGTATCTTGCGGGAAGAGTATGCTGTGCGAACTTGTCGATAAGGCCGTCATTGTGGAAGATAGTAGGAAGGTCAAGTTTCTTAATCTTATTTACCCACTCCGCGTTCCATACAAACACAAGGTCATTTGCGTTGTAAGAACGAAGGTTGCCGTAGTCGTTATAATCGCGGCTTACGTCCTCCAAATCAACGATAAGGTCAGCCATCTTTTCTGCGATAGTCTGTGCTACAATTCTGTTGTAAGCCTCGGTGTTGTAATCATCTGCTCCATCGGGCTCTGCGGGAAGAGCAATCTGAACGTTCTGCTTTGCTCCCTTGCCGTCATCTTCAAGACCTGCTTCGTGAGTTCCTACGAAAGAGTTGAAGAGTGTAGCATCATATACCTTCTTGGTGTCTCTCATCCAACCAAGCATCTGGCTGTTGAACGCGGAGAACGCACCCTCGGTAGCGAATGCTCTCTTGGAAAGGTAGTTATCCACGGTAATAGGAATCATACGGAAAGTATCAATAGTGATAGCCTGAACCTCAGGATTCTCGGGTCTGTGGAGTTTGAGTAAGTTCTGTGCCTCTGCGTCATTGGTCCAAGCAAAGGACTTCAATACGTCAGTGCTGTAATAAAGTTTGGTATCGCCGTAGAGTGTGCCATCAACACGGCTCATATCAGCGAGTGTGCTCTTGGTGTCATAGATGTTGTCAGCGAAAACCTGCTGGCTGATAATCATATTGTATAGAGCACTGAAAATCTCGTTCTGGTTAAGTGTTCCAGTGAATGCCATAATTTTTTCTCCTTTCCCTTTTAGGGATTTTTATTTATATATATTATTTACGACCGCGGGGTATCGCAACGTCCTTTACGCGTCTTTGATACTCTGCCGAGAACACGCCACTGTCGCCTTCCGCGAAATCAACCATTTCTTTAAGGCCTGCCGCGACCTTATTAGCTGCGTCGATTTGGTCCGGTGTAATATCCACTTTATCTCCATAAGGAAGGAACGGGTCCCTCTCACCGTTCTCGATTAGAACGTCTCGTAATGAAAGGGCGGTTTCTACATACTCCAAGTTTGACATATCCTGTCCGCCAAACAATTTCTTTCTCAAATCGCTTACAGAGGGTTTAGCCACCGGTTCTTGGGGTAATTCCTTGCCGGAAACAAGTGCGTCAAGCAACTGCTTGTTCTCGTTTCGTAGTTTGTTATAAGCATCGCGGCTTACTGTGTTTGCTTTCATTTCTTCAATCGCCGCAATATACTGTTCGTTATTCATTTCTTCTACTGTTGTAGTAATCTGTTCTGCCATTTTTTGGCCTCCTTAACTTCTGGGTTTTAGTAATTCTAACTCTTTTTTAAACTTTTTCTGGGCAAGTAAGTTTCTAAACTTGTATGAACGGGAATCGAAAAGGGCAATAACCATATCTCTTGCCTCAACATTGAATAACTCATCAAGGTAAGGCCGCATAGGTATTACACGCACTTTCTCTCCGTGGTATTCCGCAATAGTGTTGCGGTCCCATACTGTAAATTTTGTTTGTTTATCAAACATTATAACATATTCAGGTTTAGTTAATCTTCCCTTATTCAATAATGACTTATCAACCGATACTTCATTAGAGAAAGTGGATGCCTCGGGAGTAAGTAAATCTGCTATCGTTCCTTTTCTTCTGGCTAGGTATTTTTGAGTGGGCGGGATGTAATCAATAACCGCTCTCTTCTTTCTAACCTTGTAGCGGCCAAACTCTTCGGGCACAAAGTCAAAGCAACATAGTATGTCGCCTGCTTCTTCCAAAGTATTACCGATTAGAACAATTCTTAATTTTTCTTTTGTTGAACGCACCAAGTTTTCCATCTGATTTACGAAAGCATAAGTAATATCAAACGTCTTTTTTTCGTTCATCTCTCGGTTCATCTCATCGAGACAAATATTATAACCTAAATCATATTCATTATCATATAACGCTACGCCCTTATCATTATAGAAGGTGGATAACGCTAAAACCTTACACATTGGCTCTCCATGGTCGAACACCTGATTGCCTTTTACAGTAAGGTCTAAATCATATTTGCGGCGGAGGTCCGGATCGACTAATTTATCCGCCTTATTACTTAACATCTTTTTTTGGGAAGCCTCGGTAAGTCTCAACCAAGTGAATGGCTTTTTTTTCATTTTCCAGTCTTTGAGGAAGCGGTTCATTACATCATATGATTTACCCGCCTCACGAGCTCCCAGGAGTATAAAGAAGAAGGCCCAAGTATTGCCGAAGATGCTGCGGCAACTATACCATTCTCTGTCTATTAGGCCCGCTTTTTTCTATCTAAACTTTGCCATAAAATCTCCTAAAAAATGGGAAGGGGCAATACAGGCTCACTCTATACTTGGGGGTATCCATACATACGCTATCCCGGTGTTCATCCCCGGTCGGCAGACGGCACCTCTTCGGCCTGACTCCGCACATACCGATTATACCGAATATATGTATGGACCACTGTATAAAGGCTATCCTATATCATCTGCTATTAATAGGAGCCTCTTCCCTTATTAACTATTAACTATTAAAATATTCGTTCCAATCCGAGGAATAATTTCGCAAGAACGCATATACATATCCCTGATTATTTTTAATAAGATTCGGAACATCCTATATACGAATACCATATTCAGCCGCCAAATCAGCCATTGCTACTGGGTCTTGTGTAAAGTTTTTCAATAATGCTTTTTCCTGTTTAACGCTCCAAGAGCCTTGACGCATAAGCAATCTATTTGCCTTTCTAATGTCGGTATTGGTCCAATTCACAGAATCAATATTCTCTTCATTAAGATAAAGTTCTAACTCACTCTTCCAAATCTTCTTGTCAAGAATGTCTCCTGCGAACTTTTTATCCTTTTGGATTTTATACTCTGAATAGAACTTATCTACCTATTCAGGTGTTAGTCTTGTTTGTTTTGCCATTTTGCGGCCTCCTGTTCATATAGATTTTCTGTATTTGTATATATATCGCCTTTTCTATTAATGAATCGGCGTGTTCTGTCGTCCCACCTGATAGTATTGCTATCTTCCAAATCACGTAGGAATTCATAAACTTTTTCATACCAAATCTGTCCAAAAGACAATTGACTGGTATATTTCTTTGTGTGCGAACCTGACCATCTGGTGATTACTTCACCAGTCTCGCAATCCTCAATCTGGTAAATCTTGGAGGAACGAATAACGGCTCGGCAATTCTTATACTCATAAGTAAAATTACCCAACTTTTTATCTTCCGCAAATACCTCTGCCATCTCATCTATAAGGCATCCTTGCCACATAATACTATCAGTATTAATAAGAATCGGCACTTGGTATCTTTCCTTTAACCACTCGCACATATCCACAATTCTTTTATTACATCTAAACTTAATCGCGGCGGCTATTGGCCATAAGTTCTCACTATCTAATCTGCTTTTCTTTCTATGGAACATTCCAATAGTAGCATTCATTATAAACTTATTGTCAGGGTTATCTTTTCTACCCTCATAGAGTGTTTCAAACACATCTCTTAAAGAGACATTTGCGGCCGGCAATAATAAAGTAGTATCTTCATCAGGGAAAATCATTTTGGTATGGTCGCAAGTAATATACTCGGACTCATTCAAAGTCATTGTGTCTCCTTCATTCCAGATTGCCATATGGCCGCTCTCTAAATAGAACGCAAAAGGTAATTCTTCTGTTGGTTCTACTCTACCCTTTACCACCTTTCCTTTGGAAATGCGGCATTCGGGCAATAACTTACTGGCTTCCGTTCCATAAGCCGAACATATATCCGCCTTTATACAGTCTTCCGCCACTGAACCTCTTTTCATTCTATAATAGGAATGGGCCCAGTTAATAGGGGACGGAACGCAAGTTCTATATTGGTGATACTCACGCGGCAAGCCACCAAATATATCATTTAATCTATAACCTGTTTTTTCTTTAACGAGCAATTGGAACTCAATCCACGCGTCCAATGCTCCAAAATCTCTATCATAATTTTGGCTAACCTTATAACGAAAGAGTCGCATATCTCCGTTCTCATCTTCGCGGCAGCCGCAAACCTCAATATTATTGGGGTCTCCTTTACATTTTCTTATAAAATATCCTTCTCCAAGAGTGGATAAGGTCGCAACGGTTATACAACCTTTTTGCGTTTCTTTATATGTTATTGTGTTATCTAAATCTTCTAACACTTCATTTATCTTATCGTAGGTGTCTATGATGGGGTCTATTCTGTTCCACCATATTGAATAACTGACACCAAAATTTTTCTGCGTGCGGCGTTCAACCGCTCGGCTCGGCAACGCATTGCCATTAATTAATAAATACATAGTTATAATACCTCCGGATGATTTGAACTTTGGGCGGCCGCCAAACCATCCGAAGTTCATTATTTTTTCATGAGGTCATCGCACAGGTTATTCCCGGCTCGCTCAATTATAAGTAGCAATTCTACTACTTCACTCTAAACTTTTCGTGCTTTTGGAAAAATCCAGAAGGAAATAGTTGAAATATGGGCGGCCGCTTTCTACGTCCGGAACGTGCTGCTCGCCCCTTTATAAATTGATACCTTTAACAGTGTTAAAGGATTTCTTTGTCCGTTTCAGGATTATAGCTTCTTGGGTTTTTTGCGTAGAGCTCTAATAGCTCATTCATTTTGGACCAAACCGCCATATACCACTATACGTCCATCATATGTCCGTCTAGATGTGTGCGGGTCGCTAAATATTCATTCAACTCCCAAAAACTTTCTTCTACTTTGAGGAACATACCGGGGTCGTCCCAATGAACCTCGTGGTCTTTTGTGCTAAAAATCATTGCCATATCTTTTTCCTCCTAACTTGTTCCACTCCTTGTTTGATTTTCCTACTCGGCGACCCCATAAAGAGGTCGCTTTTCGGACATAAGGAGGTGGATGAAAATGGTCTTGCCAACTTATTTGGTTTGCTGTGGCCGCAAATAAACAATCATTCTTTGTTCTATATATATTGTAAATTAAGTTTGATACATTAATAAGCGTTGTCCAAAACTTTTTCAGACCAATCACGACTATTAGACTTATCGCTCCAATAGACACGATACTCAACAAGCATACTATTGCCATTGATTGTGCGGCCCGTATGAACCCAGGTAAAATCTACCAGACCGATGGCTGCCGCAACTGATTGTGCGAAATAACCGTAAGCCATACTGCTCTGCCACTTGTATAACAAATCATAATCAGATTCTTTCATAAATGGGCGGGCCCACTCTAATAATCCTGCTCTTGTGCCTTTATAACACTGCGGCACTCCTTCTTTATTACCAAAGACCTTTTCTTCTTCTTTCTCTTCTTCTGGAATTAGGGAAAGCAAGTAGTCATACAATTCATGACCATTCTTACCTGTCTGCTTAACCAGCCCATCCGCAAAATTGTCTTTACTCATACCGTGAAATAATGTTGCCATATTGTTTATCGTCCGCTCCTGGACACTCCTTTTTTAATTATTTATTAAATTAGAATAGGGGTTCGCGTAGGAGCCCGCATTAGGGAAGGTAGCTATTCTTCCTTCGCCCCGTTCTATTATTAAGTAGATTTTTCTTACATATAATATAAAAATTTGAGACCTGAAATTTTCACTTTTTACCCAAAGGGATAAAATTTTTTTTCTCCTTTTCTACTTATATTATACACGAATTTTCAAAAAAATACAAATTTTCTCTTTGTTCTTACACTTATATTATACAAAAAATTTTTAGTAAAGTCATCCCAATTCTACTAATAGACGGGCCTTTAACGCTACGGCCTTGGCTAACGCCAGGCCTCTGCTAGGCCCTCCCTGGGATACGCAGTAGCCCAGAGGCTCTCCCCAGTAAGAAAGAGAAATATAACTCTCTTCTGAAAAGGAGAGTATTTTTTTTTATCTCTTATCTCTCCTTACTACGTAGTAGTAAGATGTAGAAGACGGGGATTTACTAATGCCTCGTATGTATAAATACCCTCGTTATACTCGGCCATTCTACCGTTTCACTTATGGCCTCCTCATGTATAACTCGTTTATACACTCGGCATAGATCTT
>JAEIGA010009753.1_pt1 | contig 14542 bp, 29 predicted proteins | sample 9270691 | NCBI WGS metagenome assembly JAEIGA01 (sample SAMN17057246, study PRJNA624740) | gut metagenome | biome: biome; isolation source: fecal sample | host: Bos grunniens | place: China: Xizang | collected 2019 | reverse complement strand
GAGAGATAATATGGTATATAAGTATCATCAGAAGTGGAGAGACCTTAAAGGTTCTGACTCAGATGTTTGGGATGTATGTGACCTTACTCCAGAAGAAAAGAAGTTAGTGTACAATATGCGTAAAAGCAAACCCGTGATTCCTTATACCCTCGAGATAGAATGTACATCTTACTGGGGTAACTTTGAGAGAGAATTTCTCGGTTATGCTATTGGTATTCTAGATGATGTTCAGATGCGTATTGATCATTCAGATGAAGAACGTACTATGTTCTGGAAAGAAGTCTTCGATAGAGAAGCTATTGACTACGAGGAAGCTTCTGAATCTTATGAACTCTACAGAGACTATCTACTAGAAACCTATCAGGAATGCGATGACTGGGAGCAGTTGTCATTCTATTATATTGACTGGGACATCCTACATAAGAACGGAAGTAATGTTCTTAAGATTCAGTTAGTGAAGCCTCTTAGTCGTTACTGGGAAGAAATCATTATTCCTCGTATGAAAGCGTTCTTTGATAAGAAGGTATATGAGTATATGAAGGAAGATGATGAACTAATCAGTATCACTCTCTGTGACCGCAAAGGATATGTAGTGAAGGAGTATTAGTATGGAGAAGAGAAAGTTTATTATAGAATGTGAAGTACCTGAACGTTGGGTAGATGACTTCTGTGCTATGCTGAATTCCATGCAGTCATTTGGTAACCTTGGACATAGTGGAGTAGTTGGTATCTATGCTGATGGCGACGGAGATTTTCGACCTAAGTTTAATATCCAGACTGAGTGGGATAAAGACAAGGCAACTAAGCTTGAGAAGTTTAAACCTATGACTATCTATGATGCTGGTTAAGGAGGATATATGTTAGTAAGTTTTCATAAAGGATTTGTTATGGAAGGTGAAGCCACCTTCGAAGAACGTAAGCACTTCTGGTCTAAGAAAGAATCCAGAAGAGAAAAGATTTATTGTTACTCTGGTATTAGCGGTATCTGTGATATGACTGACCTTAGTACCGAAGTAGAAGAGCAAACTAAGAAACGTTTATCTGGCAACGGTTGGGGTAAAGTATTCCATGGTTGGCAGAGGGTACTTAGTTATGACGAATCAGTAGAAATAGCGAAAGCACATGGTTGGGATATAAGTGACCTACCGAAGTGTAAGCTTACTACTAAGACACTAGATGACTGGACTGTTGCCAAAGCCGCTAAGGAACTTAATGGTAAACAGTTTGCTCAGTACTGTAGGGATTATGGAATTCCCTGTTATGAATAAAAGAAGAAAGGTGTGTTACTATGAAAGTTATTTTACTTGCAGACGTTAAAGGAAAAGGAAAGAAAGACCAGGTAGTTGAGGTACCTGACGGATATGCTAGAAACTATCTGCTCGCTAAAAAGCTTGCTATTGCCGCAGATGCAAAAGCACTAAATGAACTAAAAGGTAGAGAAGCTTCTAAGCAGCATAAACACGATGTAGAGAAAGCTGCTGCGGTAGAAACTGCAAAGCAACTTGAGAGTATAACTCTTGTACTATCTCGTAAGGCCGGTGTTGATAATAAGCTGTATGGTGCAGTTACTACAAAAGAAATCACACAGCAACTTAAGCAGGAGTATGGTATAGAAGTAGATAAGAAAAAGCTTTCTATGGATACACCTATAAAAGCTTTCGGCACTTATAAGATTAAGGCAAAGCTATTTAGTGATGTAGTAGCAACTGTTACTGTGCAGGTAACTGAAGAATAAGAGGTAGATGTTAATGTTTAAAGAAGGTAATCAAATAGTAGTTAAAGCTACTGGCCAAGAAGGATTTATATATGACACTACTTCGCCATTAGAGGATGGGCGTATCCTTGTAGCTACTACAGAGGATACTACCATGACAGTAAGATTCATGCACGAATCTAATCTAGAGCTTAAAAAGTGTTCTTATACTAAAGACGGCGTTTGTGATTATAGCTCAGGATACGGTTTGTATGCTTGCGCTAAATGTAAAGAAGAGAGAGGGGTTTAATAAATATGACTAAAGTACTTATTGTCGGCGGAACGTTTAATCAGGAAGGTGGAAAACCTTCTAGTTTAGTTAATAGCATTAATACATATATCCGCGAGGAATCAGACTTTCAGGTTACAAGTATTAATGGAGGACTTGTAGAGGACTTACATAATGAAGTACTACCTTCTGTAGAAGATTATGAAGTAGTACTCTGGTTTGCTAATGTAAGTAATGATGAAGTAAAGATGCGAGATGTTAAGTCTATCAATCCCAAGTGCATCTTAATTACTTCAAAGCGTAATGATGGTGGCAAGTATACATTTGCAGAACTTATCTCACGTGCGCTTTCTATTAAAGCAAACCTCACTATTGAGTTCTCTAAAAGAGAAGATAAGTTTAATATGATGTTGTTCGATCCGTTGGGTAATGTCTTCTATGACGGTTTCGAGGTAGAGGACATGTGTAACATGTTAGTGAGTAGAACCAGAGACTTAATCAGATTCACACGTGTTCCTACATTTAAGGATACTGAGAATGAGTGTCCAGTAGTTCCTGAAGAAACCGACTTCTTCAACTTTGCACATTCTTGCGCAGACATCTTTCATAACCTTATTCGTCCAGCGAAGGGCACTGAGAGATTCTTGGGTAATATGAGTTTTAGATGTCAGAATGGTTTTCCTTCTTTCCGAGGTGACAATGGAATTATTTATGTTAGTAGAAGAAATGTAGATAAATCTGATATTAACTCTTCATCTTTTGTACCTACATATTTAGATGAACAAGATAACGTTAAGTACTTCGGAGATAACAAACCTTCAGTAGATACACCGGTGCAGCTAAGACTTTATAACCTATTCCCCTGGGCTAACTATATGATTCATGCTCACTGCTACGTAGATGTATCTATGATTCCTGAAGCTTTATTCGTTAGAACCACTAAACCTATTCCTTGCGGTGCCTTGGAAGAAGTAGATGAAATCTTTGAAACATTCTTGATTAGTAGATACTATTGGGACTCCGAATATAATGACCAGCCACCTAGACTTCTCGCTATTAACCTACTTGGACATGGAAGTATCCTCATTGCTCAGGATATTGAGATTCTCAAAGAGCTCCAGAAACATAAGGATAACTGCTTTGTACAGAGACCTACGCCAGAAGTGTTCTTTGTTAAACCTTCTATCGAAGAAGCCGAAGAATATCCTGACTTCTCAGCACTTACTGCAGAGCTCCTCAATATAGCAGTGGAACTAGATGCACGTGAAACTTCTAGTAACTGCGTTATTGGTGACTTACAAGGAGTAAGTTGGAAAGACATTTGTAGTAGAGGTATAGAAATTCTTAAGACTTTAAAGGGTGATACAGATGAGACTGTATAGAGTTTATATAGCCGATAAGTTTACGAAATGGCCACTAGTCTATCATGATGTTCATGCTTGGACTAAGTGGGGAGCAAAGCGTAAAATCTTTAAATGGGTATGTGAGAGGGATACTAGTTACATACTTACTGCTTCTCGTATAGATAATTAAATAAAAATAAACCAGCCACGATAACACAATGGCTGGTTTATTTTTTTATATTTTTATAAGCTAAATTATATATAAATTTAACTAAGTGAGGTATATAAAATATGTCAGGTCTAAGTGCAGGTATTTTAAGTAACGCTGTTCCGCTTTCACCAACTCAAGTTAAAGGGCTAGAACAGCAGGTATTAGAAAATAAAAAAGCTTATAGCTATTTAAATGAAAATGGTGAGATCTGTTTTGCGTTACCGTCATCGCCTCAGGGTATTAAAGATTTAGCTTGGCATAAAGCTGATGAACTTTTTACACTGACCGGTAGTACTTTTGACGAAGACACTCAAGAAACTGTTGAAGAATTTACTTTTCAATTTAAAAACATATATACAAATACAGGAGCAGATGCCTGTATAGCAAAATCTATTCTGGGACGAACTTCTAATGACACTGATTGGCTCTCTCTTGAATTTGCTACAGGAGGCACTCAATTAAAAGCCCAGAATGATTTAGTACCAGCAAACTGTATTATATATCGTATGTCTGATGACTATAGTTATTCTTCTTTTCTTGCCGCTGGAGATACATTGCCTCAGCTTAAACTAGGAGACTTTTTAGTCTATGGAAATTCTACCACGGCCCTAACTAATCCTATCAATCATATAATTTACTGCGTCACTCAAGACCCTTGTGACTTTAGGTCGCTAGAGGATTTGAAGAGAGACCTGTGGTGCCGAGTACATCTTACATCTATGTTAGATTCTGGTACTACGGCTACTTTGTCTTACACAGCCAAGCAGCTAGTTGAAACTTTAATTCCAGATTCTGACGTAACTGATGATATTCTTGAAGCTTTACTTGACGAATTATGTATTGAACTTTATGGAAGTCCTTCTGACAGATTAGTAAATAGCAAATCAACTGTAGAACCTTTTTGGGCTATCGTTAACGCGGCGGCGTTAGACAAACCAAATACTTCAACATCGTCATATATCTACGAACTATTTACAGTGATTTTTGGCGTACCTGTTCGTCAGCTCGGTATGCTGCCTATTAGTTCTTTCGGTCTTACCCGTGTGCCTTTACCTTTTACTATAAATCGTATAGCACATTTGTCGGGTCTTAAGAGCTTCGATATTTCTAGCTTTGACACAGTTAAGTTTTATTCACGATCTGCAGCTGAGTCCGATATAACACAAGTAGTTAATGCTTTTTACTCCAATAACTCTAGACTAGATATACACGCGGAGATTTATCCTGGGGCTTTTGATAGTTGTAAAAGTTTAAGTAGATTTGATTTTATAATAGACTACTTAAGTGAAGATGCTTTTACTAATTGCGAGTCATTAAAAAAGGTAAATCTTTCTAACCGTTTACGAGAAATACCTTCGGCTGCTTTTAATGGTTGTTCATCCTTGAGCTCTATCACAATTCCTAATAGTGTTAAGTCTATTGGAGATTTTGCTTTTGCTCGGTGCAGCGCCCTAGGAGTTATTACAATTCCTAGCAGTGTTACTTTTATTGGAGAATATGCTTTTGGTTGGTGTTATAAAATCAGTGAAATTTACTTCGCTGGTACGGTTAATCAATGGAATTCTGTAACTAAAAGTCAGGATTGGTCAAGGAACACGTTAGCTACCTATGTACAATGTTCTGACGGACAAGTAGCTATTTAAAAACAATTTAATAGTACATTATCCGAATCACTAGTTATTAAGTTTTTTAATAACTAGTGATTTTTTTATTTACCAGACTGTATTATATATTGTATAAAATCCTTTAAGGAGGTTATGTTTATGTGTAATACTGCTATTGGTAACTACTGTAATAATCATGTGAACTGGATAGAAGAACTTACTTTGGAGCCTTACTGTTTAAAGATTAAGCGAGACCAAGGTTACGTAATGTTTTCTTACGACCAGATTCGTTCTGACTTTAATAATAGAATTGTAAGAGAAGCAAGAGGTATTATCTTTAGAGAAGGCCGTTGGCAGAATCCTGTTTGCTGGGCTTTTGACAAGTTTGGAAACTACGGTGAATCCTATGTACCTAAGATTGACTGGGCTACTTCTTTTGTCACTGAAAAAGTAGACGGCTCTCTGATTAAGATGTGGTATGACGGAGGCAGCTGGAATATTTCTACTAATGGAACTATCGACGCATTCAGCGCAAATATGGGAGATGCTATGTATGGCAACTTCGGTGAGTATTTCTATGCTACTGTATGTAACTACTATGGTTTGTTTGATGAGTTCTTACTTGGACTTAACAAAGATTTAACCTATATGTTCGAGTTGGTAGGACCTTACAATCGTGTAGTAATCCCTTATGAAAAGTGTGCCGTATATTTCCTTGGTGCTAGAAATAAGTTTACCGGAGCAGAGTACTCTTGTATTCCTATTAATGCAGAGAACCTTGGAGTAGCTAGATTTAATAGACCTCAGATTTATCCACTGCTTACTCTTGATGACTGCATCAATGTGGCTGAGACCTTCTCTTGGGACCAGGAAGGATTTGTAGTGTGCGACTCTAATTTTAACCGTGTTAAGATTAAATCTCCTGCTTATGTCCTTGCTCACTTTGCACGCAATAATAATGTTATTACTAGAAAACATCTTATTCGTATTGTTCTGCTTAATGAGGTAGAAGAGTTCATGTGTTACGCTGCGGACTACAAAGATGCTTTGGAAGATGTACAAAAACAGATGAACCTTTTTGTTAATGTCGGAGATAAACTAGCTGAGGCATGTCGTGCTGTTTCAGATAAATTAGCACGCCCTGACTATGCAAGATTGGTAAAAGCTTTACCTGAGATTTATCAAGGTCTATTGTTCTGCAACTATAATAGTTGTGTAGACATGGCAGCTTATACTGCTAACTGGTCTGAGAATAAGTGGGAAGAATACCTCGAGGCTTTTGAAAGTTTGAATTTAAAAATGTGTGGAGAATAATAAGACTACAGAAGAGGAGTATTTTATATGTTCCAAATAATTGATATTAAAAATAATCATCTTCCTGTTAAGTCTGGATTTAAAACCACCAGTCAGGCACTTAAATGGGCAAAGAAAAATCTGGAACCCGACTCTTGCCCTAACTGGGGCAAGCTTAAACAAGACGCCAGATATTATATTAAGATGTATTAATAGGAGAACTAAAAGTGGTTATACTAGGTTTTTTACTTTTAATGTTAATACCGGTAAGTATGTTCTACAGTAGTATATATCTCATAGAGCTTATTCGTACGTGGAAGAATACTACTACAGGCGCTAAGATTGGCCAGGCTTCTGTATCTATTGTCTGTGCTATTGTTTTTGTAGTAGCAATTTATGTGCTACTTAATTATTGATAAGGTGAAATATTATGGTTAAAATTAAGAACTGGCAGGAATTAGACGGTCTCGAAAATGAGAGATATAAAATAGAAGTAGACCTCTATATTGGTTGTGGTTGGATTAAAGCTAAGAATGACAACGAACGCGACATTTATTTAACCACGCATACTTTTTATGGAAGTAAGTATCAAGAAAGTACACGACTTTTACAGGAATGTGGATTCGATGTAGAAATAGCAAATTGGGATGAGGTGTTTAAATTTTAATGAAAGCAATGGATGCGGCAGAGTATGCTTATAAAAATGGTTATGAAAAAGGATATTTAGACGGTACGCGTGATGCTATTAAATCTAAAGACCCTAAAAAGAAGTTATCTAGATTAAATAGAATTCTTAATTTATTTGACAGATATGACCGTCTAGCCAAAGCTTGTGCAGAAGCTCATAATAGTACATATGCACGGTTGCTGCTACATGAGCTCCGCACCGAACGAGAGCAACTTGAGGAAGAGTTACGAGCTTATGGCTGTAGGAGAGAACGATGAAAGAACGAATGAAACAGATTTTATGTCTTATTTTTACCATTGTTTTATGTGGTTTATTTCTAGTATTAAATATTACTGGCTGTGCCACCAAGTCAGATGAAGCTACTAGTACAAGTAATGAAGAGTTTGAAGCTTCTTTTGTTATAGTAGAAAAAGAATTGGTTAACGGTTATTTTTATAAAATTGCTTATCATAAAGATACCAAGGTAATGTATGTGCTTGGTCAGTATAACGACTTTGAAGTTATGCTTGATGCTGACGGAAAGCCATTGTTATGGGAGGGAGAATAGTGTTTAATATGAAAGCTGCCGTAGAACGTTATCGTGTAGCTAGACTATTTGGTCTTCCTACCAAAATATGTATTAAAGCTTTTCTTTTCGGTAAAGGCCGTCCAATCGAGAATTTTGAAAAGATGACTAAGAAGGAGAAGTCTAATGAATAATTATACCAACTTAACCAGCATGTCCTTAGAAGATCTTGCTCGTTGGATTAATAAGAATGGTTTATTCGACGGTTCACCTTGGATGAAGTGGTTTGATAAGAACTACTGTGGTAAGTGTGAGTCTGTTAAGATTAAACATGAGGACGCTCCAAAAATTCTTGGTTTTGAACTTATGTTTGGATTAGAAACAGAATGTTCTTATTGTGAACTCCATAAGAAATGTAAGTTCTTTCCTGATATGGAAGAGACACCAGATAATACCGATATAATTGAAATGTGGTTAAAGGAGACCGCGGAGGAATAATATGAGAGACGTGAATACACTATTAGACTTGGAAGATATTTCTATTCTCTATCAGTATCTATATATGAATGAAGAACATTTTATTTCGGTAGACAATGGCATCGCTATTTTAGAGATCCGTATGAATGAAAACGGAACGTTCCGTGCAAAGAATTTAAATTTTCCAACGTTGCCAGATTTAAATTATACCGATATGATGGTAATTCCTAATATGCTAGGTATCATAGACCAGCTTAAGAATAAGCCTCCAGTAGAATTTAAGAATGAATTTAAATCCCGGTGGGATGAGATCAGAGTTATTACTGCTACAAATGTATGCCAGAATAAGATGCGACTTAAAGAGAGGAGTTTTTAAGTATGAAATGCAAGAATTGTCATTACTATAAGGGATGCGATTATGTTTCTTTGATTCATGAAGATATGGAAGAACGTTGTAAGGATTTTCTAGACGCGGATAGAGTGCTAATTAAGCCTGAGTCTGGAATTGGTGACTTATCTGACGGTTATCATACCTTTAACGAGCTTTATCATCATAGAGCTATTTTATTCTCTGTAATTTGTAATCTGTTTCCTGAAAAGGCTTGGAAGAGCAAGAAACACTATGAAGGCGACATGTTTAAAGACATGTTTATTGTAGGCATTGAAACTCCTGAGGGTCAGGCAACTTATCATTATAATATTGATCCTTACTGGGATATGTTTAAAGTACAAGAGCTTGAAAACGCCCCAAAGTGGGATGGTCACACTCCTGCGGAAGCTATTGACCGAATCTCCAAGCTATGTACTAAACTTGGTAAGTGGCGTCTTGAAACTGACGAAGAAGAGCCTAATCCTATGTTCAAATTAGTAGTATGCTCTGCTTGTGGTCAGACTGCTAATCACACTTATTCCTTCTGTCCTAATTGTGGAGCATCTATGACACAGCTCGGAGCAGAACCTGGAATTAGAGATGAGATTATTCGTGAGCTTGAAAGAAAGAGCTGGACTTCTTATTCCGATGTGGCAAGAAGAAACTTAATTTGGTTAGACGATGCTATTAAAATTGTAAGGAGTTCTTTGACCAGATGAGATATGTATGTTCTAAAAAGTACAAGATTCTTTGTGAAGAAACCTGTTATCATGTAAAGAATATTAAAGAAGAAAACAAGGTCTGGTTTGATACAATACAGGAAGGTATTGATTATGGATGTCGTCCCTGCAAACATTGTAGACCTGAGACTGAGGATGCTTAATATGAGACGTTTAAAGATATTTTGGAAAAAATTAACTTGTAAACATTCTTTTGTTTTTGATGCTTCCACGCTTATTGATACTGGTACAAGAAAACTAGTAGTACATAAGTGTGAGAAGTGTGGAAAACTAAAGGTTTATATCGTATAAAAGGAGATGATTAGTATGACTTGTAAAGATAGTTGTATTCATTATCCAGTATGTAAGGATACTATAGCAGACGAGAATTGGACAGATGAAGCTCCATTGGCTATACGAAAGATGTTCTCTCCAGAAGGCTGTAAAAATTTTATGGAACGAGTCGGCACTGATACTTGGTTTACTCAAGGAACGTGGAATTATTATTCTACAACTATGATGGAATGTAGCGTTTGTGGAAAACACGTAGCCCGTCATAGATATAAGTTTTGTCCCGAGTGTGGCACCAAAATGCTTCCTAAGGTGCAATTACATAAGGACGAGTCAGCAGACTGGGAACAACTTACTTTGTTTCCGCTACACACAGGAGGTCCCGATCAATGATATATAAAGAGGAAGTAAAAGACCTTTTTTCAGTATCTGAGGAATATTATCTCGCTCATTGTATCAGTGCTGATTTTGGAATGGGTAAGGGTATAGCGGTAGAATTTAATAAACATTTTAATATGAAAAATATTCTACAATCTAAATATCCTGATTTTATAAACCAGTGGTCGCACAATCACTGGACATGCCAGTGTATTTTAGAAGGCAGAGTATTTAATCTTATTACTAAAGAACGTTATTTTCATAAGCCAACGTATGAAACACTTTACGGTGCTTTGTTAGCGATGAAACATCTAGCATTACAAGCAGGTGTCACTAAAATTGCTATGCCTATTATCGGATGTGGTTTAGACCGACTTAATTGGGATGTTGTTAAACATTATATTAGACAGGCATTCAGTGATACCGATGTAGAAATACTTATCTGTAGGCAATAAGGAGTTAACATATGAAAGATTCAAATAGTTATCAAGGTGGTAATATTTTTATTCCTAAAAAGGTTGCGGAAATAAAACTATGTGGTGGAGCTTTAACATTCAATATTGATGAGACTATGGGTTTTGTCCTACCAACAGAGGAACAGCGAAAAAACCTTAAAGAGCTTTTTTGTATTGAAGTTGTTCCTTTTGAGGAGTAGTAATTATGCGATGTACAAAATGTATTCACTATGACGTTTGTAGCTATCACATAGACGAAGAAACCACCGAATTAACTGTAAATGAGTGTTCTCATGGCTTTAAGCATCGAGACCAATATGTGAGACTTCCTGCTTTTGTAGGTCAACCTGTTTGGCTTATTAAGAGCAGGCATAATTGGAAAAATGGCTGTCCAGAAGTTATCGGTTATGTTATAGATAAAGGACGAGTATCTATGCTTCAGCAAAAAGCTGATAAATCTTGGAAGTTCCGCGTCACAATAAACAGTTCTGTATGTGATTATACTATAGAAGATATAGGTACCTATGTTTTCTTTTCTGAAGAAGCTGCGATAGTTGAAAAAGAACAACGAACACTTGAATTAGAAAAACATTAAAGGAGCACTGAAATGGATTCATTAAAGTCTATATTAGATAATACACAAGAGGGTTTATTTATTAACGCTTTACGGGAAGACCCTTGCGACACTCTTGTACCTGAAGCCGGTCAAGATTGCACAGGTTGTCCGTATGAAAATTTAATCACAGAAACTACTACTTGTTTTGAAGCTCGCTTTGCGAACCACTTAATCAGCAAGGGTGCTGTAATTCCGCCGGTAGATGTAGGAGATAAAGTTTGGTATATTGAAGGTGGTTATTATAATGCGTCTTATATGCGTCCTAGAGAAATTGAAGTCACTGAGATTAACAAGAAAAAAAGCGGTAAAACTATTGAATGGGCATTTATTGCTAGTGGCACTAGATATAAATTTACAAGCTTAGGTAAGTCAGTGTTTTTAAATAAAAAAGACTGTGAAGCTGCTATTGAGAAAAAGAAAAAGCAATCTGGGAGGCGTTTCACATGAGCTTATTTAAGTCTATAGATGATAAGTTCGCAGAACTTGGTTTTGTAAAAGTAGAAGAAAACTGTTATGGGGTTATTTATGAACGAACAAATGAATCATATAACTTTACACAAATTATTCATTTAGCCCATAAACATAATGGAAGACATATTATTCAGTCTTATGACAAGAATTTATTTGATAGTAAAAAGATAGGTAACACTTGTGTTGGACTTTCTATGTATGAAACTAAGTTGTGCTTAAAAAAGATGAAAAAACTTGGCTGGAAACCAATCAAGTTATAATGAATACAAAGACAGGGTAAAAACACCCTGTCTTTTATTGTATAATAAATATGTAAAATTTTGTTATAGGAGTAAAGCTTATGGATTATCAAGGTTATAAGTTAATTGATAAGATTAAATTAGTGTGTCGAGCTGAGGCGACTCATGAAGATAGCTATGGGTGTAACGCACGTCAGCCATATTATCAGGCATATCTTGTAGACCCTTCAAATAAAAAGCAGTATGAATCTGCACTCTACTGGGCAGAGTGGACGGAATATGGTCCTAGTATTAAAAATGAAGAAACTGGTAAGTGGGAGAGAGAATACGAGATTAAACATGAGCCGGTAGAGTTTGAATTTGATAATAACGGTTTTACTCTTGAGCTTCTTGATTGTGCTGGTGGTAGTTCTCAGGGCGGAAAGCTCTCATTTTGGAACTGTCTTGTAAGTAAAGATGACCATAAGTTTAAAATCGGCATCAACTCAGAACTGCTCTTAGACCTCCTTAAATCTGCTTCTTTCGTGCACGGCTTGTGCACTGATAAATTAATATTCATTACTCAAAAAGGCAAGGTAGGGATGACTGTAGAAGGTTCTGCGACGTATGAGCAGTGTGTCAAAGACAGAGAACTTATGAGTAATCTGAAAAAGACCCAAACTTCTAAATTTACTTTTGGAGACCAGATTAGTACTGCAACTATTAACGAGGTTTATCTTGGAACTATTAGTAGATACTATGTATTCGATCCTGGTAGGAATTCAGATTTTCGCTATGGTTTCAATCTTAGAGATTGTACTTTAACCAGACTTAAGAAACCTATTACATATCATTTATTTGAAAGCCTGTCTTATACAAAAACTTTGTCTGGTATTTTAGAAAATTTTGATAGTTCTATGTATTCATATCCTGATGTAAAAAAGACCTGTCCAAAAAGAACTATTACAGGCAAGATTCCTATGGAAGACTGCTCCGAAGAAGCTTTTAAGCAGGGCTTAATGAAGAAGACTTACGATTTTAAAGCTTTTTCTGAGAAGCTTCAAGAATCATATTGTTATAAAGGCTGTAACCATGAAAAAACTCTATATTACTTTTTAGGTAAACAAACTTTTGGTTATGGTTTTGAACCTTTTGAGCTCAGCGATGAAATCATGGATATGATTAAAGCTGCAGGCATTAAATACGTAGAGGAGTAACTTATGTTATATAAAAGAATAGTCTGTCCCACCTGTCGTGGGCTTGGATTCATTAGCCATTTTACTGAGAATTCCGTTAGTTCGAAGGGTTGTCCAGATTGTACTGATGGTACTACTGTTGCTCCTATAACCAACGGAGATCTTATTCGCAGATGTAGTGATGAACAGTTGATGAAAGTTCATGATAATTTAAATAACTGGGCGATTTATTCCGGTGGCGAGAATAACCGCCTTCTAAGCAGCACTTCAGAGGACTTTTTACTTTGGCTTACCAAAGTTACTGATGATATCGACCTTCAAACAATTTTTGATTTCGTGGATAAGAAGGATTATGAAAATCCTCATACAAAGGTGGTGGAAGCTTAATGAAATATGTTGTAGATGTAGAAGCATTTATTGAGTGTCTTGATTGTGTTGACAGCATTAAAGTTAACGGTGAATATTTTATTCAGTTGCCGCTTCTAAAAGAATTTATACAGAGATTTCCAAAAGAAAAGATTAGCTCAGAATATACTGAGTATAATACTGAACAGTCAGAAACAGCTCAGTCTCATAGTGTAAATTTGGTATAAAACTATTAAACTATTCAGGTAACTGTCGTATAATTATTATAATAAATATTAAGGAGACTTGTATATGAAATCGTGGAAACTTATTTTGATTGTCATTGCAGCAATTATCGCAGTGATTCTTATGTTTGTGTTTGCTTTTCAGGGTGTCCAGAATAAAGCCATTAATTTAGAAGAGCAGATTACTACCGCACAGTCTGAAATTAAGATTCAGGAGAAGCGCCGTGCTGACCTTATTCCCAATCTAGTTGATTGTGTAAAAGCTTATGATGAGCACGAATATAAAACTCTTATGGGTGTTATTGAGGCACGTGGCACAAATTCTGACCAGGCAGCTGCAGAGATCACTACTATGATTAATGCCGTTGCTGAACAGTACCCGCAGCTTAAGAGTAATGAAAATTATAAGCAACTTATGACAGAACTTTCTGCAACTGAAAATCTTATTGCTCAGACCCGAACCAATTATAATACTTGGGTAACACAGTATAATTCCTATGTACGCAAATTTCCCAATAGTGGTATTCTTAACATGCTAGGTTACGAACGTCAAACTTTTGAAAAGCTTACTTTTGAAGTAAGTTCTGATGCACCTACTAACCTGTTCGATTAAAATGCGTAATAAATATATAACCATTCATAACACAAGTGGATATAATCGTTTTACAGGACATAATTTACAAACAACTATTAAAGTTAATGTAAAAGAAAGGAGCAAGAATATGTGGCATTTTGATAGTTTTTCACTATCTAAGCGTGAGATTATTGCAAGTATCGTTATTCTTGCTCTTATGCTGACCTTTGGTTTTATGATTCATGGTGCTATTAATGATTCGTTGATGTTGGAATATCAGGAATATAATACTGCTCTGCAGATTGATAAAGACTCTGACATGTTTCAATATGCGATGAAAACAAACATTGGCAATTCTTTTGTGTATGGCGATCTTAAATGTGTGGATACTGTCAGCTATCCAGGTGTAGGTGGTCAGTATTCCTATATTAAGAAAGTTAAAGAAGAATATACACGTCACACACGTGTAGTCTCAAACGGCAAAACTACCACCACTCAGGTTTATTATACATGGGACGAGGTTGGTAGCGAAAGCAAGCATTGCAGTAAAATCAAGTTTTT
>JAEIGA010009752.1_pt1 | contig 14543 bp, 20 predicted proteins | sample 9270691 | NCBI WGS metagenome assembly JAEIGA01 (sample SAMN17057246, study PRJNA624740) | gut metagenome | biome: biome; isolation source: fecal sample | host: Bos grunniens | place: China: Xizang | collected 2019 | reverse complement strand
GAATCAACAACATTATTACATCAGATTTCCCCGGCTCGCACTCAGATCTCGTTGGAGGCTCGCCTGTGATCCTGTTGGGATATCGTAGAATAAGATAGTGTTTGTTATTTCATTTAGTTATGTTAATCTATAATTTACAGGAGGGATATCATCATGGCATACAATTATGAAATGAGACCCGGAGAGACAGTTCAGTCTTATTATCGTAGAATTGCTAAGGTTGCAGATCAGCGTTTAGTCCGTCTTGAAAGACTCGCTCAGGAGTCCGGATATGGTAATGCTGATCAATGGGCATATAAAAAGGCCATGAGAGATATTTCTACATGGTCCGGGGATAATGCGACACGTTTCAATACTAAACCTCCGTCAAACATGAAACAGCTGCAGGCAAAGATAAATGATATAAAATCATTTTTGGGAGCTCCGAGCTCTACTAAGGCCGGGATAAAATCCGTCTATCAGCAGAGAGCTAATACCATCAATGATAAGTACGGCACTAATTTCAGTACCTCTGATCTTGAGAGCCTGTTTTCAAGCTCTTTTTGGAAAAAGGTAGATGCAAAGAAAATAGACTCAGATACGGTAATGAAAGCTATAGGCTACATAACGGACCGTATCAAAAAAGATCCTGCTCACAGAACAGATGAGGAGATCCTTAAAGGTCTGCAGGCAACAGCCAGAAAGAGAAAAACGGTTCCGGAGTTTTCCGGAGATCCTATCCTTGATAGTGTTGTTACCGATATCTTAAGATCCAATAAGACAGTCAACGAAATGTACCAGTATTTCAAATCAATATAAATAACATTGGGGTGATGTTATGGCTCATACAAAAGTTTACCGGGAGGCAGCCGAAAAGCTGAAAACCTCCTGTCCGTATTCCCGTATCTATTGGGATCAATTTAATTATGGCCTGCTGGATCAGATCCGGACCGTTAAGAGGCCATCTAAGAGAGATAACAGTAAAGCGTATGATGATATCATTATCATGCTGGATACTGAAAGCTCAAAAGATCATAAACCTAAAAACCGAAAAGATATTGCAGAAAATCATATAGTAATATGGACTCTATCAATGAGAGCCTATCATTATAACATGGTAACTCTCTATGGACGGAGGCCTGATGAGTCAGCGGCATGCATTAAAAAGATCCATGAGTCCATGCAGGGTGATGTAACTGTTTTCTATGTTCATAATCTGGGATGGGACTGGACTTTCCTCAGACAGTTTATCATGGCTGAGATCGGGACTCCGAAAAAGCAGCTCAATATAAAGCCCTATTATCCTATAAATATAGAATTTAAAAACGGCATAATCCTTAAAGACTCTCTGATCCTTGCCCAGCGTAAGCTGGAAAAATGGGCAGAGGATCTTGATGTTGAGCATAAGAAAGCATCCGGCACATGGGATTATGACAGGATAATGCATCAGGACACTCCATTAACGGAGCAGGACCTAACTTATGCAGAGTATGACACATTAGCCGGGGTAGAATGCATTGATGCTACTATAGAAACTCTGCACGCTAAAATATACACGGTCCCTTATACCTGTACAGGAATTATCAGAAATGAGGGCCGTAAAAGAGGTAAAAAGAACCGGGCAAGGCAGCACTATAAAAAGACGGTTCCCAGCTGGGAGGGCCAGCAAAAATCGGAGATGTTGTATCACGGAGGTTTTACTCATTCCAATAGATATGCTATCGGATGGATAAATGAGGCTGAGTGCCGGGATTTTGCATCAGAGTATCCGGCTAAGATCTTGCTTGAACCTTTCCCGATGGGATTATTTGTTAAATTCGATAAGCCCATAACCGTAGATAAGATGCTTGAGATTTCTGATAAATATGCTTTTAAGTTTCTGTTTTCAGCTAAAAACGTGCATCTTAAGGATAAAATGTATCCTATGCCAATGGTTCAGAGGTCCAAATGCGTATCAATTAAGGGAGGAGTAGTTGATAACGGCAGGGTCCTTGAGTGTGACTACTTAAGTATATGGTGGACTGAGCTGGATCTGCAGCTCTTTAATGAGTATTATGAGTATGATCATGATAATTACTGGATCACAAACTTAGAGTACTCAGTAAAGGATTATCTGCCCAGATGGTTTACAGATCTTGTATATGAGCTGTTTACAGATAAGACAAAACTAAAAGGAGGAGATCCGGTTCTTTACTCACTCCGCAAGGCCATGCTCAATTCTACCTATGGTATGTGTGTGCAGAAACCTGTAAAGGTTACTATAAATGAGGATTATCTTACAGGTGATTATAAGATGGATGAGTCCTTTAATGAGGAGAAAGAGTATCAGAAACATGTTGATAATTATAACAGCATCCTGCCTTATGACTGGGGATGCTGGATAACTGCCTATGCCCAGCGTGATATATTTGAGCTCAGTAAATGTATTGCGGATGATGGCATTTGGCTTTATACGGATACGGACTCAATATATGCCACTAAATGGAATGAGGAAAAGCTGGAGGCATATAATCAGCTGCAGCGTGATAAGCTTAAGTCAAGAGGATATGAGCCTGTTGAGCATGAGGAAAAATTATATTATCCCGGAGTTGCTGAATTTGACGGCAGCTATTCGGAGTTTTTAAGCTGTGGCTCGAAACGCTATGCATGCCGTTATTCAGATGATCCGAGGAATAAGGAAAAGGACAGAGGCTATCTTAAATTAACTGTTGCCGGAGTTCCCAAAAAGGGAGGAGCTAAATGCCTTAAGGATGATATAAACAATTTTAGACCCGGCTTTATATTCGATGGAGAGATAACAGGCAAAAAGCAGCATACTCATTTTTATAACCCGGTGCATACCGATAAACACGGAAACCTGATCGGAGACAGCATAGATCTGAGCCCTTGCGATTATCTGCTGGATGATATCTTTAATAATGCTAAGAGGCTTGAGGATATGCTTGATCCTGATTATGAGGAAGAGGTACTGATACAGATATTTGAGGAGGATTAATATGGGTGAGAAAAGAAAATTAAATGCATGGGAAAAGAAAGAGCTGGAAAGAATTGAGGAGCTTAAAAATGCTTACATTTATGAGATGATGGGAAAACTTGAGCATCTCAATGAGGAAAAGAAAAGGGTTAAAAGCGGTACATGGTGGCAGCAGCATGAGCTCATGTGTAAACAGATATCAAAGGAGGTCAACTCGGATGAGTAAGAAATATTATTATAATGTATTTGATGATATTAAGGCCTATCCGGATGCATGGGCCATACTTGCTATAGGTGGTCGTACAACAGGTAAAACCTATGGAGGATTAAAGGGATCTTATGAGGAGCATATAAAGTTTATATTTGCAAAACGTACTGCAGATGATGTTAATCTCATGTGCTCAGGTACCAAGATGCTCAAGGGTACAGATGATAAGGAAGATCCCGACTTTTCACCGTTTGCTCCTATCAACAGGGATTTAGGTACTAATATTAAATCTTATCAGCTCTATCCGGGGCTGGGAGTTTTCTATGATACTTATACAGATGATAAAGGCAAGGAGTATCCGACAGGAGCTCCTATCGGTAATATCATTGGCCTTAGTGTTGCTACCAAGTTTAAGGGCTTTGATATGTCCGACTGTGATATCTTGTTTTTTGATGAGTTCATTCCCAGAAAATGGGAGAGGATCAACAGGGGTGAGGGTGATCTCCTCATGGATCTGTATGTAACGGTAAACAGAGACAGGATATTAAGAGGCAGGCCTCCTCTCAAGCTTGTAGGCTTTGCAAATGCAGTAAATCTCTCTAATCCTTTATGCAATACATTAGAGATAACGGATATCATAGCTGATATGCAGCTCAAGGGTATTGATCATTTATATCTGGAGGACAGAGGTATCTTTATAAGACTGCTGCAGGGTACGGAAGATTTCAGGGAGGCTCTGGAAAATGATCCGGTATATAAAGCCATGGGGCATACCGCATGGGGTCAGATGGCCTATGATAATCAGTTTGCTTATGATGACCTCACTAATGTAGGTAAACAGCAGCTCAAGGGATATAAGCCTGTATGCTCGTTTACATATAAAAAGAGCACATATTACTGCTATCAAAACTCCGGAAAGTATTTTATCTGCAGCTCTGCATTTAATGATAAAAATAAGCCTCATTATGATCTTAACAGGGAGAATGATCAAAAGAGATTTTATCTTGAGCAGGCCATTGATCTGAGGAATGAGTGCATCAATGATAATGTGCGTTTCACTAACTACAGTATGTATGATTTGATAGTAAATTATCATAGAGTTTTTAAGCTGAGGTAAATGATATGAAAGTAAATGTTAGATATGAAAGAAAGCCCGGAGATACTGTAAACGGAGAGATAATTGTAATTACGAATATTTATTCTACTTTTGATACTGCAGAAATGGATAGGTATGAAAAGTTATTAAAAGAGCATATTGGGTCCGGTGTGCAATATGATATGGATCTTGATCAGCAATTAGAACCTGAAAAATAATTGTTGACATACGTTAAACTATAGTTTAACATAAGAGCATCCAAGCAAATTACAATTTAATAAAGGGGTGATTAAATGTATAAGATCTATGTAACTATTGATAAGTGGGATGGAGATTATGAGGAGCTTGATGGAGTTCTATATGAGTATAAGGCAGATGCTCAGGTAGCACTTGATAAGGTTCTGGAAGATCCGGTCTTAGGTCTTGAGATTTCCGGATATTACATTGAGGAGGTTATCGCATGAGCCAATTTACATATGATGCAGATAATTTTGATGATCTGCTCAGGGATGTTACATCTGATATGTTCGATATGTTCAGATTTGAAAACGCATTATCATTAAAAACGGATGCAAATAAAGCTCTTGCGATAGCTCTTTTTGGTAACATAATTACCAATATACTTATGGATCAGCTTAATGTGCATCCTAAGGAGGAAGATATTAATGCTTGAATTTTTCGCAGCTATGGCAGCATCCATTATGGTAGCAACTACAAGGCCGGAGGTATATATGATAGAGGAGAGTTGCTCTTACTCAGTTTATGATAACGGTATTTACAGAGAGCTTTCTCAGGCTGATGTAGATATAATGGCAAGGTGTGTGATGAGTGAGGCCGGAGGTCAGACAGATGAATGTAAAGAGGCCGTAGCTACTACAATTTTAAACAGATGGATGAGTCCGAGATATAGCAATTCCATACCGGAGATCATAGAGGATGCATACTCTACTGCAGATAATGGCCCGGTAACTAATGACTGCTATTTAGCCGTATACAGTGCTATTGCATGGTGGGGTTCAGATTTTGCTGTATTGCCCCGGAGCATATATTATTTCCGGGGAGGACATTACCATGAATGGGCACTGGATTACAGGCAGATAGATGATCTTTATTTTTCAGCTCCAACAGATGCAGTTTTTGATTAAGAGAGGAGGTAACAATGTATAGGGTGATGGTTGTAAATTCAAATATGGACACTCCCGGAGTTGTCTGTAAAAGGATCTCGGAGGGTGAGCTTATCCCTTATGATGGACTCATTCACGGATGGCCGGATGCCTGCAGACTCAGATATGAGGCTATGGAGTTTTTCCCGGCAGTAATAATTGAGGTGGTCTGATATGGAATATATGCTTATATACAGGCTCAAGGGAGATCCTTACGAAAAGGTGCAGAGCTTTACCGGAAAAGTATCCGAGATCATGACAACGTGGGGCGATAAGGCCCGAAAGTTTGAGGAGTTTCAACTTAATGAGGTTGACTCCGGACAGAGAATAGCTGCAAGCAGGGGTGATGCAGTTATCATATATGGCGATATGCCATTAGCATTTGGATCATTAATAAAAGAGTTTAGAGCCCGAAAGGGCAGAGAGGAGTTTCAAATGGCAGTTTCACGCAACAAGAAAACAGAGGACAAGGCAGCAGAGCAGGCTCAGGCACTTGTTATTGAGGTACTCAGAGCTCATGATCTTACCAAGGATGATCAGGAGGGATGCAATATTGCGGTAGACCTCAAGATCAATGGTGTTACCATTTACGGATGCTTTTACCGTGAGGGCAAGGATAAGAACGGCAAGGACTATAGCATGATCTCTTTCCCCTCGCATCAGGGCAAGGATGGCAAGTATTACAATTATGCCTATGTCAAGCTCACTGATGAGGATGTTGAGAAGATCTCCGGGGATATTGAAAAGCTCCTCTGATGTGATATAATGAGTGCAGGGTCTTATTTCCATCACCCCGGATGTAACCCCTCCTCATGTTGATTTGTCTGTAGCAGGAGCCTCTATTGAAATATAGGGGCTCTTTTGCTATCTTAAAGTAAATGGAGGTTATCGTGGGCAAACAGGAAGATTTTATATATTCAATAGTTCCTTATATAGCTAACTGGGTAAAATATTACGGATGGGGTGTTACATCCGCTATATGTGCTCAGGCATGCCTTGAGTCCGGATACGGATCATCAGATAAGGCTCAGCATAATAATTATTTCGGGCTCAAGTATAAGGGAGACAGGGTGCAGTGCTACTCAGAGATTTTTGAGTCAAGATCTGCAGAGCAGCTGCCGGATGGTACCTATGTTACCATTGTTACGAATTGGTACGGCTTTACAGATATATGTACCGGAGTGCAGGGATATATGCAGTTTATTGACTCCGGCAAGTATGACAGTGCTAAGAAAGCATCAGATCCGAGGACTTATCTGCAGGCACTTAAAAATGCAGGATATGCTACATCAATTAATTATGTTGATAACTGCATGAAAGTTATCGAAAAGTACAATTTAACTCAGTTTGATGAGGGAGGTACTATGTATACTAATTCCAGCTTAGTCAGTTATATAGATCTCAGCCCCGGAAATTATGGACTCCGGGATCATAAAATTGATACCATCACAATACATCACATGGCAGGCAACTTATCTGTTGAGACTTGCGGTAGAGTTTTTCATAATAAAAAGGGCAATTCCAATTACGGCATCGGATCTGATGGGAGAGTCGCTCTTTATGTTGAGGAGAAAAACGGAGCATGGACCAGCTCCAATAAAGCTAACGATATGAGAGCCATAACTATTGAGGTAGCCAATAACTCCGGAGCTCCAAACTGGACTATAAGCCCTCAGGCCCTTAACTCCCTGCTCCTCTTATGTGCTGATATCTGCAGGAGAAATGATATCAAGGCTCTTGTTTGGAGCCCTAACAAGTCAGATAGGATAAACCATCGTAACGGCTGCAATATGACCATGCATAAAGATTTTTCTGCTACCGCATGCCCCGGACCGTTTATTGAGTCTATTGAGGGACTTATTGCAATAGCAGTAAATCAGATGCTCACTCAGTCCGGCTATGTTCTTAACGGATATGATTATGCTCCGGTATTTGATCCTGAGTATTATGCAAACAGATATGCGGATCTTAAGGCTGCATTTGGATCTGATAGTAAAGCTCTCTGGGATCATTTCTGCTCATTTGGTATGATGGAATTCAGACAGGCCTCGGATGAGTTTGATCCTGTTTATTACAAGGCTATGTATCCGGATCTTGTCGCTGCATACGGAAACGATAATCCTATGTATTATTTCCATTATGTAGCTGCAGGAAAAGCGGAGGGGAGGAGGGGCCATGCGTAAAAAGAAAGAGCTCATCATCCCGGCAGTTACAATTAAGCCCGGTGCTATGGGTCTTGCAGTTTATAACCTCCAGCTCTGCCTTGATCAGATCCTTAAGGAAAAGGGAAAAAGTAAACTCACAGATCATGAGCCTGCACACTATGGACCGCTTACAGAAACAAGGGTCCGGGAGTTCCAGTCTAAATATGGTCTGTTTGTAAATGGTGTATATACTCCATGTACCCGGCTAAGAATAAAGGAGGTCTTAAATGCAGATAGAAATATATAGCGGATTTTCAAAAAGGCATAACTCAACAAAGAGGCCTGCTACACAGGGCACTGTAGTTACTGTGCTCTTAAAGGATGGAGCTGATATCCTTAATCCGGTATTTGAGCTCAATACGCTTGACTTTACAATTAACTATGTAAAGGCATTTGATCAGTATTATTTCGCTCATGTGCAGAATATTGACGGACACAGATGCAATATTATCTGCAAGCTGGACTATATGGCTACATTTAAGACTTATGTCGGAGCTTATACTGGCCTTGTAGAATATACCAGCTCATCCAGCAAGGTTGATATACTCGATCCCCGGAATACTCCGAGGGATCTGATCTCAGCAACATATACATCAATGACTCTTTCCGGCATTAATATAAACACTGTCGGAGGTTATATAATCGGAGTGCTTTCCAATGATCCCTCAGGATCTGTCGGAGTTATTGATTATTATACAATGACTGCAGGTCAGATGGCAGCTTTCTGTAATGAGCTCTATGATCAGAATTTTATACAGAGACTTATCGACCAGTTTCAGGCCGTACAGGACAGCCTTGTATCCTGTATATGGGTGCCTCTTACCGGAATAGGCGGAGGCTCTGTACCTATCCATATAGGCAGGGAGACAATGAACGCTACCGGAGGCAAGATATCTGATAGGCTCATCTCATTCTCATCGGGATCAACCTCCATCGGTTTTGCTGCAGGGTCCGGAGGAGCCGGGGCTGATATGACTTACCTTGAAAAGGCTCCGTACTGCACAGGACTTTTATATCTGCCTTTTGTGGGCTTTGTATCACTTGATATGGATGTGGCAGCCTTTTATAAAACTGTCAGCGTTGACGGCTATGTAGATATCCTCACAGGCGATATTGCTTATAATGTCCGTTATGGCGGAGGTAAAATGTCTACATATAACGGAAACCTTGCTACAAAGGTCCCTGTATCCGGTGCCGGATATGATGCTATAGGAGTATCTACCGGAGCCATGACCGTTATCGGAGGAGCTGCCGCTGCTATTGGAGGACTGATAACCGGAGGAATGGGTACAGCTGTTGCCGGAGGACTTGCTGCAGCTCTCGGAGGCGGAGTATCCGCTGCTAAGTCTGCAGAGTTCCATACAATGATAAATGGATCTAATTCATCTGCAATAGGTGCATCTCTGGGAGCAGATCCTTTTGTTGCGATAATACAGAACATCCCTGCCGAGACTAATCTGCAGGCTTTCAAAACTGCTCACGGTATGCCTTATTTTGAGGTTGCTACTATCGGATCTCTTTCCGGATATGTAAAATGCTTTGATGCATCCGTATCAATTCCCGGTGATGGTGAGGAGCAGGATGTAGTAAACGGATATCTTAACTCCGGATTTTATTATGAGTGATATACTTAAGTATATTAAGTGATCATATACAGTACCTCCGTATAGGGCCTGCATACTGCAATATGCAGGCTCTTTTATTGACTTAATAAATAACTTGCGATATATTTTAATTGTAACCGGGCACGATATGCCCACGATACGAGCACACGGGTGCTCAGGTGCTGGCCTTATCAGCCGGAACGTGTCCGGCTACATTGGAGGAAGATATGGAGATATCAAATGTTATTTTAACAGCAATAAGTACAGTGGGCTTTCCGATCGTAGTAGCAGCTGCTATGTTCTGGAAGATGAACAAGCAGGATGATGATCATAAACAGGAAATGGCAAAGGTAACTGAGGCTATCAACAATAACACGATAGCCTTGCAAAAATTAATAGATAAGATAGGATAAGGAGGTTTAAGTGGTATGGGCATAACACTTAACGACATTGTGGCACTCGCCAAGCAGGGCTATAAGCCCGGAGATATTAAAGAGTTGATATCTCTTTCTGAGAAAGCTGATGCAGAAAAACCGGAGGAACAGCAGAAAGCTGCAGGGGCAATAGATGAGCCTAAACCTGCAGACTCTGAGGCCAAGGAGCCGACTGAGAACGTAAAGCCTGCTAATGCCGAGCAGAAAGATGATGTTGATTATAAAAAGTTATATGAGCAGAGCCAGTCAGATCTTAAGAAAGCTCAGGAGGCTAATATTAAGAAAGACAATGCTCCGGCTCAGGAACCTGATCCGATGATTAACCTCAAGGATCTTGTATCATCATATTTATAATAGGAGGAAATAATAATGGCACGCACACTTACCCCGGTTGATGCTCACCAGATCATGAACCTGTTACTCAGACAGGCTACCGGAGAGCAGGCCCTTAACGTAACTGATACCAGCTCATTTATTTCGGCTGGCGAGCTCGTTATGGCTACCGGTATGGAGAACGTTACAAACTCCGTATCTATCGTTATGAACAGGCTCATTGTTGCATCCAGAGCATACAATGCAAGGATGAGGATCGTACAGACTGATGAGGTCGGATCTTATTCCAACAGAGCAAGAAAGATCTCTTTCTACTCTCAGAACGCTCTGCCTGATGGATCCCATAACACTAACCTTTTCACTAACCTCGCAGCAGGATATACCTCCGGAGAAAACGGAGGAGCATCTACCAAGAGCCAGTGGGAGCAGCATCCTGCTATGCCTCTTGAGATGAATTTTGCAGGCACCAATGTTTGGCAGCACTGCATTACCATGTATGAGGATCAGCTCAAGATCGCTTTCAGAAATGAAAACGAGTTTAACCGTTTTGTATCCGGTTATCTGCAGGAGCATGCTAACGATATTGAGCAGGAAAGAGAGGGATTTTACAGAGCTCTGCTCCTTAACCGTATCGGCATGACCTTTGATATGACCGCAGATATGCCCGATGCTCTTGTTGACCTTACATCTGCTTTCAATACTTTCTACGGAACCTCTTACACTACTGCTCAGCTCCTCAGCACTTACCTTAAGGAGTTTTCTGCTTTCTTTACCGCACAGATCAAGATGTACTCCGATTATATGGAGAACAGATCCGTTAATTTCCACTGGTCGGTACCCAAGACTGTCGGAGGAGATACTTTTAATATCCTCCGCCACACTCCTAAGAGAGATCAGAGGCTCGCTATCTATGCTCCTTATTTCAGAATGACCGAGGCTCTCGTAATGCCTGAGATCTTTAATCCTCAGTATCTCAGCATCGAAAACTATGAGCCTGTTACTTTCTGGCAGGCAGAGGCAAGCAAGGATGCGATCAATATCACTCCTGCTATCATCGAAACCGATAGCACCGATCCTGCATACGGTACCCAGATTCAGGGCTCCGCAGTCGCAGAGGATCATATCATCGCAGTGCTCTTTGACCGTGATGCAGTATTCGGAGAGCTCCAGCTTGACAGAGCAGACTCTACCCCTCTTGAGGCAAGAAAGCACTATAGGAACGTATGGAATACTTTTGCAAAGAACGGTGTTTCAGATCCTACTGAGAATTTTATCGTTTTCTACATGTCCTAACTGCCATACTCCTTTCCCATTTCTACCGGGCCCTGTCCGCTACTGCAGGGCCCATCTTAGGAGGATATGATGAACAGATATATACCACTGAATTATGATAAACTTAATGCTATTGAGGGCACTTATTTTCCCTCAATGGTAAAGAGTTACAATAATAAGACTTTCGCCTACTGGGAGAGGTCTTTATTTCAGCGTGCATGTTCAGTTATCAAGGCAGATATCCCGGATGAGTGGCAGGGAACAGTCAAGGACTTTTTCTATTACTGCCTTTTCCGTTTCGGTTTTATATTTATATTTGACCGTACTGAGTATGGCAGGACTTTCCAGCCCTGCACTCTTAAGGGATATGACTGGTATTATCAGCCTACCGCTGTGCTTATAGCTAACCCTGCTCTTAAGGAGTCGCTGGAGCTTACGATAGGAAAAGACGGAGAGATCCTCAAGCTCACTCCGGATTTTATGGGCATCTGGGATATCATTTCATATTATGCAGAAAAGCTCTCAACGCTTGATAATGCTATCAATATGAGCCTTATCAATAACAAGTTTCCTTTTATCTTAGGAGCCCGGAACAAAGTAGCCGGATCAGCTCTTAAAAAGATGCTGGATAAGGTAAACAGGGGAGAGCCTGCAGTAATATATGATATGAAACTCCTCAATGATCAGACTGATAAGACAGAGCCCTTTACTACATGGGAAAGAGCTCACTCTGCTAAGGAGGAATATATAACTCCGGAGCAGCTGCAGGACTTTCAGACTATACTCAATGCATTTGATAATGAGGTCGGCATACCTACCGTACCTTATCAGAAAAAGGAGAGGATGGTAACTGCAGAGGCTGAAAGCAGGCAGATGGACTCCCAGAGCAGGGCCACTATATGGCTTGAGTGCCTTAACAGCTCAGCTGAAATGGTAAAGAAATTATACCCGGATATAAAGCTCTCTTTTGAGCTGAGATATGACCCGGAAAAGGAGGAAAACAATGTCGGCAGCAACGCTTACACTGATAGGCCTGTATAATGAGGATAATACTATCTTTGATCTGCTTACAGTGCCTACTGAACTTAATAAAGAAACGCTGATCAATAATATACTCCTCAGATCCGGGGAGTTTGAGGTCCTCTATCCCGATCCGGAGTTTATGAAATTCTCAATAGGTAATTTTGCTAAGGCATGGCAGCCTACTTTTGAAAGATGGGTCTATGCACTTTCACTTGAATATAATCCGCTTGAGAATTATGATAGAAAAGAGGACTGGACCGATACAAGAAACGGACACAACTCCGGTACAACATCCGGCAGAACAAACAGCACAACGACTAATAAAGTCAGTGCCTATGATGCCGGGGATGATCTTACTACCAGAGGTGCCGATGTTCTTGTAGGTGCTGATTCATCCTCAAGCTCCGGAGAGAGCCATGAGGGAGCTAAGCATGATGGCAGGATACACGGTAACATAGGTGTAACTACCTCGCAGCAGATGCTCCAGTCTGAGCTGGATCTCGGATATTGGAATATATACGAGAAGATAACGGATCTGTTTTTAACTCACTTTGTTATCCCGGTATATTAAAGGAGGCTCTAATGTATAACAAATACCCCTACACAGATTTTCATGAGCTTAACCTTGACTGGGTGCTCGCAAAACTCAGAGAGTTTGATGGCAAGCTCAATACTCTTGATATCGAATTTGATGATATCAAGGATCAGTTTGCTGATATCAAGTCTGAGGTTGATAATCTCCTTAATACTATGCAGGCAACTATACAGGCCGAAATACAGGCCTATGTGCCCGGCTATGTTGACGGAGTACTCAGCCCATATATCACTGAGCTGCAGGGCCTGCTTGCTGAGGTTGAGTCTCTTAAGGCACTGATCTCCGGATGGGAGCAGCTCCTCAATGATATGAGGAGAGATTTTACTACTGCTGATGAGGGCCTCAGGGCAGATTATCTCAGCAGGATCGAAACTCTCAGATATGAGATGATCCTCGATCTTTCTATCCTTGATCAGAAGATCGACAACATGCAGTTTAATCTCCCGGATATCATGAACCCTGTAAGAGGTTTTAAGACCTCTATTGAAAAGGCTATTGATGATGTATATGATGCCTTGAGATATTTTGCCCTTACTGCTCTGCAGTTTCAGGCAGCTAATCTTACGGCTCAGCAGCTTGATGATCTGCAGCTTACAGCCCTTGAATGGGATCTTTACGGCTATAATCATCTCTATACAGTACAGAATGAGTGCATCAACCCTCTGACCGGAGAGAGGGCCTCTATATGTTCAATCCTTGCGGATCTGGCACTTTACGCAAGTACCAGAACATGGACGGCTCTTATCTGGGATGGTGCTTGGGACCGTGATGCAGATACTATTGATAATCTGGATCTCACTGCATTTGAATTTGATTACAGTGATGATGCAGATCCTAATCCTTAAGGAGGTTTTAAATTATGGGACACACCAACTCAACGGCCAACCTTGGCCTCCCTCAGTTTATCGGAACCGACAAGCCTACATGGCTTTCCGATGTTAACGGAGCATTTGCTGCCATTGATACCTATGCAGGTAATAATGATGCAGCTCTTGCCATCACCGATGCTAAGGCTGATACCGCAATTAATGATGCTGCATCTGCAGTAACTACCGCTACCAATGCTGCAAACACTGCAGGCACTGCATCAACTCAGGCAACTAATGCAGTTACCGTAGCCGGTAATGCTCTTACTGTTGCGAATGGCATTAACTCTAAGGTCGGAGTCCTTACTGATCTTACTACTACCGATAAAAGCACTGTAGTTAATGCCATCAATGAGGTTAATGGCAAGGATGCCGGAGATATCGCTTACGATAATACCGGATCAGGCCTTACCGCTACCAACGTACAGGATGCTATTGATGAGGTAGCTCAGGGCGGAGGCGGAGGCGGATCATCTGCATGGCAGTCTGCCGGATCTGAAACAGGATCAACTCCTATCTCAATTCCTGCAGGAGCTAACGAGCTCTTAGTAATTGCTCATTATAATGATCTGTATAAGAGCGTTAACATCCCTGTTTCAATTCTTGATGCTACGGCAAAGAATTTTCAGGAGGGATCAAGCTTTAGCTCTCAGCGTGATGTATCCGGAGTTTCAATTCTGGCTACCAGCACTCAGGTTAATATGGCATGGTTCCTTGATAACAGCGGCGGCGACAGATCAAGCTCTGCAGTAATCGAACTTTTCTATCGCTAATATCACATAAGGCCTCCGG
>JAEIGA010009751.1_pt1 | contig 14543 bp, 12 predicted proteins | sample 9270691 | NCBI WGS metagenome assembly JAEIGA01 (sample SAMN17057246, study PRJNA624740) | gut metagenome | biome: biome; isolation source: fecal sample | host: Bos grunniens | place: China: Xizang | collected 2019 | reverse complement strand
TGAATGTCGCACCGGATACATTGTCTACTGCCTCGGGATCACTGACACCGACGAACTTTTTGAGGTAATCCTCAGCTGTTACCCTGTCACCGATACCTGCTGTATCTGAGAATGTATCGACTGTGATCGACTTGACTGTTCCGGAAGGAACATCGATCGTGATCTCTGCTTCATTCTTGTCGCCGCCGGAATTCACGAAGCTGAAGCCGCCTGTCTTGACACGGTAGACTGCTGTTGTTCCGTCATTGGAAACTTCTTCCACTTCCGGTTCTGTCTCAGCATATTTTGTGACAGCTGCTGTTTCTTCAGCAGGTTTTTCTGCGGCAGATGTTCCGCCGCCTGCCAGTTTGTCAAGAGCGCTTTTAACCATGGCAGCGATGGATTTGGAAGTGAATGTCGCACCGGATACACCGTCAACGCTGTCGCCTGCCTTCAGGCCTTCATAAGCCTTCAGGGCCTTGTCAGCTGTTGCGCTGTCGCCGATACCCGGAGTATCGGAGAACTTCGTGATCTTAACGGACTTGACTGTTCCGCTCGGTACATCGAGTGTGATCTCTGCTTCGTTCTTGTTTCCTTTTTCATTCAGGAAGCTGAAGCCGCCTGCCTTTGTGGAGTAGACAGCTGTCTTTCCGTCATTGGAAATTTCTTCTGCTTCCGGCTCTGTTTTGGAGAAGTCGTCGCTGAACGCGATCTTCGGAGCCTCAGGTGCAGACGGTTCTGCGACTGCGTTGGGATCATAGGAGATTCCGGCATCCGCATTGAACAGTGCCTTTGCGGCATCGATACCCTGCTGGATCGCCGTGGATGTCAGGGTAGCGCCTGACAGCAGCGGTACAGGATCGGAAGATGTCAGCCCGTTGATCGTAGCTGTGTAGTCATCCTCGAAGCATCTTGCGCCGAAGCCGTCTGTTTCGTTGTGCTCGATCGGGAGGAATCCGCCGACTGAGCCGTCTTCATTGAAGGCGACCATGAATGTGAATCCGTTGGAGTTATAGCCGACATTGTGGATCTTGTAGATCGTACCGTTGCCGGGTGACTTGTAAACGCCCTGGATCAGTCCGCTCGGATCATCGAATTCAGCTTCCGTGAATTCGCCGCCCGGGTAGATCTGTTCCAGACTCGCCATAACTGTTGCCAGCTGGTTTTTCGCGATGATCGGGGCAGTCAGGGCGTTGATGCCTGACAGCAGGAGTCCGCACACCGCACACAGTATTGCAAGTAATACCGCTTTGTAAGCTGTGGAATCTTTACTCATATTCCGGATCCCCCTTACTTCGCCGCAGCTTCAAGAGCTGCCTGTACCATTGCGGCAACCGAGCCGCTGGTGAATGTTGCGCCTGCCACCGTGTCAACACTGTCATTCAGTGTCTTGCCGGCATAGGATGCAAGCGCATCATCGGAAGTCGCCGTATCACCGATTCCTGTGGTATCACCGAAGTTATCGAGTGCTACGCTGATAACGCTTCCCTTTGCGACATCGACTGTGACTGTCACTTCGTTTCTGCTGTAATCGGCACCCATATTGTTCATCATTCCGAAGCCGTCTGCCGAGCAGCTGTATACAGCTGTCTTGCCGTCATTGGAAACTTCGGTGACTTCAACATTGTTCGAGCTGAAGTCGATCGAACCGAGTGAACCTTCAACTGCAGCGGGAGCAGCCGGTTCCGGCGTGACTTCCTTAGCCTGTACAGTTGAACCTACAAGAATGGAAACAAGTGCCAGCAGTGCACTGCAGATGATCGTCTTGTTGCGGAAATCAGCAGCGTTTTTGATCTGGTTGCCATCGAACATTTTATCGATCGCCGGAGTCATCATGTTCATCAGAAGGATCGAGAACAGGACGCCGTCCGGGAAATTAGCTTTCAGACGAATGATCACAGTGAGTGCAGCGCAGCCCACCGCAAAGATGATACGTCCGGGGATTGAAACGGGATTTGTTACAGGATCGGTGACCATGAACACGCCGCCCAGCATAACGCCGCCGGCGAGAACATTGAATACACCGTACCACAGACCGGCACCCTTGATGAGGCCGATGATCGTGGTGATCAGGAACACACTGCCGATGTAGCAGACAGGCAGACGCCAGTCAATGTCTCTTCTCCAGACAAGATATACACAGCACAGTGCGATGAGGATCGCGCTGGTGGAACCCAGGGAACTCGGGTACCACCCCAGCAGCATCTTTCCGAGTCCGCCGTACTGCGTGACATATGAACCGAATGTTTCCGTGTTCATGATCCAGCCATACGCAGCAGCCGTTGTGGTCGGAGTAGCGGCTGTTACAAAGTCAGCTGATTTTGTAGCAGCGAATGAGCTCATGATGACAGCAGCGCCGAAGGCAGCGGGATTGAAGATATTCTGGCCGAAGCCGCCGAATACCAGCTTGCCGAATACGATCGCGATGACTGTTGCCGCACAGAGCGCATAAGGACTGACATCGATCTGGATGATCAGTGTCAGGATCATTGCAGTGATCCAGGAATAGGAACTCAGGATGCCTTCCTTGATGTCGACTTTCTGGATCTTTGCCCAGATCGCGTCGACGATCAGGGATGTGATGACAGCGGAAGCCATCATGATCACAACTCTGAGTCCGTAGGATGCGCCGTAATTGACGCCGTAGTAAAGTACCGAGAACACAGTTACCGCAAGCAGGCATACCGTGAGATCCATCATGATCCCGGTCGTAGTCTGGGAAGTACGGTAGTTCGGTGACGGTTTAAATGTCAGTTTCATATTCACCCTCCTCCTTACTTCTTGGACTGCAGAGTCAGATATCTCTTCGCTCTGCGGATACCTTCTGTGACATCGATATTGGACGGACAGATATAAGTGCACGTACCGCACTCAATGCAGGACATGATGTCCAGTTTTTTCAGAGCGTCCAGGTCTTTGATCTTTTCATACTGGTTGATACGGACAGGTTCCAGTCCGGACGGGCATGTCTCTGTGCATCTGCCGCATCTCAGACATTTGACTGTCTTGTATTCCTTGTTCTGAAGTACGGTCAGACCGTTGTTTGCAGGTCCGATAACAAATACTTCATTCGGGATCGCGCGTCCCATCATCGGGCCGCCGGCGATCAGCAGGCAGTCGTCAGCGGTATATCCGCCGCACGCCTTGACCAGCACGGAAGAAGGAGTTCCCACCGGGCAGTACACGTTGTGCGGATCCTTCACGCCGTCACCGGATACAGTGACATATTTGTGCGTGATCGGCTTGCCGTTGATCATTGCGTCGCCCAGCGCGATACATGTGCTGACGTTGTTCAGGATACAGCCGGCTTCCGCAGGCAGTCTGTCATAACGTCTGCCGGTCAGCATATATACAAGCGTACGTTCCCAGCCAGCAGGATAAATGTCCTTGACAGTCTTTACTTCGATCGGAGTACCGGCAAATGTTTTGTTCAGGACATCGATCAGATCGTGCTTGTCTTCTTTGACAGCGATCGCTCCTTTCGGTGCTGTAGAAAGTTTCAGCAGTGCAAGCGCACCTGCTTTCATCAGGGAAGCATTCTCCATTGAGTTTCTGTAGTCCGCTGTCAGATAAGGTTCACATTCAACTGCGTTAATGATGAACAGATCAATGTTTTCCGGCTTGGAATACTTCATGAATGTCGGGAATCCGGCACCGCCGAGTCCCAGCATTCCGGCATTCTTCGTGAACTCAAGAACTTCTTCCCTTGTTGCGCTTTCATAGTCAAACGGCTCAAAAGCGCGCACAGTTGTCCCCTTATGATCGTTCTTGATATGCAGATGATCTGTCGGCTTCAGGATCGCGGACATACGTTTTTCAACGCCGACCACGGTTCCGGAAACCGGTGAAAAGACAGGTACATACCAGTGATCAACAGGTTCCCCGAGTTTTGTTCCCACCTTTACTTCATCACCAGGCTGAACGAGCGGCGTGCATGATGCCCTGCCGTTGACCAGCGGAATATAAAGATCATCCGGCTCTTCCAGAACGAGTACATCTTTATGAGCTGTCAGATCCTTATGTCCTTCCAGGTGATAATGCATCGGTCCTGTTAAAAATGACATAGTTTCATCCCTTCCTTATAACATTGAAATTATATCATCAAACAAACATGCTGAACACTTGAAAACGAGCACTTTGTGCTATAATCCCGATTATGAACAAAGTCAAGTTATTACTGGCGGCTGCGCTGATGCTTGCCGCTGCAGGATGCTCCGAGGGATCCGGACAGCCGGAAAACACTGATACGGAGCTGCATAACTACAACAACCTGTCGCTGGACGCAGGTTTTGATACGGTCTTTACTTATCAGGAAGCCACGGAGACAAAAGATATATTCGACGCCCACTTCCAGCAGGCTGTCTCCCTGTTCACCTATTACAACAACCTGTTTGACATCTACAACAGCTATGAGGGCATGAACAACATGTACACGATCAATGAGAATGCCGGTGTACAGGCTGTTAAAGTCGATCCGGACCTGATCGAAATGCTCATCGAAGCCAGGGATTACTATGAACTGTCCAATGGGAAGTTCGATATTACGATCGGTTCCCTCCTGAAGGTCTGGCATGAATACCGCGATGCCGGTATGGAAACCAATCTGGCAGGTGAACTGGCAGCCCTGCCGGAGCTTTCCGAACTAGAGGAAGCTTCTTCCCGCAAGGGCTGGGAATACGTTGAAATCAACGAGGAAGAAAACACTGTGTTTATCACAAACCCGGATGTCTCCCTGGATGTAGGCGGGATCGCCAAAGGATTCGCCACGGAAAAGATCGCCCGGAAGCTCAATGAGCTCGGGATCACCAACGGCGCAGTCAATGCCGGCGGGAATACCCGGACGCTGGGACAGAAATACAACGGCCAGGAATGGCGCATCGGCATACAGAATCCCGATGCCGAGGGAAGCCTGATCATCGTGAAGCAGGACGGCGCGTGTTCATTTGTCACCTCGGGTGACTATGAGCGCTTCTTTGTCGGAACAGACGGCGTGAAGTATCACCACATCATCGATCCCGACACGATGTATCCGGCGTCATACTTCCGGTCTGTATCCATCATCACGCCTGACTCGGCAGCTGCCGATGCGCTCTCAACAACACTGTTTACGATGAGCTATGAGGACGGGATGAAGCTGGTGGAAGACTATCGGAACACATACAACGTCAGCCTTGAGGTCATATGGATCATGTCTCCGGACAAGGCGCCGGATACGGAATACTGCCGGAAAGCGGGAAATCTCATGGCCGCCTATACACCCGGTCTGGAAGACAAATTGATCTGGAATAACTGAACGAATACCCCTGCCCGGCAGGGGCTTTCATTTTTTCAGCTTCTGTAACATTTTTTTCATGAATGTCCTGATAAATAAAGCAGACACAGGATGCCGTATGATAAAATTGATAAGTACAGGACAGTGAAAAGGAGTGAATTTATGACAAATTTTGTGTTTATATCTCCAACATTCCCGCCGCAGTATTACCAGTTCCCGAAGACCTGGAAAGCGATCGGCGGCACTTCATTATGCATCGGTGAAGATCCTTACGATAACCTGAGACAGGAACTCAAAGATGCCATGGACGAGTACTATCAGGTACGCAATCTTCAGGATTATGATGAGGTCTACCGCGCAGTCGCATGGTTTGCCCATAAGCACGGAAAGATCGACTGGCTGGAAAGCAACAATGAATTCTGGCTGGAACAGGACGCAAGACTGCGCACGGACTTCAACATCACGACCGGTGACAAGTCAGATGATGTATCCCGGTATAAGTTCAAGTCCGGCATGAAAGCCTACTATGAAAAGGCAGGTGTCCCGGTAGCCAGATATCATCTGACGACTACCCTGGAAGAAGGAAAAGCATTTGTTGAACAGGTCGGATATCCCGTGATCGTCAAGCCGGACAACGGCGTCGGCGCAAACGCAACATGGAAGATCTCCAATGATGAAGAACTGGCTGATTTCTATACAAAGGATCTCGGCACACAGTACATCATGGAAGAATTCATCCCCGGATATATCGAAACATATGACGGAATTGCTGACCAGAACAACAACATCATCTTTGAAAGCTCCATGGTATTCCCTGAGACTGTCATGGATATCGTCAATTCCAAAGGTGAATGCTTCTACTATACCGTCAGGAAGATCCCTTCAGACCTGAAGAAAATGGGTGAAAAAGTCATTCACGCATTCAACATCAAAGGCCGCTTCTTCCATACAGAGTATTTCCGTCTGACGGAAGACAAGCCGGGACTGGGAAAGAAAGGCGAACTGGTAGGCCTGGAAGTCAACATGCGTCCTCCGGGAGGCTATACGCCTGACATGATGAACTTCGCAAACAATGTGGACGTATATTCCATCTATGCCCATATGTGCATGGACAATTCCGTTTCCGATAAGGGCGAACGTCCGTACTACTGCGTATACTGCGGCAGACGCGATAAATACATCTACACGACCAGCATGGCCGATATCTACAAGAACTACGGTCCGAACCTCTGCATGCACGACAGAATGCCCGATCTTCTGTCCTCAGCCATGGGCAATGAATTCTACATGGCAAGATTTACCACCATCAAGGAGGTCAATAAATTTGCTGCAGATGTTTACAGAAAAGAAGGAGAACGAAAATAGTGTATACAGCTTATTACCGTGAATACAGCCAGAATCTCCGCAGGGATATGGAATTCAAGGTATACGGGCACGCCGGAAGACCGATGCTCGTATTCCCTTCCCAGAGCGGCAGGTTCTTTGACTTCGAAAACAACGGCATGGTCGCCTGCATCCAGGATTTCATTGATGCCGGCAGGATCCAGCTCTTCTGCTGCGATTCCAACGATGACAACAGCTGGTCTTCCACCAGCTGGGATAACCGGAAGCGCATCGAAGCACAGGAAGAATACGTCCGTTATATCTGTGATGAGCTCTGCCCGAGGATCTTTGATATCAACGCTGAATGCAACGGAGGAAACTACGCTTCCGGCATTATGACGACAGGCTGCTCCATGGGCGGAACGCATGCCCTGAACTTTGCGCTGAGACGTCCGGATATCTTTGCCGGATGCATCGCTCTTTCCGGTGCGTACAACGCAAGACTGTTCTTCCCCGATTACTTCGATGATCTGGTATATGCCAACTCGCCTGTTGACTATATCAACGGCATGCCCTATGACCACCCCTATGTCCAGATGTACCGTGAGCGGAACCTGATCATCTGCTGCGGACGCGGTGCCTGGGAACATCCGATGCAGGAAGACGCTGAGCGCATGAAGGAACTCTTCGGATACAAGGACATCCCTGCATGGGTCGATTTCTGGGGTTATGACGTCGCTCATGACTGGCCCTGGTGGAGACAGGAACTGCCCTATTACGTCGGCTTTATCTGCTGAGTGCGCAGAACGGAGGATGCTATGAACAATTTCGTATTCATTTCACCGACATTCCCCGATACATATTATCAGTTCCCGAGAGCCTGGAAACAGATGGGAGGCAATGCGCTGTGCATTGCCGAAGATCCGTATGACTACCTTCCTCAGCATATGAAGGATGCCTGTACGGAATACTACCAGGTCAATTCACTGGCCGATTATGATGAGATGTACCGTGCTGTCGCATGGTTCGCCCACAAATACGGAAAGATCGACTGGCTGGAGTCACACAATGAATTCTGGCTGGAACAGGACGCAAGACTGCGCACGGACTTCAACATTACAAGCGGTGATGATGAAGTCGCCGTCATGCGTTATAAGAAAAAGTCCACCATGAAGGACTACTACCGGAAGGCCGGCGTCAAGACAGCAAGATACCATCTTGTCAGCGACCTTGACCATGCCCTGGAATTCATCAAAGAAGTCGGATATCCGGTCATTGTCAAACCGGATGACGGCGTCGGCGCGAATGCCACCTGGAAGATCAAGGATGAAGGCATGCTGAGGGAATTCTTCACACTGGATCTGCCTGTGCAGTACATCATGGAAGAATTCATCACCGGCGAGATCTGGTCCTATGACGGGCTGGTCGATCAGAACGGAAAGATCATCTACCGGACATGTCATGTCTATAAATCATCTGTCATGGACGTGCTGAACGAAGGAACGGAGAACTATTTCTATTCCCTGCGTGAGATCCCGGAAGATATCGACACCCAGGCTTCAGAGGTCATCCGGCAGTTCGGCATCCGGTCCAGATTCTTCCATACGGAGTATTTCCGTATGACAGAGGATAAAGACGGGCTGGGCAAAACAGGCGACCTGATCGGTCTGGAAGTCAACATGCGCACACCGGGCGGATATATCCCGGATATGATGAACTATGAATGTGATGTTGATCTCTACAGAATGTATGCCAAGGTCTGCTGGGACAACGGCTCACCCGATCATATCGAACATTCATGGCACTGTACGTTTGTCGGCAAACGCGATAAATGCAGCTACGTCCACTCAAATGACGATGTCTGGCAGAATTTCGGACAGCATATCTGCATGTCCGGAAGAATGCCCGGTATCCTGCAGGGCATGGCTGATGAGTACTTCATCGCAAGATTTAAAACAATGGATGAAGTTGAGCATTTCGCTGCATACGTCATGCAAAAACAGTAATTCATGATAAAATAAACAGGCACGGCAAGTACGTGCCTGTATTTATGCGGATGTGGTGAAATGGCAGACACGCCAGATTTAGGAATATACGCGCTTCAAATGGGGATATGGCGGAATTGGTAGACGCCTCGGATTTAGGATCCGATGGGGTGACCCGTGCAGGTTCGAGTCCTGTTATCCTCACTGTTTAAGGGCAAATTTGAGATTCTGAACTTCTTAAGCGGAAGATTGGGATCTCATTTTTGTTTGCACTAGATCCTAACGCGTCTGATCCATATTTCCTGAGGATCTTACGCGTCGAAACCGTTTCGAAAATGACGATTTCAGGAGGACAAAATGAAGAAAAGAATCAACAAAAACATTGAAGAATTGAACAGCTTGGAAAAAACGCCATCTGAGCTGCTTGATCTGTTTCTGCAGGAGAAGGAAGCCTTCAATGCTTCAACAGAAACAATCAAACAGTATCGCTATCATTGCGTGCAATTCATCCATTCCATCGAAAATGCGGACGAACTTCCCGGATACAAAGTTCTTACTTTAGACAGCTATAAGAACTACATTGTCGAATTGAAAAAACGGGATATCAAAGATGTTTCCATTGCTTGTATCGCACGCTCCCTTCGAGCCTGGTTATATTGGTTAATGGAAAACAATTATATCAATCCTTTCCACTTAAAGATTCCAAAGTATCAGAAGGTAGTTGCGGAAACATATACGGATGAAGAGCTGGCCATTCTGCTGGAAAAACCAGGTCGTAATTGCAGTGAAGTCGAATATGAAACATGGGTATTCATCAATGTGGCAATAGCCACCGGATTACGGCTGTCATCTATCCTCAATATAAAGGTCCAGGATATTCACTTCAGTGAAAACACTATCGTGGTAAACAAAACAAAAAACAGAGCAGCTTTAAGCCTTGTCGCAAATCATGAACTGCTTGCAATCCTGAAAAGATACGTCAAACTGTTTGATCTGTATCCAGAGGATTATCTTTTCTGTACCGGAGAAAAAGACAAACTGGCCAACAGAACAATGGAAGACTTTGTAAAACGCTACAACGCAAAACGCGGCGTACAGAAAAAGAAAATCATCCATGCATTTCGCCATACATTTGCCAGGAATCATTATCTTCAGAATCACGACATGTACAGGCTGAAAAATCTGATAGGGCATACACTCATTTCCACAACTGAACATTATCTTGGCACTCTGGGATTGAATACGTCAGATAAAATTGAATACAACCCACAGGCTCAATTTATCAAAAAGCCAAAGCAAACCCGCAACAGAAGACAGTCTATCAACAAGAAATGAAAATATAGTGGTGCTAAAGTCCAACATAATGACGCCATGTCAATTTTGCAGATATTGTCTGCAAAATTGGGTAAGTCAGACAAGTTTTTCGAATTTTATTGGTATATATCCGATCCATTAAAGTCCATTCGATTTCTTCTCTTCGATCGATAGTCATCCATAGATTCTGATACATGTTTTCGCTGTGGATTATACTCGATGCTTTCCGTCAGAGCACAGCCAAGTGATTTAAGATAATGCTCTGTCATGGACAGATTACAGTGTCCCAAGATTTCCTTTAGCTTGTAGACATCATGAGTAGTCAGATAATAGTTTTTTGCGAACGTATGCCGGAAAGCATGAACTTTTCGTGCTTTCACTATTTGCCTTTTCGTCAGTTATTGTTCGATATAATCCTGAATCGTCCTGGATGCATAGGGTGTTCCGGCTCCACTGCAGAACATATAAGCATTCGGTTTCAGATTGAGCCGAGCAATAAAATCAAGCAGAATTGCACATAATTCAGGATTGATTGGAAGCGGAATAGGTAATCTGTTTTTCGTTGTATTGACTCGCAGCAGACATTCATTATATGAAAAATCCCTTACCTTCAAAGCCTTCAGAGATCCTAAACGCATGCCTGTCGCAATCAGGACATTGACCATTACCCAGGTAATATATTCAACTTCTGTGCAGCCGGATTGCGGACGTTTCAATAAAACTACCAGTTCTTCATCTGAATACGTCTCGCGAAGCGTTTCCTGATACTTTGGTATATGCATATGATATTGCTCGATCCACCCCTTTTCCATCATCCAGTTGAACCATGCTTTTATTGATCGCATATAACTCGCGGCTGTGATATCCTTGATCTGTTTTTCATCTAACAGAAAACGTATAAAATCGTAATAATTGGATTCGGTGCACCCTTCCGATATATCCTTTTTTCCACATTCAGCACAGAATTGAATAAATTTATATCCATGCCCTCTGTATGTGGAGATAGTTGTTTCTGCTGCATTGATTGCTCTTTTTTCGCGCAGAAACAATTCCAGACTTCTATTCAGTTCCATGTTTCACCTCCTTTCATTTTCAGCGGTCCTGTCCGATTGAAAGACGATCCTTACGCATTTTATGTGCCATGTTTGGGAACTGTCAAACTCCCGTTTATCTGATATACTGAAATTAGATTCAGGAGATATTTAATAATGAAAACACTATATCTTATGCGCCATGGGCAGACAATGTTTAATGTTGCCCATAAGATCCAGGGATGGTGTGATGCACCGCTGACTGATCTCGGCAGGGCACAGGCGGAGGTTGCAGGTCAATGGTTCCGTGACAGAAACATTACTTTTGACTATGCCTATTCTTCAACATCGGAACGGGCTGCGGACACTCTGGAAATCGTCACGGGCGGACATATGCCCTACGAGAGAATCCGCGGTCTTAAAGAATGGTTCTTCGGTAGGCTGGAAGGTCATGATGAATTCCTGAACCCATCTTTTCCCTATGGTGATCAGTTCAAACAATATGGCGGTGAAGGTGAACAGGAGTTTCAGGAACGTTTTAACCAGACAGTAACGGCATTGATGAATGTTGCTGAAGATAATACAACAACACTAATCGTCGCTCATGGGGCCGCCTGCGGACAATTTTTCAACCGCTGGCAGGATTACACTCTGATTCCGCGCAGGACAGGTATCGGAAACTGTGCCATCTTTAAATACTCATATGATGGAGTTGTCTTTATATGTGAAGATGTGATCGTTCACGATTTTTCAGATCTTGACCCTGAACTGTCCAAAACAGTCTATGTAACCAGCAGGAGTTAAATATATGACAGACAAAGAAATGTTTGAAAACTATCGTGCCTGGATCCTTACCCAGACAGATCCCGCCTACACAATTAATGAAAAAAGCGAAGATGAAATCGATTTTGAAACAGAAAGCGCAGTTGGTCACGTTCAGTTCTATCACCTGGAATATGAGATCTGCGCTCTGACAATCGAATCGGAAAAAGCGGAAGAGCCAATCTTTTTCCTCCACTTTGAAATCAAGGATCCGGAACATGCCAGAGAGTTATTTACACAGATGATCAGTGCGCTGAAAAAGGCACAGGAAAACAACAGACTGCAGATCCTCCTCAGCTGCACTTCCGGCTTCACAACTTCTTTCTTTGCGGAAAAACTCAACGCAGCCGCCCAGACACTCGGCCTCGAATATGATTTCTCTGCCGTTTCTTATACGGAACTGTTTGAAGCGGCTCAGGACAAAGATGTCGTTTTACTGGCCCCGCAGATCGGTTATCTTATGAAAAAGGCGCGGGAAGTCATGAAAGACAAGCCTGTCCTTCAGATCCCGGCAGATGTGTTTGCCTCATACAACGCAGCCCGGACATTTGATCTGATCACGGATGCCCTGGCTGAACAGGAAAAGACCAGTGAAGTGATTGAGGATATTCATGATCCGGAATGGGACAGTTCTATCGCGATTGTGGCAATTCAGAAACGGAATCGTAAATATGAAATACATTTCCGCGGAGCCGATCTGGAAAACCCGATTGAAAGAGGTATCGTCATCAAGGATGAGCTGAATATCCACGATCTCGAAGACGTGCTGGACGTTCTTTTCATCCGCCATCCGCAGATCAAAGGTGTGGCCATTGTGGCCCCCGGAATCGTGTATGACGGCAGGCTGACTCTGCCGTCCGTCGGGATCTTTGATGCGGATATCGTCGGAGATTTCACAAGAAAATATGGCCGGACATTTGTTTTATGCAATGACGCCAACGCAATGGCAGTCGGCTATTATGCCAATCATCGTGACTGCTCCAATCTGCTTGCCTATTATCACCCACTTGGCAATGTGATCGGCGGAGCAGGAATCGTCATCAACGGTGATCTGGTCTTCGGCAGAAAAGACTTTGCCGGAGAAGCAGCATACTATCTGAAAACCCTGAATTTTTCCGAAGACAGATATGATCTTTCCAGAACTCCGGAAGGTATTATTGAACTCATAACAAAAGTTGTACTGCCGATGATCTGCACCATCGGCCCCGATACACTTGCAGTTTACTGTGATCTTCTTACGGATCCGGAAGAGCTAAAGAAAAGCCTTGCCGGATATATCGATGAACGTCACATTCCTGACATTGTCAAAGTTGATACGACATGGGAACTCTTCTACGGCGCCGGTGTTATGCTGTATAACGTTCTTCACGGAAACCGCAGATACAGAGAAGAACTCAGTGAATTCCGTAAATGAACGCCTGACTGCCAGGTATCAAAATCAATACAGATCCTATTAAGGACCCCTTTCTGCAAATTCATTTTGCCTGGAGAGATTCGGATCACACAGGCAAAGTCCTGTTCAAAACCAAACAGTACAAACTGCCGTTAACCATTTGCAGGTTCTGTCACGGGCAGTTTTTCTGTCTGAAATCATCAGGAACCCGGATGTCCATAGGTATCCAATGTATGCCGGGACGTACTATATCAACCAACGCATTTATGTGCATGCTATAATCCTGCGTGTCAAAGCAAAAGAGTCTTACGTGTTGTCAGAGCATGACATCACATAAAACCAATACTTATCGGCATTCATGATTCGAAAGACTATATCAGGAACCGGTCTTACGCACTCTGTAGTTTTAGGATCTGGTGCCTTACGCGTGCAGGTTCAAGTCCTGTCAGGCGCACCATTTAAAAATGAGATTCACGAAAGCTGATAAGCTTACGGAATCTCATTTTTCATTTTCATTGAATCATTTGAAAGATTATGCTGTTCAGAATGCTGTCTCAAACGGAAGAACAGTCACGTTTTCCGGCTCATGCTGGTATGCATTCCACAGTGTAAGTTTCTGCTGCATATTCATCCAGCTCTCCGCTGATGTATTTGTTGCTTTACTGATTCTCAAAGCCATCTCCGGGCTCAAAGCCGCTTTTCCATTAACAAACTCTGATAACGTTTTTCTGCTCACTCCAAGCATTCGTGCAGTTTCTGTTACTGTTAAGCCCAGGGGCTTCATCACATCTTCAAGAAACACAGTTCCCGGATGTGTCGGTTTTCTTCTGATCATATGTTTCACCTTCCTTTAATGATAATCAAGATAATCTACAAGATATGCGTCCTGGTCTTCAAAGTAGAACGTTACTCTCCAGTTTCCGTTTACAGTTACAGACCACATTTCTTTTTTGTCCCCTTTTAATGGATGCAGTCTGTATCCGGGTAAATTCATATCCTGTGGAGATGTACTTGCATCAAGTCTGTCCAGCATACGTGCAAGCTTGGGCGCATGTCCAGGTTGAATTCCCTTTTTTGAACCTGTTTCATAAAACTCTTTGAGGCCTTTATGTACGAATGATTTGATCATATGTGCATTGTAACCCGAAACGTTACACGTGTCAATGATATCCAGTTAATCAGAGGAGTTCAAAACAGCTCCGATATGTTATAACCTTACGTGTCGAAGCAAAAAAGTCTTACGCGTTGTCATTGCATGACATCACATAAAACCAATAACTATCGGCATTCATGATTCGAAAGATTATTTCAGGCACTGATCTTACGCACTCCGGAGTTTTAGGAATATACGCGCTTCAAATGGGGATATGGCGGAATTGGCAGACGCATCGGATTTAGGATCCGATGGGGTGACCCGTGCAGGT
>JAEIGA010009750.1_pt1 | contig 14543 bp, 4 predicted proteins | sample 9270691 | NCBI WGS metagenome assembly JAEIGA01 (sample SAMN17057246, study PRJNA624740) | gut metagenome | biome: biome; isolation source: fecal sample | host: Bos grunniens | place: China: Xizang | collected 2019 | reverse complement strand
CTCGGCGGGACGCGTATCGGCCCGAAAGGGGAACAAATCCGCGGCGGGTATCACGGTGCGTTTTATGGGGGTTGGCGGCCTTGTTTTACCAACCCGAAAGTGCAAAAAGCGGCAAAGAAATTTGTGGAAAAGGTGGCGCAACGCTACGCAGGTCGAGAAAATATCATTTTGTGGAACGCGTGGAACGAGATTCGCAATCGACCCGTGGAAGATTGTTTTTGTCCTCATTGCCGTAAGGCGTTTGGGAAATATCTGCAAACGAAATTTGGTAAAATTGAAAACCTCAACGCCTTTTACGGTGCGACGGAAGATAGTTTCAAAAACGTGAATTTGCCGAGTATGGCGCACGGGTACTGGGATATTTACGAGTTCAAAAAATTTAAGGGCAGCGTAGAGCTTGCCAACTGGCTGCGTTTCGTGTATGACGGAATCCGTAAATACGATAAAACACGCCCGATTATGTCGCACGTGGGCTTTACCAGCGCTTTTCAATTATCGATTGACGACGTTTGCGACGATTACGAAGTGTCCAAAGCAGTAGATTTTTGGGGAACGTCCGTGCCTTGCGATTCGGCAATGAATACCCACGAAAAACGTATGGATTATTTCATGTTGCAGGATTTTTTGCGTTCGGTGGATGAAAATTATTTCGTGCACGAAATTTATCCTGGGCTTGGGATGTTCCGTCCTGAATGGTACGATACCCCCTTTGATATGCGATTTAAGTTGTACGGCGCGTTGGCGTCGGGAGCAAAGGGGACGATGTACTGGCAATACCGTTCGGAGCGGTTGGGTCATGAAAACGATTGCGCGGGGCTGTGCCGTATGGACGGTACCCCTCGTCCCGTAACGCTGGAAGCGAAGAAATACGGGGAGAATTTGAAAAACGACATGGCGAACTTCGTTGGCGCGAAAGCGCAAAAGGCGGATGTTGCGATTGTATTCGATTTCAATTCCATGCTGATGTCGGAAATTGAGGATAAGACGGGCAAGGATTACGATTTTTCGGATGCCGACGTGAAGTATTATTACCGTTTCGCCCATGCAGGTATGTATCGAATGCTCTGTAACGGCGGTTATCAGGCGGAGTATTTGTCGGTGACCAAGCCCGAAAAATTCAAGGATTACAAGGTTTTATATTTCCCCTATTACACCATGTTGGATAAAACGATTGTGCCGTATTTGCAGGAGTTTGTGGAAAACGGCGGGGTGTTGTTAGCGGATGAAGGTTTTGGGATTCGTCAACTGAATACTTGGATGCAACCCTATGATTTGGATTGCAAGCCCTTGCTTTCCGCACGTTTAATCGAGCGTCGTATGACCCGTGAAGAGTACGTGGAAATCGGTGGAGAAAGGGTGCGCGTCAGTCCGTATAAATCTGATTATAAAGTAAAGAACTCGTACATGGTATGGTCGTTTGCGGATGGAACGCCTGCGTTGCAATCGGTGGAATACGGAAAAGGCAAAGTGTATTTGTTCGGTTTTTCTATCGGGTATAGCTACAATGCAACGGGCGCAAAGGCGCTGCTGGATTTTGTAAAAGAGATACTGGATGGTTGCGGTGTCAAGCCGTACGCGTACGCGGACGTACATAACGGTTTGTATGAAAAACGCCTGCAAAAGGACGGAAAGGAAATCGTCTTCCTTTTCAATGCGTCGAACGAGGTGAAAATCGTTCCCGTGACGGAAGAAATTGAAAGGCTTGTCGGCGGGGCGCAAACGGAAAAGGGAATTTCTATTCCCGCGCAAGAAATAGCGTATTTTATAACGAAATAACGAGAAAAATCGGGGTGATTTTTACGCCTCGATTTTTTCTTTTTTTGCCTTTCAACGCGTACCTGGTAGGGGTTTTAATGAAAAATATCTTACCCATGGCCGTCCAAAAATATCCATTTTACCCAACAAGATACTATTGAAAGAGACCACGAAAAGTGTTATTATGAAAATGTGAAAAAAGTGCGAACGTCGTTTCCGCGCTTTTTTCTTTTTACCGCCCAAATGGAAAAGTGGAAAATTTCCTTGATTTTCACGGCGGAAAGAATACTCTACGTCGGCGTGCAATCGTAAACTATGGAATAGCTTTCTTAAAAATTGAACGGTGTTTTTTTGTGAAAAATTCACATTTTTCATTTATATATTAAAGAGAAGAGGGCTATTTAAATGGCTTGGAGAAGGAAAGAGGGGTGCCTGGGTTGAAATCGTAAAATATGACATAAAGCCGATAAATGATAACAACACGGCTTGCATTTTGTATGATATAATATGTACAATGCGTATTGTCGAAAAATGTTTTTTGGCTTAAGCAGGAAACAAGGTAAAAAATAAAAAAATATAAACTTTCAGGAGGCAAAACAATGAGAAAGAATTGGAAAGCGTTGGCTTGTTTGACGATGGCGTGCACGATGCTCTGTGGGACGTTCGCGGGCTGTGGCGGTGGCGACCCTAGCAATAGCAGCGGTGCAGGCTCGCAAGAGAGCAACGTACAAGCTCCTAACAAAGAGCTTGGCGTAGCGGAAGAATATCTTCCCGTAGCGGACAAGATTAAGCAACAAGCAGGTAAAGTGGACGTCGTTATTTTGTTCGACGGTACGGAAAAGGGTTGGGAAGCGTTGGAAAAGGAATACGAACGTATCCACAACAACCAAGTAAATGTCGCATTGAACACGAGATATACTTCGGAAACGTATGCGGACGCCCTCAATAACGAATACGGTTCGAAGACGGACTGGGATATCGTACAAGGTAACCTTGGTTACGGCGACAGCACCCGTACCTATTGCTACAACATGGCGGCGAAGGTTACTTCGAAGAACGAATATGCGGGCAACAAGACGTGGAGTGAAGTTTTGGAAGAAGACGCGTATATTTCGGACAAGACGGGCGGTAACACCGAAACGTATTTGATGAACTCCGAAGGTTTGCAAACGGCTTGGTTCTACAACAAGACGGCGTTCAACGCGGCGGTAGAAAAAGGGTATGAAAACTCTGACGGCGAAGCAGATATCCCTCTTACGTGGGACGATTTGATGTATCTTTGCGCTTGCATGGAAGAGGCTGGTTATGAAAATCCTTTGGGGATTTCCTTGAACCGTGACTCTATCAGCGCTTCGCAATTTACTTGGCTTCTTCGTGTCTATGGCGACTACTATTATAGAAACGAATACAACTACATTATGAACGATCCTAGCTACGAAGTGGATCTTACGAGTGAAAACCCTGAAGAAGGCAGTGGTTACAGCCTTTGCAATACCAAAATCTTCAATATGATTTTGGACGAAGACGACGAAGCGGAATACGGTCATTACGTTGGCGGTACGAGCGATAAGTTCCAAGATTTCCTTGCGCAATTTGAAAAGATGTCCAGCTACTTGCCTTCCGACGTTATCAACATTTCGATGGAAGAAATGCGTTCGGATTTCCGTTCGCAAGGTAAGGGCAAAAACGCGCCTCAAATTATGCTCGACTACGCAGGTATCGGTCTTTCCTATGCAAAGAGTGAAGCTATCGATATGGACTTCTTCGATTATCCCATTATGGAAAGCGAATACGTAGAAGAAGACACCTTGCTTCGTGACGTAGGCGGCAACGGCGGTTATTTGTCTATCGTAACCTACGGTCATAGCACCGAACAAAACAACCTCAACATCGACTTTATGAAGTTCGTAATGTCTCCTTATGGTCAAACCGTTTATTATAAGGGCCTTTCCGAAGGCGGCGGCGTACCTAAGGGCTTGACGACGGTTGTAAACGAATACGTGGTAATCCCTGAAGAATGGAAAGCGTTCTTTGAAACGGATAAAATTTCCTTCAGCGGCCTTTCGGACAGCAACCCGTTTATTTCCTACTTTATCCGTGACTTGAACGGGGAAGCGAAATCGACGGAAAAAGCAAGATCGCTTTGGCAAGGGTTCCTTGCTGGTAAAGGCGGCGATAAGATTAGCGCGGCGAAATTCGGTGGCGACTGGCAAGACGTATTGTTAGAAGACTGGGCAACCTTCTGTACCAGCCAAGGTTGGGATAAGAACTGCTATAAGTATCCCGGTGAAAGCGAAAAATTCGGCGGTTAATTTTTACAAACAGTTTAAAGTATCATTACGATTAAAAACGTAAAAAAAGAGGTTTTCTATGGCAGATAAACAAATAGCCGAAAATAGAATCCAACGCAAACCTAGTAAAATCGTTGCGGCAATCGCCGCAGCGCTTTTGCTCGTTTGTATCGTTTTGTCCTGTGTATTTGGGGGTATGTTGCCCAAGAGTTATCGCTTGGCGACGGCAGACGGAAGTAAATTCGCCTCCTTTTGCACAACGGACACGGACGAGTGGTTCTATACGACGAACAGCGCGTTAATTGTTCGCATGAACGGGGATAACGAGGAGCTGGAAAAATTTGACCTTCGCGCGCAAGCGAAGGAAAAGGAAATTGTGAACGATTGTAAAGAAATCACTACTATTCAAAGGGAAGATGGGTTTCAATACATTTACGTATATACAGCGTCCAAATACATGTTCGTGCTGAAAAATGAAAACGGCGCACTCTCTCTCCAAGGTTGGTTGCATTTAGGGGGCAACGTCGTTTCCCTTTGTTCTTCCTACGAGGACGGGGACACATTATACATTTTGTGTCAGGTAAACCGCGATTACGAAATTCGCAGTTATGACATTTCTAACGTAAACGGAGATATATCGGGTGCTTTGTTGAACGCGGGGTATATCTATAAAGACGTACCCGTTTCGGACGGTATAACGCTGACGCTCGTTAAAAATATGGGCTTGTATTCCTTCGAGGTAATCGGCGATTATATTTATATCGTACATAAGGGCGGGGTTATTCGCTTGGATAAAGAATTCTCCATGTACGGTTATCAGCACCAGCTTTCCCAAGTCTTAGCGGAATATAAGGCGGCGGAAGAAGCAAAACGCGACCAGTATTTCGAAACGATTTTGCGAGAAGAAAAGGACGAAGCGTATAACGATATTTACGAAGACCTTTTCAAGGCGGAATATAAGGCTTTGGAAGAGGAAAAATACGATGCAAGATTTGAAGAATTGAAAGCGGCAAAGCTTGCGGAAACAGGCGCGGAAAAACTGACTGCGAAAGAAGAAAGAGATATTAAAAAGACTGTCGAATCGGAATTAAACGCCGAAGCGACGGAAAACTTGAAGAGCAAAGAATCGGACATCCTCGCGCAAGTGGAAGCAGAATTCTACGAAGAAAAAGAGGGTGTTTCCGTCTTGAAAGAAACGTGGAATAAGAAAATCAACAAAGCGGTAGATACCGCGATTGATAACGTAGCCCGCGGAATGGTTTGCGAACACTTCGGTTTGAATAGCTTTAAAGAAGAAAAAGGCGAAATCGTACTCAACAAGGAAAAATCGGAAGAATTCCGTAAACTCGGTTGTGGGTACTATGCGGCGGACGGTTATACCATCAGCGGTTGCGCTTACGATCCGGAAAAGCAGCAATATTTCATGGTTACCAGTGAAAAGAACGTTTGCTCGTACGACTTGGCGCAAATTGAAAAGCTTGGTATGCCCGACGGGGAAGATACGATCAACTTAAAGAAGATTAACAGCATTAAGTTGGCAAGTGCGCCGAAGGGAACGAACGGTTCGGCATTCTTCTACGACAAAGGAACGAAGAAGGGGTATATCCTCTACGAAACGACGAACCAAATTACCTGCGTCAATTTTGAAACCATGCACGTGGAATTCACGGCGGATGCGGCAACGGATATCCGCGGTTTGCAACAAAGCGGCGACGGCAGTAAAATTTATTACGTTTACATGAACGCCTATGAACAGGGCGGCGCGGGTCAGCTTTTGCTTCGTACCGCGACGATTAGCAACCAAGCGCAAGAGGGTCTCTTGCAAGCGTTGCAAACGATTTTTATTGTGCTTTCCGTGCTTGTCGCAATCGTATTGTTGCTTGCGTGTCTGTGCGTTTGGAAAAAAGGTTTCTCCGAAATCTTTGTGGACGTTATGCGGAAGATAAGACGTCACTGGGGTATTTACCTTATTTTGGCGGGCAGCCTTGTTTTGCTTGGTATGTTCTGTTATTACCCTGCAATCGGGTCTATCAGTATGTCCTTCTTCCACTACATCCAAGGGGAACAAAAATACTGGAATAGTTTCCAAAACTATATTGATATTTTCCGGGATTCGGATGCATTGATGCATTTCAGCAACATGTTCATCTATTTGGCTTTCGACTTGGTATTTGCCATTGCGCCTCCCCTTGTGTTTGCGTTCTGTTTAACGATTATGCGCAACAAAGGGTATTCCGCGACGATGAGAACGTTGCTCTTTATTCCCGGCGTTATTCCCGGGGTTGCAACGACTTTGATTTGGAGAACGGGTATCTACGGCGAATTCGGGTTGTTAAACTCCTTCTTTAAGCTATTGCAAGGAAATACAGCCTCGTTCGAGCCTTTGCCTTTCTTGACTTCGACGAGCTGGGCAAAATGGTCGTTGATTATGATGGGCTTCCCCTTCGTAGGGTCCTACCTCATTTTCTACGGCGCGATGATGAACATTCCCGATAGTTATTACGAGGCGGCGGAATTAGACGGCATCACCGTTATGAAACGGTTTCTCTTTATCGACATTCCTTTGATTTTCGCGCAAATGAAATACGTCTTCGTTATGACGTTTATTTCGTCCGTGCAAAACTTCGGCCGTATCTACATGGTTACGGACGGCGGGATGGGAACGGCGGCGCCGATTTACGTCTTGTACGAACGCATCAAGGGACAAAACTTCGGTTTGGCATCCGCGTACGCAACGATCCTCTTCGTGTTCTTGTTTGCCGCTACGGCAATCAACATGAGGAAAAAGCGTCAGGAACAGGAGGTGTAATATGGCAAAAGCGTTAAAAAGTTCTGATAGATTACGTGTTCAAATCGTTATTACTAGCTGGGTAACCTTTTGTACCATTTTCTGCCTCGTACCTTTGTTTATTACGATATTGAACTCGTTTAAGAGCACGGGGGAAATTGATACGAGTATTTTCTTATTCCCTAGCTTTTCTACGGTTTTCGCAACGTTACAAGAAAACTACGTCATGGCGTGGAATTTCTTGGCGGATGAATTGCTGAGCACCGTTCTTTTGGTGGCGGTGGGCGCTATTGTGGACTGTATCCTCGGCGCAATCTTGGGCTACATCTTCACGTATAAGGAATTCCCGTTTAAGGAAACCATTTTCATGGTTTTCCTTGCGGTTATGATGTTACCGTCCATCATGGGTATGCCCATCTTGGTACCCTTCATGAAGAACGTACTTAATTTGGGGGACACCTATATCGGGTATTTGCTTCCGAACTGGGCAGGCGGTCAGGTTGGCGCGTTGTTCTTATTTAGAACGTTCTTTGGTCAACAACCCAAATCCATCTACGAAAGCGCGCAAATCGAAGGGGCAACGGACGGGCAAATTTTGTGCAAGTTGACGGTGCCTTTGGCGTTCCCGATTATTTTGTACAAGTTCGTTGGTACGTTTGGCGGCTTGTATAACGATTATTTGTGGCCCAGCCTTATCTTGACGAATAAGTTCACGGTAACGTTGGCATTGTATCAAGCGCGTAACAGCCTTTCGGCAGGTACGAACACCGACGCCATGAAAGGCGCAATTTACGCAATGTATATCATTTCGAGTATTCCGTTGATTTTTACTTCCATTATCAGTATGAAGTATTTCAGCGGCGGTGATTTTGCAGCGGGGATAAAATTGTGAGAAGAGAAGAAGAATGGTACGAGCAAAGCGCTGACGCGCCTGACTACGTATATTTCCAAGACTTTCCGGATATGAACGCCGTACGATATCGTTTTGATCGGCTTCATGTCCACCAAAGCTTGGAAATGGTGGTCGTGTATAAAGGCTGTTTAAAATGTACGCTCAACAATCGTACGGAAGCCATCCATGCGGGCAGCGTATTTCTTGTCAATAGTTATGATTCGCATTATTACGAATACATAGGCAATGCGGCAGCGTATATTTTGGTTATTGGGAAAGAATATATTTCCCATATTATCGACGAAAAAACGGAATTTAATAATTTCCTTTTCCCTGCGAGTAACGTTTGGGCAGATTTGATGGAGCATCTAACCGACTCGTATGAAAAGTTTTCCACCTTTAACTTATTGCAAAAACGCGGTTTCGTCAACACCTTGATGGGGATTTTGTACAACAGCTGTTTGCTCCGTAAAAAGGAGAAAAACGCAAACAAAGAATTCTTTATGAAGGTGAGCGAATACATTTCTACGCATTACGCGGAAGAATTAAAATTACCGGTGATGGCGAAAAAGTTTGGGTATAGTGAAAATTATTTTTCCGCATTATTCAATCGTATGGCAGGGGTGAATTTGAACGAATACGTTAACAGGGTTCGTATCCGTAAGGTATTAGAGAATCGAAGCAGGTTGGAAAAGAAGTACACCTTAAAGGAAATTGTGCTTCGGTGTGGCTTTAACAGCATGGAAACGTATTACAGAGTATTAAAAAAATACAAGGCGGAGAGCGCCGGCAAAGAATATAGGATTGAAAAAAAGATGATGAATGAACAACAAAAAACGTCAAGACAAATGAAAAAACTTTGGGCAGTCGTAGTAGGCTACGGCAATCGTGGACAAGTGTATGCGGATTACAGCAACGATTGTCCTGACGAATTAGGGATCGCGGCTGTCGTTGACCCTAACGAATTCAAGTTACAAGAGGCAAAAAAGAGATACAATCTTTCGGACGATAGACTTTTCAAATCGTTTGATGAATTTTTGGCGGCGAATATTCGTTGTGATTTCGTCATCAACGCAACGATGGATCAGTATCACTTTGAAACGGCAATGCAAATTTTGGACGCAAAGTACGATATGTTGATGGAAAAGCCTATCGTACCTAACGCGGAACAGCTGATGGCGATTAAAAATCGCGCGGAAGAAAACGGCTGTAAGGTATTTATTTGCCACGTATTAAGATATACGCCCTACTACCGCAGAATAAAGAAAATGATTTTAAGCGGTGTTATCGGGGATATCGTTACGATGGAAATGAACGAGCACGTGTGCTTGGCGCATTACCTTACCTCGTACGTGCGTGGGAAGTGGCGCAGTGAAAAGGAAAGCGGCGCAAGCCTTTTGCTTGCAAAATGCTGTCACGACCTCGACTTGATGTGCTGGTTAAACAACGCAACCGAGCCGGAATGCGTTTCCAGTTTTGGTACGCGCGCACACTTCATCAGCGCAAACAAACCTGAAGGCGCAAGTGACGTTTGCCATACTTGTAAGTACGAACGCACCTGTCCTTATTCGGCAATCAATTTGTACATGGAACTCAACGCAATGCCTTTCCTTGTATGGGATAAGCTGAACAAGCCTTTGGATGAAGTAACCGAAGAGGAAAAGATGGCGTTCTTGAAAGAGGATGTTTACGGGCGTTGCGCTTACGACAACTTGGGTGACCTTGTCGATAGACAAAGCGTACTCGTATCCTTCAAAAACGGTTCGAACTGTGCGTTCACCTTAATCGGCGGCGCGGCGAGAGCGGATAGATATTTGCATATCGTCGGTACGCTTGGGGAAATCGAAGGGAAGCTGGAATCCTCTCAATTTGTAGTGCGCGTGCATTCTAGAGAAAGCTTCTCGGGTACGGAAGAAGTAATCGACGTTAAGGACGAAGTTATTAGTAACGCGAAGTACGGCGGACATAACGGCGGTGACTTTGCCATTATGCACGATTTGATTGCGTATTACAATGGGGATACCTCTTCGGTATCGCTTACCAAGTTGGACGATTCTATCAACGGACATCTTTGCGTGTTCGCGGCGGATAAGGCGAGAAAAGAAAAGAGCGTCGTTATCGTTGACGAGATGAAGAAATAAGAAATAACCTATTAAGGAGGCTATGATATAATGAAAAGATTAAAGAAGGGTTTGCTTTCCGTATTGCTTTGTATATTCGGCGCAGTCGTTGCTCTTGGCGCGGTTGCTTGCGGCAAGAAAAACAATACGCCTGCAAAAGACCCTAACCTTTGTACCGTAACCTTTGAACTTTGTACCCCCGAAGGCTTGACGACCAACGTCGTTGCGCCCAAGGAAGTAAAGAAGGGTAGCACGGTAACCAAACCTATCGTTGCGGTTTTAAGCGACAACCCTAATAACTCGGAGGTAGATTCGTGGTATACGGATAAGGAATACACGAATAAGTGGAACTTCCTTACGAGTAAAGTAGAATCGGACATGACTTTGTACGCAAAATGGGTGGACAATCATGTTGTAACCTATTATCTTGGCTTGGACGCAACGACGCCCATGTTCCAAGAACACTACAGAGACGGCGCACCTTTGAAAGTGATGCAAGAGCTTTCCGACGGCTACAGATGCAACGGTTTCTTCTATAAGGACGGCACGGAAGTTGTGGACGGCGTTTCCGTAAACGGACCTTTGGATATTTATATCGACCGCAGCGAAGAAATTTATTTCAGCGCGTCGATGATTGCAAACAGATTTACCCCCGTGGCTTCCGGCGGCGCAGGCTCGACGGCAGGTACGATGACTTTGGAAGGGGAAGGCGAAGAAGCGTACGCAAAGGCGAATTTCGGTTACTCTACCGCTCCTGGCGACGCGTATATGCATCTTAAAAACGTAACCCTCGACATCACCGCTTCGCAAAAATTGCGCATTACCTTCAAAAACCTTGGTAAAGCGAACAATTTGAAGTTCTATTTCGTTATTTGGTATGAAGACAATACGCCCGTGGACCAAAACTACTTCACGGAAGCAACGACCTGTGTTTATACCTATAAACCCGAAGAAATCGAGATGAGCCCTGAATCGGAATGGGCAGTAGCGGAAATCGACGTTGCAGGTCAAAATATTTCCAACGGCGTATCCCTTTGGGGGAACGCGGCGACCCTTGTACAGGTTCGTATGCAATCCACCTACGTTTCCGAAAACAAAGAGGATTTGAGCAACGAAATTTGGATTAAATCCATTGAAGGTATCAAGGATTCGACCAACGTTGGTACGGAAGATACGGAAGAAGTACAAAACTTGCAAAAGAACGACGATGCGGCGGCTTTGGAAGATGCAGCTAGCAAGCAAGAAGCAGTCAGCGGCTGGGTATTCCCCAAAGATTTTAACGACGCAAGCGTTGTGGTTAAGACGGACGAGGACGGCAACGAACTTGAACCCGAAGTAAGCATTTATAACAAAGTAAACGGCTTGTTGATGCGCTCGAAGTACAGAGCGAAAGAAGCGAGCGTAAAACTTACCGTACCCGAAGGCAAGGTAATCGACCTTGACCAGTTGACGACCATTCGTCTTCGTTTGAAGAACTTGGGCTATGCAGGCTCTCTTTCCATCAAGTACGAAACGAGCTACGGCCGTACGGGTGAACGCACGGTGACGATTGATTCCCGTATGAATAACGTGGAAGAATATATCATCAACATGTTCAACGCGGGTAGCAAATATACGGGTACGCTTGCTTCGCTTACCCTTACCTATACTAGTGTTGGTAACGACAACGCCATCTTGGTGGACAGCGTTATCTTCGACGAATTCATTCCTCTTTATATTTCGGGTTTGAATTTCAACGATAAGACGGGTTATGGCATCGAAAGCACGGATGTATTGAAAGCGGCGTACGATTCTAAGAAAGACGCGACTAAAATTACCGTTTTACAAAGCGGCGCTTCCTTTGAAAAGTCGTATGACTGCTATTCTATCCTTGGTTATAAGGGCTTAGAATTGCAATACATTTTGGACGAAAAATACGAAGACGAAAACGGGGATAACCTCGCAAACGGTATCACCAAGGCGTTGTTGCAAATGACGGTAGACGGCGTGGTTTACGATTATGAATTCCTTTTGGAAACCAGCCGTAGCAAGCAAACGATCGCATTGCCTTTGAAAGCAAGCGGTTACTTAGAAAAGATTCAATTCACCTTCGAAGGCACGGGCGTTATCTTCTTGCAAGAACTTCGCTTCACGTTGGACGTAAACAGCGCGGTTGATTTCGGTACGTCGGCTGTGTTCAGCATGATGTTGACCAACTGGAAGACCACCCTTTCCTACAACGACGATATGTCGGCGGTACTTTATACGCCTAAATTTATCGGCGCAAACCAAAGCGGTTTCGACTGGTATATCGGGTATATGATGAACGCAACCAACGTTCCTAATATCCCTCTTATCAACAAATCCAAAGTCGTTATTATCTATCAAAATCCTAATAACGGCGGTTATATCCACCTTTCGCTTGGTCACGTGGACGATAGATTGCCCGAATTCGCTGGCACGAAATATCAAACGGATTATAGATATCCCGGCGCTAGCGGCGGCTCGCTGAGTTTGACGGGCTTGAAGACGAACATGGCAAATGACGAATGGGCTTCCGTAGAATACGACCTTAGCAACTTGTTCCTTAACGGTTCTGGCAGCAAGGTAACGTATGAGGATTTGGAACATTTGCACCTTTCCACCATCTTCGTAACGCCTAGCGTTAGCATGTATATCCGCGCGATCATCGTTATGGAAGCGGAAGGCGAATACGTTTCCTTTGAAACGAACGCGCCCGAAGGCGTAGAAGTGGATGCAGTAAGCCAACAATTCGTTCGCGTAGGCGAAACGGTTAGAAAACCCAACGTCAACGTTATCAACAATACGACGGGTATGCAAATTGTTGGTTGGTACACGGATGAAGCTTGCACGCAAGCTTGGGATTTCAACAGTGAAGTAACGGAAGAAATGACCTTGTACGCGAAGTGGGGTGTTTCTCATACCGTAAATTATTATCTTGACGGCGAAATGATTGAGACGCAGTATTATGAAGACGGCGTAGCATTTGCTCCTGAAATTAAGATTGTTGGTCATAAGATTGTTGGCTATTTCGATGCAAACGGCAACGAAATCGCTGTTGGCAGCGCAGTAACGGCAGATATGGAAATCACCGTAAAACGCAGCGAAAACTTGTACTTTGACGGTACGGCGATTAAGGATAACTTCGTGCCCATAGCAGCCAACGCAGGTAACGACGGTTCGACGCCTGGTTGGATTGAAGTAAAGGGCGAAGAAAAGTACGCGGAAATCAACTTTGGTTATGCGAAGCAAATTGCCGATCCTCATATCATCATTAGCGGTCTTAACGTAGATATTACCAAATCGCAAACCTTGCGTCTCACCATGAAAAACTTGGGTAGCGCATATATGTTGAGATTCTATTTCATCGTAGCGGATGAAAACGGTAATGCAATCGGTAAAGGCAGCATTAACGAAGACGCAGCGTTCGCTTATACGTTTACGGCTGAGCAAAAGAATATGAGCGCAACGCAAGACTGGATTACGCTTGATATTGACATTTCTTCTACCAACCTCAACGGTGTTTCCCTTTGGGGTACGGCAAAAACGTTGAAAACGCTCCGCATTCAATCGCAATACGTATCCACTAGCCCTAGTGATTTGTCCAACGTATTGTTGATTAAATCGATTGAGGGTATTGCAAACGAAGCTTACACCACGACGAACGACAAGTTTGCAGGCGGTTTCCTTGCAAACGACAGCGAAACGGACGTAAACAACGCGGCAAGCGCACAAACGGCAATCAACGGCTTTATCTTCCCCAAAGATAACGCAAGCGTAACGGCAAACGGCATCACTCTTTACAACAAAGTAAACGGTTTGTTGCTCTACACCCCTTACATGGGCGCAGGCAACGTTACCTTTACGGTAGCGGACGGCAAAACGATTAGCCTTGACGATTTGACGACGTTGGTATTCAACCTTCGCAACTACGGCTATGCAACCAACCTTGTACTTAGCTGGGAAAACACGGACGGCGTAATCGGTACGCGTACGCTTACGATTAGCGCGAAGATGGATAGCGCAAAAGCGTTTGAACTCAACATGGCAGGCTATGCAAACTACGTTGGTAACTTGAAATCTTTGACGATTTCTTATACCAGCGCAGGTATTGATAACGCAGTTTTGTTGGAAAGCATTGCGTTTAACGAATTCAAGGCAGAAGCGTTGGTTGGTTTCAACTTCAACGACAAAAACTCGGGTATTGCAGGCAACGCTGGCGTAGAAGTGGCTTACGACGGCGTGAACCAAGGCACGAAATTTACCGTTATCACCGACGGCGCAAGCGTAGAAAAGACGTTGGATTATCAATTCTCCGTACTTGGTTACGGCACAATCAGCCTCAGCTATGCAATGGCAACGGAAGGGATCACGACGGTAATTGTAACCTTGACGACGGACGGCGTAGCGACGACGCATACCTATTTCGTAGAAAAATCGGAAAACGTGACGACCTTAACGCAAGCGTTGGCGGCGTTCGGCAAAATAGAAAAGATTGCCATTTCCTTCGCAGGTAGCGGCGAAATCCTCATCTCCTCGATTACGTTTGGCGTTACGAATGGTGTCGATTTCTCCGTGGAAGAACCTTTGACCAAAGGTAGCGCCGACTGGATGAGAAATTCCTCTGTTTATGATGCAGACCTTAAGGCGGTAAACAAGGCGAAAGCAGGCATATTCAAATTCTACTTCGGAGCAGT
>JAEIGA010009749.1_pt1 | contig 14544 bp, 13 predicted proteins | sample 9270691 | NCBI WGS metagenome assembly JAEIGA01 (sample SAMN17057246, study PRJNA624740) | gut metagenome | biome: biome; isolation source: fecal sample | host: Bos grunniens | place: China: Xizang | collected 2019 | reverse complement strand
CCCATAAAATAAAATTTAATAAGTTTAACAAATCGTTCTCCATCGCTTTTCTTTGCGACTACACCCATTAGACAAATGAGAAAAAGAAAATATTACAAACGACTGTTATTTTTTCTTCCAAAACACATCATTTTGCCTGTGTCTTGTTCCACGCTCCTAAAAAATATTCAATTCTCAGGGCGTTATTTTGCCATTAAAATGCTCGTAAAGCTTTGTCCCTGAGCGACTTCCGAGCAAATCAATCCATTCTTCCAATTTGGCGCTTCTAGCACGCGCCACAGAGCCGAAGCGTTGCAGTATCTTTTGCTTTGTAACCGCTCCAACTCCCTGAATATCATCGAGTTCGCTCTTTATTTGTGCCTTGCTGCGCTTCTTTTTGTGGTAACTGATAGCAAATCTATGCACCTCATCCTGTATCTCCACCATCAGACGGAAGATCTCGTCTGTCACTTTCATGCCAAACTCCTGAACTGGGTCGCCATAGAGTAGGGTATTCGTCCTATGCTTGTTATCTTTCTTCAGTCCCGCTATCGGAATCTGCAAACCCAACTCACCTTCCACTACCTCACGAATAGCACCCATCTGCCCCAGTCCACCATCGGCAATAATCAAGTCGGGTAGGGGACTACCTTCTTCCATTAAGCGGGTATATCTTCTCCTCACAACCTCCCTCATACTTGCGTAATCATCGGGACCTTCCACGGTCTTTATCTCAAACTTTTTATACTCGCTCTTGCATGCTTTTCCTTTCTTAAACACCACACAACCCGCTACTGCATTACTGCCCTGCATATTTGAGTTATCAAAACTGTCTATCCACATGGGTAGGGTAGGCAGGCCTAGCAGACTCTGCAATCCACCCAAAATACGTGCAGCACGTTGGTCTGGATTCAGCTTATCATCCTGCCTTATTCGGTCTTTCTTATACTGCTGCACATTCTGCATCGCTAGATCCAACAGCTTCTTTTTATCGCCTCCCAATGCGATATTCACATGTAGTTTTTCATCAATTATGTCCGGAATAAACGGAACAATCACCTCTTTTGTTGTACTACTTAACTGCTCGCGCAATTCGTATATACCCATCGCCAATACCTCTTCTCGGCTCTCATCCAGCTGCTTCTTATACTCTATAGTCTGCCCCTGTACGACACTTCCTCTGTGCACATGCAGCATACTGATATACACGTTTTGGCCCATTTCATCGTATCCAAATACATCCACGTCTCCCGCATGCGAATTGGTGATAACGGTTTTACTTGTAAATTGTTCGATGAAATCAAGCTTTTCTTTCAGTCTTCCCGCCTCTTCATAGCGCATCTTCATAGCAGCTTGCATCATTTCGGCCTCTATTTGCTTGGCTATCTCCTGCGCATCACCTCGAATAATTTTCCGTGCAGCGTCAATATATTCTAAATACTTCTCTCGACTAACTTTGCCCTCACAAATGCCACAGCAGTTACCCAGGTGATACTTCAGACATACCCTGTATTTCCCCATTTCAACGCTACTTTTATTCATTTGCATAGCGCATGTGCGAATAGGGTAGAGCTTATGAATTAGCTCCAAAACCAAGTCCAATGTATATCCAAAAGTATAAGGGCCATAGTAATCTCCTATGCCCTTAATAATCTTCCGTGTCTTAAATATCCTTGGATACTCTTCCCTCGTAATACAAATACTCGGATAGCTTTTTCCATCTTTAAGCAAGATATTATAGTGTGGTTGATATTGTTTTATAAGATTATTTTCTAATAAAAATGCATCTTGCTCACTTTCAACCACTACATATTTAATATCTGCTATGTTTTTTACTAGCAGTTTGGTCTTATATCTATCTTGCTCTTTATGAAAATAACTACTAACTCGTTTCTTTAGGCTTTTGGCTTTACCCACATATATCACTTCCCCTACCTCGTTGAGGTATTGGTACACTCCTGGCTCATCAGGTAAACGCTGAAGGATATCTTGTATATGCGGATTTTTTGACATAGCCGTTTAAAATCCGATGGATTCGATTAGAATTAGCAATTCAATAGGCTGCTAATCTCTACATCGTCACCAATTGTTTTTCTTCCATTCAAGAAATCAAGCTCAATGATGAAGTTGATGTATACCTTTTTTACACCAAACTTTCTCACTAGCTCCAATGCTGCAGCCATAGATCCACCGGTGGCTAGCAAATCATCGTGAAGCAATACAACATCGTTTTCATTCAATGCATCTGCATGTATCTGAATTGTATCTACTCCATACTCCTTTGAATAACTTACTTCAATAGTCTCTGATGGCAATTTACCTGGTTTGCGCACAGGAATAAATCCTGCACCTAAATCCATAGCTACTGCTGGTCCTAGAATAAAACCTCTTGATTCAATACCGACTACTTTGGTAATTCCGTATGCACGATAGAGATTAACGATCTCATCCTTCATCCATTTCAAATACTCTGGATTGCTCAATACGGTAGTAATGTCTTTGAAAATAATTCCTGGTACAGGAAAATCTTTTACGTCGCGGATATGCGCGAGCACTTCTTCGTGTTTCATATTGTTGTATATATTTATGTTATCTATTTTATATCGAATGTTCCACGTGAAACATTTATCGTCCCATAAGTACTAATAATACGCTTACATCATTAGGGCTAACACCGGGTATTCTGCTTGCTTCTCCTATAGTTGCAGGTTGGATTCTGCATAGTTTTTGTCTAGCTTCAGTACTTAATGATTGCACTCCGTTGTAGTCAAAATCCTTTGGTAAGCGAATGTTGTCTAATCGATGTAGTTTATCTGCTGCTAATTTCTCTCTTTCAATATAGCCCTTATATTTGATGTTAATCTCTGTACTTTCTACGATCTCTTCTTTTCTTGATCCCAATGTGTTGATTTTCTCTTTTAGTTCTGGTAGCACATCAGCTATTCCGCTTATAGTCACATTCGGACGAGCTACAATATCAATCAACTTACATGTTTGCTGCAGATCACCATAGCCCATCTGATTCAAATAGGCATTGATATCTTTGGCTTTTACAGATGTAGTGCGCAGCATTTCTGTCAAGGCTGCTTCTCCTTCTTGTTTGTCTTTGAGTAATTTTAATCGATATTCATCTGCCAATCCTAGCTCATAACTTCTTTCTGTCAGTCGAGCATCGGCATTATCTTGGCGAAGTAATATGCGGTATTCTGCTCTCGAGGTAAACATACGATAAGGTTCATCCACACCTTTATTTACCAAGTCATCAATCAATACGCCGATATAACTCTCGTCTCTCGCCAAAGTAAATGGCGCACCTCCTGTAATATTTTGATGGGCATTAATACCAGCTACAAGCCCTTGTCCTGCTGCTTCTTCATAGCCTGTTGTACCATTGATCTGACCCGCAAAGAATAGGTTTTTGATCCTCTTTGTCTCCAGTGTATGCAGCAATTGGGTAGGGTCAAAAAAGTCGTATTCTATCGCGTATCCTGGACGATAGAGAACTACGTTCTCTAAACCTTTCACAGTCTTCAATGCTTGCCACTGAATTTGCCAGGGTAGGGAAGAAGAAAAACCATTGATATAATACTCGTTAGAGTCTACACCTTCTGGTTCTAAAAACAACTGGTGCATCTCTTTATCAGCAAAAGTTACAATCTTTGTTTCTATACTAGGACAATATCTAGGACCTATACTTTGAATCTGTCCGTTATAGAGTGGGGAGTCTGCCAATCCACTACGTAGTACATCATGCGTTTGCTCATTGGTATAAGTAATCCAACAACTCATTTGCTTGAGTTGACGTTGTACGGTGTCTAGATACGAGAATTGGTGGTTGTCTTCATCGCCTAACTGCTCGGTCATTTGTGAGAAATCAATGCTTCTTTTATCCACACGGGCTGGAGTACCAGTCTTCATTCTGTCTGTAGCAAATCCCAATTGACGCAACTGTTCGGTTATACCATAACTACTTGGTTCCGACGTTCTACCGCCTTCTATTTGCGTCTTACCAAAGTGTAGCAGACCGTTCAAGAATGTGCCATTGGTCAAGATTACCGCCTTTGCTTGCATCTCCACGCCCAACAATGTCTTCACCCCTCTCACTTCTCCATCTTGGATTACCAACTCCATCACGGTATCTTGCCAAATATCCAAGTTGGGAGTGGTGGTCAATATTTTTACCCATTCCTCGATAAAGCACTTTCTATCACTTTGGCTACGTGGACTCCACATGGCTGGGCCTTTGCTTCGATTGAGCATACGGAACTGAATAGCACTTCTATCTGTCACAATACCCATTTGTCCGCCCATTGCATCTATCTCTCTGACTATCTGACCTTTAGCTATTCCTCCTACGGCAGGGTTACAACTCATTTGACCGATCTTATTCATATCCATCGTGATGAGCAATGTCTTGCTACCCATACGGGCAGCTGCACTGGCCGCTTCGCAACCAGCATGTCCTGCACCTACTACTATAATGTCGTATTTAAACTCCATATAATCAATACTTTATCTTTTTCCTCCTATTGTTTTTCGTCTATGATGCCATCTGTCTTGTCCGCTGTAGCTATTTTTTCCTACGGTTCGTATAGATGGTGTGAATGCGTCTTCTAAATGTGTACTTTCTTTGATTTCATGTGTTAAAGGATCTATTAATAATCCGATGATATCGAAGCGTGGTACTAATTCTATTTTATTTAATTTTATGTATGCATTAGCTGCAACTATCATTCTTCTTTTTTTGAAGCTATCTACATATTCTTCAGGTCGTTTGTTGGAAAATGTAGATGTTCGTGTTTTTACTTCTACAAAAGCAATTTCTTTTTTGCTGATAGCTATAATATCCATTTCAAGATGTCCAAATATCCAGTTTGTTTCTGCTATTCGAAACCCTTTTTTACGCATCATTTGACATGCAAAATCCTCTCCGATATGTCCTATTATATTATGTTCAGCCATAGCTTTATCCTTGCAGCTTATTTACTCGTGCAGCGTCTAAACGGAGAAGAATGAAAAGTAATATAGTAAATCCCCAAAGTGATGAACCACCATAACTAAAGAAAGGCAGAGGGATACCTATGACGGGTAATAAACCAAGTACCATTCCAATATTTATCGTTAAGTGGAATAGGAGAATGCTAGCGACACTATATGCATATACAGTACTGAATGTGTCTCTTTGTCTTTCTGCTATGTGGATAATTCGAAGTATCAATGCTAAATAAAGTAATAATAGACCAGCTGAACCTACAAATCCCCATTCTTCTCCAACGGTGCAGAAGATAAAGTCGGTATCTTGTTCTGGTACGAATTTTAACTTTGTTTGTGTTCCTTGTAAAAAACCTTTGCCCGAAAATTGTCCTGATCCAATAGCAATCAGTGATTGATTCACATTATAACCTGCGCCATGAGGATCGTCCTTCATTCCTAACAGAACTTCGATACGTATACGTTGGTGTGGTTTGAGTATTTTGTTAAATGCAAAATCACAACCTTGACATAACACAGATTCCATTATGACAAAAGCCATTAACCATCCAATACTTCTTTTTCGTAGTTTGTACCACTGTATAATAAGAATGATAGCGCATAAGATTAAACTACTTAATCCTACGTAGTTGAAGTTTACTGTTGTCCAGATATTTAAAAGCAGTCCTATGCTATATGTTCCAATAATAGCTATGGCAAGTATAATAGAAGAACGTATTTCTTTTTCACGAATTATTAATATTCCTATAAGAATGCTCTCTATTATTAGAGTACTAACAAGTATTCCAAAGTCGCCAACTCCAAAAGGAATTGCTATAACTCCTAGTCGAATAACTAATATGGATAATACTATACTTATAGCTCCGAATAGCAAAATATACGTAGACATTCCTTGGCGATAAAATACCAATAGAAAGGATAAAAATACCAAGGCAGAACCTGTCTCACGTTGCGCTAGCATAATAATTAGTATAGGTACGCCAATAAGCAAAAATGGACCTATCAAATCTCGTAAACTTTTAATTTGATATCCATATTTGCTCATGTATTTTGCTAGAGCTATTGCAGTGAAGCATTTAGCAAATTCTGCGGGTTGTAAGCTGATGGGTCCAATATTTATCCAGGATAAAGAGCCTTTAATATCGCGAGCTAGTAATGGAGTGATAATTAGTAAAAGTATCATCGCTCCATACAAAATATAGCCTAGTACATCGTAAATTTTCTCTTCTATGGTCAGTATTATCGAGCCCATTATCAAAGCAGTAATGATCCATACTAACTGTTTTCCTGCTCGATGTGAGAAATCCCAAATATCTGTCTGGTCAAACGTATAACTAGATCCATAAATATTTAACCATCCAAATAAAGCAATAATGATGAACAAAAGTATCGTCCACCAATCTATTCCTGATATGATACTTCTGTTTTTTCTCATTGTTGATTCATTAAATTAGCATTTACCATTTGTTCGTATAATGCTGTTCTTTCTATTTCTCTGGTTAAATATTGTTCTATGACGAGTGTTGCTATAGGACATGCCCATGTGGCACCAAATCCTGCATTTTCAACAGCAACAGCAACGGCTATTTTAGGATCGTCTTTGGGAGCAAATCCAATGAATAAGGCATGATCATCTCCGTGTGGATTTTGTACTGTACCAGTTTTTCCGCATATGTGAAGTTCTGGTACATTATATCGTCTACCTGTTCCTTCTGTCATTACTCGTGACATTCCTTGGTGAACTGCGTTAAAGTACTTCGAGTCAACTAATGTGTTATGAACATCCAGTTTCATCGAGTCATGTTTGTTGAAATGTGGGGTGATATAATATCCCTTATTAGCAATTGCAGCGGCTTGATTAGCCAATTGTAAAGGGGTTACTAATATCTCTCCTTGTCCAATTGAAAGGGAGCGGATTGTTATAGCTTTCCAACCTTTACTACCATATGTTTTGTTGTAAAATGCAGTAGTTGGAATATATCCTTTTGCTTGTTCGCGAATATCTGTGTTTTCAAATTTTGAACCCAAACCAAAGCTGACTACGATATCTCTCCATTTTTCATAGTGTTTTTTGAAAAGCGTGTGCCCATCTTGGTAACCATCTTGCTGTAATAAATCACGATACAATGCCCAAAAGTATGGATTACAACTTTGTTCTATAGCTTCTTCCAAATTAACTGGATTTCCATGATTATGGGTGCATTTTATTGGCGTTGAGGTTTGTGCATTACATGGATATTGAGTATGTTTGGTAATTACACCTTCTTGCAAACCAATAAGTGCTTGTAATATTTTGAATGTAGAACCCGGAGAGTATTGAGCTTGTGTTGCTCGATTCATTAAAGGTTTATTTTTATCTTTCAGTAATTCTTGGTAGTTAGCAGAACGTTCTTTTCCTACTAATTTTTGTGGATCCCAATAAGGTGAACTAACCATAGCTAGGATCTCACCGCTTTGCGGTTCTATAGCCACAACACTACCAATTTTACCTTGTAATAGTTTTTCTGCTACTTCTTGTGTTGCACGATCAATGGTTAAATGCAAATCTGTACCTGCTTTAGCTGGACGATCCATAGCTCCATCTTGGTATTTGCCTTGTATGCGTCCACGTGCATCTCTCATCAATATCTCTACTCCCTTCTCTCCACGTAGCTGTTTCTCGTATGTGCGCTCAATTCCATCGCGACCTGAATAATCACCTACGGAATAATATTGATCTTTCTCAATATCATTATAATTTACTTCACCTACACTTCCTAAAATATGTGAAGCTATAGGGTATGTATAATCTCTAACTGTTCTTACGCGTATGTCTATACCGGGATATTTGTATTTTTCTTGTTGAAGTTTGGCTATTTCTTTTTGCTTTAGATTTTGAATAAAAATTTGTGGAGAGTATTGTGAATATCCGCGGTTTTTTTTAGTATCAGTTAGGTATTTCATCTTTTCTTTGAACTCTGTGGTGTCAATCTGTAGTGCATTACAAAATGCGATTGTATCGAAATAGTTTTGCTTCATTTCTCTAACAATCATTGTAACTTCATATATTGGTTGATTGGCAACTAGAAGTTCACCATTTCTATCGTAGATTAATCCTCGTGATGGATAGATGGTTTGAGGTAGTTGAGCATTATTTTGTGCTCTTTCTTTTGTGGATTGATCGAGGATTTGTAATGAAAATAAGCGTATGATATACACCAACACGATGACAATAGCGATGCCACTGATTACATATTTGCGATTGTAATGTTGATCATTAATCATCTTATTTTCTGATAAAGTCGTATCCTAATACAATGAGTATTGTCAGAACGCTACTGACAATTGTTTGCAATATAACTAGCCACCAATTATGAAAACTCCATGCTTCGAGTCCGAATACCATAAGATGGTGAAGGCATATTAGTGCAATGATATATTTAGAGAATTCAATTCTTCCTATTGAAATACTACTAATCTCTCCTTTGATTCGTTCAAGATCCTGAATAAATCTTTTTAAGATGTATGGTTTTATAAAGCATATAGCAATACATGCAGCCATGTGTACACCTAGCGAATTATTACAAATATCTATAATGAGTCCAACTATCATTCCTATTGGCATTTCTGCCCATTTAGGAAGCATGGGCAAGGTTAATAATGGTAAAATGTATACCATTGGATATCCCCATCCATGTATTTGCAAGTTATCAAAAAGAATAATTTGCAGAATAATGATAGCAAAGGATTTTAGTACAATTTTAATCCATTCCATGCTTAATATGGTTGTTAGAGTTATTACTTTTATTGCGTAGAACTTGAACGTACTTCAATGCTTTGTAATTCGTGCCTAATTCCAGAGTTGTATTGTGGTAGTTGTCTTCAGGTTTTAATTCTGTTTCGTGTACTATACCAATTAATAACCCCTCTGGAAATATTGGTGTAAGACCACTAGTAACAATGGTATCTCCTACATTTACAGGTATATGTCTAGCGACATCTATTAGGTTGACATATTTATAGTTTCTACCGGCCCATTTAGTTCCGCATTCTTCATTGTTTTTTTTAAGTCGTGAACTAATGTTCATATCCTTATGAATGATAGGTACTACCAAAGCATATTTATCTGAAACAGCACTGACTATACCAACCACACCATCTTTGCCAATCACACCCATATCTTGCTCTATACCGTCGCGTGTACCCTTGTTAATCGTTAAGTAGTTATGTTGCTTATCGGTACTGATATCTATCACTTTGGCTGGGATATATTCCCATTCAAGGTGGCTATAGATGTATTGGCTATCGCGTTCGATATGGTATTCTTTGGCATTCTCTAGCTCCATTAATTGTTGTTTTAGTAATGCATTTTCTTCAGCCAATATAGCATTATCTTTGCGTAGGTTGAAATATTCTGCTATGGAAGTCTGTATATTATTGCTTGTTGCAACAATATAATTAGCGCTAGACCACATAGTACTCCGTTGATACTCGTGGGTAAATGTTATTAGTATAAACGCAACAACTTCCAATATTATGAATATTAGGAAGTTGCTATAGCGTAATAGAATTTCTATTAGATTTCTCATTTATCGTATTAAGAAACCAAAATTGTTTACATTCTTAAGTGCTACTCCAGTTCCACGAGCTACCGCGTGTAGTGGATCTTCTGCCACGTGGAATGGGATGGTTATTTTGTCAGTTAATCGCTTACTTAATCCATGTAATTGTGCACCACCTCCAGTTAAATAGATGCCTCTTTTGACAATGTCTGCGTACAACTCTGGTGGTGTAGCTTCCAATGCTTGCAAAATAGCACTTTCAATTTTAGCAATACTCTTTTCCAAACAGTGAGCTATTTCTTGGTAACTAATAGGTACTTGCATAGGCAATGCTGTGACCTTGTTAGGACCGATTACCATGTAATCTTCTGGGGCATCTTCCAATTCTGGCAATGCCGAACCCACTTGCATCTTGATGCGCTCTGCGGTTGGCTCGTCAATACGCAAGTTGTGCATACGACCCATATAATCTACAATATCTGCGTTCAAGTCGTCACCCGCTACTTTGATAGACTTGTTTGCCACGATTCCACCGAGCGAAATTACCGCAATCTCAGTGGTACCACCACCTATATCTACCACCATACAGCCTTCTGGACTCTCTACATCAATACCCATACCGATTGCTGCGGCCATTGGCTCGTAGATCATATACACATCTCTACCACCTGCGTGCTCCGAACTATCGCGCACTGCACGAATCTCCACCTCAGTACTTCCTGATGGAATACATACTACCATTCTAATATTAGGGCTGAACAGACGATTCTGCTTTGGAATCATCTTAATCATACCACGAATCATCATCTCGCAAGCATAGAAGTCTGCTATCACACCATCTCGTAATGGACGTACAGTGTGTATCAGAGTTCCTCCCTTACCAATCATCTGCTGTGCTTTGCGACCAACCGCTACCATTTTTCTATCTGTGCTACTAATAGCTACTACAGATGGCTCATCTACAACAACCTTGTCATCACAAATAATGATTGTGTTGGCTGTTCCGAGGTCAATGGCAATTTCTTGTGTAAACGAAAATAGTCCCATTTCTAATAATTTTTCTTTGTTATATTTTAGGTGTTATAAAATCAAGTGTATATTCCTTAAAAGCCACGTTGTTTGCCAATCAAAAGCATTTTAAGGCAAAATCTATAATCCCGTGCAAAGATACAACAAAAAAAGCATATATGCAAGTAAATATAAACTTTTCTTTCGGAAAGATAGATTTTATCTATCTATATAGTAGATTAGGTCTTTTGAAACACAAAAAAAAGTGTGATGGTTTTCCATCACACTCGCGCTCCCTCAAGGACTTGAACCTTGGACCCCCTGATTAACAGTCAGATGCTCTAACCGACTGAGCTAAGGAAGCATTTTGAGTTCGGTAGTCCTGTAATTTCTTGTTTGTAAATTACAATTTTGAGTGACTAATTCCGAAATCGGGTGCAAAATTACTACTTTTTTTTTATATGAGCAAGCTTTTTCCAAAAAAAATTACTATCTTTGCACACTTTTTTGATTTTACCGCCCAAAATTGCGTTTTTTTTAGATAAAAATATACAAAATGAAGAAAATTTTAGGTCTTGGCAATGCATTGACAGATATTCTGCTTCAGATCTCCGAGGGTGACCTTCGTGAGATTGGATTTCAAAAAGGAAGTATGAATCTTATCGATGTTCAACAATTTGAACTTTTGCAAACTAAATTTGCTTCCGTGCGCAAGAAACTTGTTGCTGGTGGAAGCGCTTCTAATACAGTGGCTGCAATTGCTCAATTAGGCGGTAAGGCTGCTTTTATTGGTAAAATAGGTAATGATGAGGTCGGAAGATTTTATCATGAAGATTTGCTCAAGAATAATGTTCAGCCACAGCTTTTGACTTCTTCTCTTATGTCAGGTTGTTGTATTGTTCTCATTACTCCTGATGGTGAACGTACTTTTTGTACCTATTTAGGTGCTGCGGCAGATTTGAGAGCAGAGGATATCTCTAAAGAAGTGTTTATCGGATATGATATATGCCATGTTGAAGGATATTTAGTACAAGATCACAATCTGATTGAAACGGCTCTTCGTACGGCTAAAGAGCAAGGATGTACAGTGTCTCTTGATTTAGCGAGTTACAATGTAGTAAATGACAATCATCAATTTTTGAAGGACCTTATATATAAGTATGTAGACATTGTTTTTGCCAACGAGGATGAATCGTTTGCCTATACGCATCTTAATCCTGAAGAGGCTGTGGAAAATATTGCTCAACAATGTGATATAGCTATTGTTAAGGTAGGAAAACGCGGTTCATATATTCGTCAAGGTGCTCAATTATACCATATTGGTGCTATTACATCTTCATGTTTAGATTCCACAGGAGCAGGTGACCTTTATGCCGGTGGATTCTTGCATGCGCTATCAGATGGATTTGATTTACGCCGTTGTGGCGAAATAGGTACAATCGCTGCTGGTCGTATCGTTGAAATCGTTGGTACTAAACTCCCAGATGAAACATGGGATGAGATTAGACGTATATGTGCGTTATATAGAGGATTTATGCATAAGTTAAAAATATAATGTAAATATCATATGAAGATTTTGTACTTTTTCTACCAATATTTAATTGGTTTACCATTGCTTATTCTTTCCACAATCATTACATGCACATTCATAGTGCTATGTTATCCCTGGAAAAACAGTAAGGCTCCACATGCTATGCAAGTTTTATGGGGTAAATGTGTTTTTTGGTCACTACTTATTCCTCTGAAAGTGACAGGTGGAGAAAAACTAGATCCTAACAAGTCATATGTTTTTGTATCTAATCACCAATCATTGTTTGACATTTTTGCTGTATACATAGCTGTTCCTAACAAGTTTAAATGGTTGGTAAAAAAAGAACTTAAGAAAGTTCCTTTTATCGGTTGGGCATGTTCTGCAGGAGGTCATATTTTTGTTGATCGAACCAATCCAAGAGCAGCTCTTCAGAGTCTTGAGAGAATAAAGGCCGAATTGGTAGATGGTATTTCAACTGCAATATTTCCAGAAGGTACTCGTACTAAAAATGGTGAAGTAGGACGTTTTAAACGTGGTGCTTTTCAGATTGCAGTGGATTTGAATCTTCCTGTGGTACCTATTTCTGTGTCAGGATTGTATGAAGCAATGCCAAGCCACACATATTATGTTAAACCTGGTTCTAAAGTTTCAGTACACGTTGGAGATCCTGTAAACTTGTCGGATTTTGAAAGCCGTGATGAAGCAATAAAGTATTTGCATGAGCAGGTAAAACAACATGTAAAACATTGATTCAAGTATAAATAAAAAGAAAGTAGCCTAATCGCTACTTTCTTTTTTTATTCTACTTTTTTACAGAGAATTATTTCTTTTTAGCATCAATCTCTGCGTCAACAAGGATACGACCGCACAGCTCGCAAACGATGATTTTCTTGCGAAGACGGATATCCAATTGGCGTTGTGCTGGGATTTTGCTGTGGCAACCACCGCAACTATCACGCTCAACCTTAACTACTGCCAAACCATTGTGTGCATTTTTACGAATACGGTGGAAAGCAGTCACAAGGCGATCCTCGATATGTTTCTCCAATTCAGCAGCACGGAGCATAAGTTTCTCTGTTTGCTCTTTAGTTTCTGACAAGATTGCCTCCAACTCGTTGCGTTTTTGGTTCAAATCTACGGTGCGATCTTCAATATCAGTAATTGTTTTTGCTTTCTCTGTTTGGTAGTTCTCCAACTCGGTAGTCAATTTGCTGATCTTACGTTGTGAAGACTCAATATCCAACTCTTGGTACTCAATCTCTTTGGTGAGGTTATCGTACTCACGGTTGTTGCGTACATTGTTTTGTTGCTCTTTGTAGCGTGAGATAGCAGCATTAGCATTCTCAATACGTACACGATGCTCTGAAATACCTGTCTCGCACTCTTTGATGCTGTTCTCAATGTTGGTGAGACGAGTCTTAAGACCCTCTACCTCATCGCTCATGTCTTTTACTTCTTGTGGCAATTCACCAGCAAGGATACGCAACTCATCAATTTTGGTATCAACGGTTTGCAATTCATACAATGCACGTAATTTGTCTTCTACGCTCATGATTTGTTCTTCTTTCTTTGCCATAATGATATTTTGTTTTTAGTTTATATTCTTTTCTATTGCCAATAATGTATCGGACTCTTATCAGCTTTCGCTATGTGCGTATGTATATAAGGAGATAGGAGCTGCTCAAATATCTCGCGAGTGAAATGCTCGCTCACCCAATGATCCATATCCACCACAGCTATTTGACCAAAAGCAGCTTGCATCTCGTGGTACTTAAAGTCTGCTGATATATATGCATCCGCGCCTTGAGTTATTGCCTCCTTTACAAGATCTGCTCCGGCTCCACCACAGATGGCTATCTTTTGCACTTGGTCATGTTTGCCCTCGACGTAGCGCAAACCGGCACTTGTTATTCCAAACACTTTGGCTACATGTGCCACAAACTCTTGTACACACATTGGCTCTGGCAATTGACCAATAACGCCTAAACCCACATTGTCTTGGCTCTCTGACAAGATACGATACTCTTTTACTCCCAAATTCTCGGCCATTTTGCCACTTACTCCGTGCAGCCAACTATCCATTGATGTGTGAGCAGAGTAGATAGCGATATTATGCTGAATAGCTTTCAGCACGCAACGCTCTTGTGGGGTAGACCCCGTTATTTGCTTGAGTCCGCGGAATAATAGTGGGTGATGAGATACAATCAAATCGCAACCCAGAGTAACAGCTTCATCGACGACAGATTCTGTAACATCTACCGTCAACAATGCCGCATGTACTTCTGCATTGCGATCACCCACCTGCAGTCCCGAATTATCCCAGTCTTCTTGGTAACTCAAGGGAGCTACAGATTCTATGATATTGATGATATCCTGAAGGATCAACCTTTTTTAGAGCCGACGCCTGTGCGTGCTGACGAAGCGGCAGCTTTTTGTGTTTTAACTTGTTGCTTTGGAGCTGGTTTCTTCACCTCTTGCTTTACTTCTTCTACT
>JAEIGA010009748.1_pt1 | contig 14546 bp, 8 predicted proteins | sample 9270691 | NCBI WGS metagenome assembly JAEIGA01 (sample SAMN17057246, study PRJNA624740) | gut metagenome | biome: biome; isolation source: fecal sample | host: Bos grunniens | place: China: Xizang | collected 2019 | reverse complement strand
GAAAAGCGTTATACTATACTCGTTAAGAAAATATATTTTACCGAGGTGTAAAAATGAAAGTTATTATTGTAGAAAATTACGACGAAATGAGCAAAAAAGCGGCGGAGATTATGATTGACCTCGTCAAGAATAACCCCAACGCCGTACTTGGTTTGGCAACGGGTTCTAGCCCGATCGGTATGTATAAATATATGGCGCAGGACTGCCAAAACGGCGGTGCAAGCTATAAAAACGTTTCCACAGTCAACCTCGACGAATACGTTGGCTTGACGGCGGACCACGACCAAAGCTATGCGTACTTTATGCGCACCAACCTCTTCGACCACATCGACATCGACCAAAAGAACACCAACCTGCCCTGCGGCAGTGCGCCCGACGCGCAAAAGGAATGCGACAGATACAACGCGCTCCTTGAAACGATGAAGCAAGACGTGCAGGTTTTGGGGCTTGGCTCTAACGGGCACATCGGCTTTAACGAACCGGGCACCCCCTTTGATTCCGTAACCCACCTTGTTGACCTTACGGAAAACACCATCAAAGACAACTCTCGTTTGTTCAATTCTATCGACGAAGTGCCCCGCCAAGCACTTTCGATGGGTATCAAAAATATTATGCAAGCAAAATCCATTCTCATGGTCGTTTCGGGCAAGAACAAAGCCGAGGCGGTACGCGGTATGGTAAAGGGCGAGGTTACCCCTGCGCTCCCTGCTTCCGTCCTTCAACTTCACCCCTTCGTCACCATCATTTGCGACAAGGACGCAGCAAGCTTGCTTTGATAAGCGCGCTTAACAACTTGATTAAGTAGGCTAAACAAAAAATACGAGCCGCGGCAGGTAAAACGCCGCGGCTTTTTTGTGTATTTTTGATGAAATTTTCCTACATTATAAAATAATACGCGGATTTTTTTATAAAACGATTGATTTTATAGAAATTTTATGCTAAAATTATAATGTAGTATTATGGGGAATTATTCTCAAAAACTGCACCCAAAAATCTCAAATCACAAAGCAATAAATCAGATGATTTCCTTGGAGGTAATTATGAAATTCTTTAAAAAATTGGCAATCGCTTGCCTTACCCTCACGATGTTTGCTGGCCTTGCCACCTTCGCGGCTTGCGGCGATAACAACAATGCAAATAACAGCAATTCCAACACGGAAAGCCCCGCGCAAACGGAAGGCTTTAAGTTTAAAATCGTCAAAGCAGACGGATCCCCTGCGGTTGGTTACGTCGTACAGCTTTGCAAATCCACCTGCGCTTTTAGCGAACCTGTAAATGCAAACGGCGAAGTTATCTTTGCGGGTGTGGAAGGCGAAATTTCCTACGAAATCCACGTATTCACCGCACTTCCGCAAAACGGCGGCCAAATGGTAGAATTTACGGGCGCAGCCGAAACTCCTACGCAATACGGCGACGACGTTATCACGTTAACCCTTAAAGACTAATCCCCTACTCTGCGTAGGCGCAGAGAAAAAACGGAGAATTTTATGAAATTATTTAACAAACTCGCAATTCTCACCACGGCGTTTCTTTTAAGCTTGGGCTTGGGCATCGCCGCGGCTTGCGACAACAACCAAAACGATACGTCAAACGGCGGCTCGGGCAATACGGACGTTTCCGCGCCCGACAGCTCCGACACGGGCTCTAATTCGGACAGCTCCGACATTGAAAATCCCACGGAGTACGTTTACCGTGTAAAGGTGCGTAACGCGGGCGGCTACGGCTTTAAAAACGTGACCGTCAACCTTTTGGACGGCGACGAAATCATCGCGACGGAAACCACGCACGACACGGGCTATGCCTATTTTAGCGGCGTAGAAATCGGCAATTATTCCGTACAAGTCGAAGGACAGCCCAACGGCTATGCTGCGCAAGACGACGCACACACCATTGCGCTTGCGGGTACGGACGTCGATTTTATCGTTACGCCCACAGGTGTTTTAGAGGGCGATGCACCCACTGGCACGCAATATAAACTCGGTGACGTTGTATATGATTTTACCGCAACGACGGTGGAAGGCGAACAGTTTACCTTATCCGACGTTTTGGAAGAGAAACAGCTTGTTGTCCTCAACTTTTGGGCGACGTGGTGCGGACCTTGTAAAGCGGAATTCCCCGCAATGAGCAACGCGCTTATGACATATCAAGACAGCGTGAGCTGTCTTGCCGTAAGCACGACGGACTCCAAAAATCAAATTACGTCCGACAGCATTTATACGAGCAACAAGCACGCCATCAACTTCGGTGCGGCGGGCGCGGGTAGTTTGGAAACCTTATTCGGCCCCCTTCCCGTCGTTCCGCAGACGATTATGATTGACCGTTACGGCGTTGTCGTATTCTCGCACAGCGGCTCTATGACCGAAGCGCGTGATTGGACGATCCGTTTCGATAAATTCCTCGGTGAAGATTACGCGCCCTATATTTGGCCGAACTCCGAAATCGTGGAAGGCGGCGAAGAAAGCGGCCCGAGCTTGATAGAGCCCAACGTGGACGCACCCAAGCTTGAACATATTTCCGAATATTTCAACCCCACGGGCGGATTTAATTTCCGTTGGCAAAAAGCGGGCGTTGTGGAAGGTGACAAGGGCTATGATAAATATAATTGGCCTTGGTTACCTGACGAAGAAGTGGAACAAATCCCCACGGACGAAACGGACGATGACGGCAACCCCATTATGCAAGCCGTCACCCGCAAATTTATCCGTCCTGCTAACCGCTACGTGCATAGCTCCTATGCGGTTTTGTACACCGAATACACCCCCACGGCGGCGGGCGAAACGCTTGCCTTTGATTACAAATTAGGCACGGAAGATAGCGACGTCCTCTTTGTCGTTGTCGACGGTATGCCGGTCAAGCAAATTTCCGGCGATAGATTGGCTTGGCAAACCTGCTATGCGTACGTATTCCAAGAATACGAGGTAGGCAAATCGCACGAAGTCGTCTTCCTTTACCAAAAGGACAGCGAAACGACGGTCAACGAGGACGTTGTACAGCTTGCAAATTTGCGCGTGCTTAACCAAAACGAAATCCCCGCCGACGCAGGCGATAACGCGCACGTATTCCGCAACGCGGCGAACGTGCTTACCAAGGGCGAAGCAGCGAAAAAATCGCAATACGTTTACTACGTAGACGTTGCCCTCAACGAAAGAGACGGCTACTATCACGTCGATACGAACAGCAACGGCATTGGCGAGGATAACGAGCCTATTCTGTTTGCCAACCTCCTCCTCACCTCCCCTTGGCACAGCTCGTTGAGTGCGTGGTTGCTCGCTTACTACAACTACTTTATCATTGAGGGTGCGAACTTCGCGTCCGTCGTGGAAGACTTTGCTTGGGAAGCAAATCAACCGACGGATATGTACGGCTACACGCCCGTCACCAAGGAATTGCAAGAGGTGTTAGACCTTATGACGGAATACGCAACGCCGCCCGCCGATTATCCCAAGAATTGGTCGGGCCCCCACCACGATAAAGAGTGGTTGGAGCTTTGCGTATATTATGACCATTACGGCGACGAGCCTTACGCCGATCCTATGAAAGGCATCACCTTCGCCGCGGCAATCGAGCTTATCGAAAGCACGGAAAATGAAAAGATTGCCAACGCCATCGACGTGCCTTATTCCATCAATCCACGCGGCTTTAAATATAAATTTACCGCAAAAGAATCGGGCATTTACCGCATCTATTCGGACGGTGAAACTGACCCTTACGTCTTCGTTTTCAATAATAAACAAGAGTTTATCAAGGATTATAACGATAAGCTGTTTATTGATTCTTGGGTGGAAAACGGCGAGGAAAAATTCGATTTCAACTTTGATTTCCGTATGGAAATGCAGGCGGGTGAAACGTGGTATTTCCTTTGCGCAAACTACAACCCTGAAGACTTGACGAGCTATGACGTATATATCGAATACACGGGCACAGAATACGCTTACCTTGAACACGCGGCGTCCTATTGGTCGCAAAACCTCACGACGGGCAAGCTGTTCATCGGCGACGCTATCGATTTCGCATATTCCGACGTGGCGCAAGGCGGAGACGGATATTTCCATAAGGTTAACGAGGACGGCACGCTCGGTAGCATTATCTATTTGAGTATGAACCTGCCCACCTACCTTTATAATACCGATTTCCATTCTATACTTGAATCTTGGAAACTTCGCGATAAGGACGGCAAGTGGATTGTCGGCGAATGGGAAGGCAACGAAGCGGAAAGACCTTTCTACTTCAACGGCACGGACTACACCGCAATCTTGTATCGTTATTGGTTGGCGTCCATGCAAAACGAGGGAGATTTGAACGGTTTTGTTGCCGTAGATAAAGCGCTTTACGATATTTTGCAATACTTGAAAGAACCGAGCGACCCTAACAATACGTGGCTCATGATGTGCTATTACGTCGAAACTATCTCTTGCGAAAACGCGTAAATCCCCTTTCCGCCGTCACGGCGGATGATAAACAACATGGAGTATAACTTATGTTAAAATGGAAAAAAGTTTTACAACTCACACTCGCATTCTTATGCGTGGGCACAGCCGCTTTTGCACTTGCATGCGACAATGAAACGCCGACAAACAGCGACACGCAATCCAACACGTCGAGTGATTTAAATACGGAAAGCGAAAGCAATACGGAAAGCAACACGGACAGTAACACGGACAGCAGTGATACGGAAAGTGACACAGGTGATTCGACCTCAGACAGTGAGTCGGGCGGCGGGGATATCGACAATCCTTGCGACCACGTATGGATAGAGGGCGGCATCTATCAATCCCCCACCTGCACGAGCGTCGGCAAACGCCTTTACGTATGCGAATTGGATTCCGACCACACCGAGCTGCGCGACATCGATTTTGCGCACGCGTGGAGTGAATGGACGTTTAGCACCGAACCTACCTGTACGGAGAGCGGCGAAAAAGTGCGCCATTGCACGCAATGCGAAGACGTAATGGAAACTGCACCCGTTGCCGCTTGGGGACACAAGCTTGAAAATGGCGTTTGTGCACGTTGTAATTACGGCCCCGTCTACCCCGACGCACCCGATAAAATCAATTATCGCAAGCCTACCGCCGTCCTCCCCGATATGGGCGTTGATCCCTACGTTCGTTTCCACCTTAACGAGGGATATTACGAGTTTACGATTGGTAGCACGGGCATACTTTGGGTGGACTGCAACATATCGAGTGCAGGGCAATACGCATTGTATTCCACAAACGCACCCACGGGCGTAACCGCAAAAGATTATGAATCAAACACCTTCTACATCAACGAAGAGGGTGGCAAGGCGGCGCGTTCCCTCGACGACGGCAATTTCTATGCGTCCTTCAGCGTTAACGAAAGCAGTTGGCACGATGGCTTCTGCCAAATTTTCGCATTTCACGGTGTCCCCGATACGGTGGTTCAAGTCCGTTTTGTTCGCATAGAAGACGCACAGCAAGCTACGAATTTCGCGACGGAAACCGTTTACCCCTATCAAATTAACGGCAAGGCGAAGGACAGCGTAAGCGGTATGCAAATCACCGTTGTTCCCTATACTTCCAAATATTATTTTGATGAAACGAGCGGCTACTACCGTATGGGCACACCCGAAGCCCCCGGCGAAATTATCTATATGGCAATCACGAAAAAGGCTACGCGTATCAACGACGCGCTCGCCTTTGCCGATTTAGCAACCTTGGGCATTAGCTATTCTTTCCACCACCACAACGAGGTTGACGGAACGAGGGTATACAAAGATTATGCTTGGTTCTTGTGCAATTACGGCGGCATAGGCAAGATGTCGGAAACGGGCAGAGATTTTATCCCCAACGAGGGCGATCGCAACGCACTGTGCTATGAAAATTACGTCAACAACGACGGTGTGTATCCCGTTACGCCCGAATTAAAGGAATTCCTCGAACTTTACGTTTCGTTGAATACCCCCGTTAGCTTACAAGGGGAAACTGACCCCGCCATCTTGGCAAATGCTTGGTTGGCGGCTTGCTATTACTACAAGGGCGTACCCATGGGCGAAGAGAGCAATCCCGTCCCCGCCACCCCTTCCACCTTTAAAGTAACAACGAAAGAACTGCAATACACCTACTATGCTATGTTCGCCGACACGGAAGCGACAGAAGCGCGCACCTACACCGCAACTATCACCAACGCAAACGCGTTTGTTTACTTCGACGGCAAGGCATATAAGGGCGAACAGACCTTTACGTTCACCCTCGAACCGAATGAAAAGGTTCTCTTTTACGTCGGCTCGTTAGATTATACAAGCATCACCTTTACCGTGACGATTACGGAAAATAAATAAGCGGAAAATAAAACTCAACGCGCACCTGCCTATGGCAAGTGCGCGTTTTTCGTGCTTTTTTTATTTAATTGTGCGCGCGGATTACAGTTTGAGCAAAGGCCCGATTTCCGCTTGTAAATCCTCATAGTGCATAGAGCCGTCTTTGCGGTACACGATAATCCCCTCGCGGTTGACAATCATCGTCCCGGGCAAAGCGCCACTTGTAAAGCCAAGCGTTTTATAAACGTCATTGTCTTCCTCGTATCTGCCGAAGGTCAACGCATAATCCTGCCACGCGGGCTGTTTTTCGTCCATCCAATCGCAAATAAACTCGGGCGTATAATAGGCTTCGTAGTTCAAAGCGAGCACGATCACGTCGTTTTGATAGTCGGCTTGGAATTGATTAAAGTCGGGCAGTTCTGCAATACAAGCGGTGCACCACGTCGCCCAAAAATTGACGACGACGATTTTGCCGCGACATTCCGACAGCGTAATTTCCTCGTCGCTCAACGTAAACTCGCCGTCTTTCGCCCTGTATGCCCGCACGGTGAAATCGGGACTTTGATCCCCGACCTCTACGCCGCTTACCACGGGTTTATCGATAAAATTGAAATACACGAGCCCACCGACGAGTACGGCGCCCGCAAGAGACCAAGACACGATTTTTAACACTTTTTCCTTAATCATCGCGCCCCTCCGTCTTTTGCTCCGTATTCGCGGAAACGTCCTCGTTTTCGGGTTTCGTCGCGGACATGGGTGCTTGTTTTTGCAATAAAGCCGTCAAGGGCTTGCCGTCGATTGCCGTCGGTGCGTCCGTTTCATTCGCCTTTATAAACAGCTTGCTTCCCTTCCAAGAAATGGCCTTGGTGGGGCAAACGGAAATACATTCGCCGCAGTGGATACACTCGTGGTCGCCCACCTTTTTTATATCCATTTTACACGCGCTAATGCAAAGTCCGCAGTCCGTACACTTGGTTTTATCGAGCTTAACGCCAAGCAATGCAAGTTTAGAGAAGAAGCCGTAAATTGCGCCGAGCGGACACAAAAACCGACAAAATACGCGGTAAATAAATATGCTTGCTACGCTTATGAGGACAAGCAAGCTAAATTTCCAACTAAACAGCGGGCCTAAAATGGCAAGCAACGCCTCGTTTTTGATATTGGACAGCAAGCCTACGCCCCCTTCAAACGTACCTGCGGGGCAGATATATTCGCAAAAGCCGGGGACGGCAAACGCGATGGGCACGATAACGACCAAGACTACCAAAATCACGTATTTCAAATAAGAAAGTAGGCGCGTGGCTTTGCTCTTTTTCAATTTGGGCGTTTTGATTTTATGCAAAAGTTCTTGTCCTAACCCAACGGGGCACAAAAAGCCGCAAATGGTGCGCCCAAGCAACAATCCAAATAAAATGATAATGCCGAATATGTACGCGGGCAAACGGGTGTCGGACGCGGAAAGCGCGTTTTGCAACGAGCCGAGCGGACACGCCGCCACTGCACCGGGGCAGGAATAGCAATTAAGACCGGGCGCGCAAAGGTTCTTGGTCGGCCCTTTGTAAATTTGCCCGTTAAAAAAGCCCTTGATATTCGCATTATATAAGAGCGCCGTATAAATTTGGATAATGCGGCGTTTGGACGGCTTATGGTCGATAAACCATTGTCTGAGTTTTGCAAAAAATTTCTTCATACGTTTACCAACCTTAACCTAAGCCTATACATTGCGTACAAATATTGATTGCCTTTTGCAATACGTCCATCATGCCGCCGTTGCAAATGCCTACGATAATCAACGTCACCGCCGCGCACGCCAAAACGCCGCGCGCAATCCACACGGTAAGCTCTTTTTTCTTTTGCGTAGCGGTATCCTCTTTATTCGTTTTTCGTACGCTGTTTTCCAAGTTTTGCTTGGCTTTTACCTCTGCCGTCACCGCCTTTTTGACAAGCGAAAGCTCTTTCTTTGTAAAAACTTTTTCGTTAAGCACCACCACTATGGTAAGGATAACCGCCACAATGGCAACGATAAGCAATATACGCAAAAGCCGCTCCGCAACGCCGTTGCTTTCCGTTAAAAACGCGGAATTGGACTGCGGAACGTACGCGCCGCTAAAATAATATGCGCATATGACGATACCTGCGACAAGCACGCCGCCGCAAATACCCCAAAGCACGTTGCGGATAACGGAATACACGTTACGCGATAAAGCCGTTTTTCCCTCTTCCGACAAGCGCGCGCGCATCTTTTTTAACTGTGCCGTATAATCGACGTAGCGTTTTTTATCCTCGCTTTCGGGGAAGATTGCACCCAAAACCACGTTGGCGATAAGCGCCGCAAACCAAGCCCAAACAAACCATTGAATTTGCCCAAAATGCGCAGAAATACTCGCAACAGAAAAGGGTTTGCTTTCCGCGCTGTGATAGATAGCCCAAACCTGCCAAACCAACAAAACACCCACAAAAACGGTGTAAAATGCAAACGCTATCGTGTAAATGAAGCTTGCGCGTTGTGCTTTCGTTTTCGTCGCCATAAAGCAACCCCTCCTTTTATGCCGAAAAGGCATAGTACTGCATTATCTTCATTATAATCCACGAGCCTCTTTTTGTCAAGCAAAACCCTCAAATTTTCCAAAATCGGCACTCCTAACCACTAAAAAGAGAAAAATTATATTTTTCTCACGTTTTTTCTTGTCATTTTTCGCAATTTATAGTATAATGATTACGTATGCTTATCCTGGGGATTTGTTTTAAAAATCCGTAAAGAAAAAAAGACAAAGGCTATACCCCCGAAAACACACAAAAATCTAACCCCTAAATTTGGAGTTATTATGAAAAAATACTTAATTGCATTTTTACTTTCCCTCTCTTGCGCGTTCGCTTTTGCGGCGGTCGGTTGCGGGGAAAACAACGCAGACAACACGAGTGGCAGCTCGGATAGCGGCTCATCGGATATTGTTTACACGGGCGAAAGCACGGTAACCTTGGTCGGCGGAGAGGGCTTTACGTACGTTACGCAAACGGAAAGCGGCGCGGATATCAAAAACGGCGAATACGTCGATTTTTCCCTCGACCTTGGCGGCTTTTATTTGGATAGTGCCCCCGTCGTTTACGTCAACGATACCCCCATCGCGCACGACGGCAAGGGCAATTACCGCGTGTTGATTACCGAAGATACGACAATCCGCGTGGAAAATGTGAAAAAGGACGTTTCGTCCATTGATTCCACGGGGCTTGGCACGATGGATTCCCCCTTTGTCGTATCCAAACCTATCGACCTTATTTATATTGCCGAAAAGGTAAACAGCGGGGTGCAAAGCTACGTGCAGGGCGCGTATATCCTTGCCAACGACATTGATTGTAAGGGAGAGGAATTGAAGGTTATCGGCGATTCCTCTACGGAAAACGCGTATTTTAGCGGTTGTTTCGTTTGCAATTACAGCAGTGAAACCAACGAGGTTTATAATTACTCTATTTCCAACTTCAAAATCAAATCGCAAACCGCCAACTACGTCGGTTTGTTCGGTACGGTGTATGCCGACCTTTCCGTGGAGAGCAGCGGCCTTTTCTACGGCATTAACCTCAAAGACTTCACGATTGAGGCGAGCCTCACCGACGAGCATATGGGCGACAGCAAAACGATTACCTGCGGCAGCTTGATTGGTTATGGCGTGGGCGCAACCTTGTATCAATGCAGCGCGGTAAACGGCAACATAAACCTCACCGCAAACGAATATTATTTTTCGTACGTGGGCGGTCTTGTCGGTTATCAACAAGCCTTTTACTCCCCCGATTTTGATTATCATTTCCCCTCGGAAATCGCCTATTCCTATACGGACGTGAATATCCGTGCCTTTGAGGGCAAGGTGCTTGGCGCGGGCGGTATCGTAGGGTATATGACGACCAACTACCCCACGATTTCCGCTTCGACGGTGCATAACTCCTACGCGCTTGGCGACGTATCGGGCGCAATGCGTTGCGGCGGTATCGTCGGCACGATGGGCAGATATTCGGCGGTGAGCAACTGCTATGCGTCGGGTATGATTTACGCTTCCTGCAATTTGGCGCTTGGCGACGAGGATTGGCCGGACGAATACAAGGTGGCAAGCGCAGGCGGACTTATCGGCTATGCGGAAAACGACACGATTGCACACGATTGCTTCTTCAACGGCGAAACGGGCGCGAGCGCGGCGGCAGGTGAGGACTTCACCTTTACGAGCCACCACGTCGGCTTTGGCGACCCTGCAGGCTACGCGTCCGTGACGGCGCAAAAATATATCGCAAGCGACGAAAACTGCCTTGCAAACGTTGACCTTTCTAACGTAAACACCCTTCCCGAAAAACTTGGTTGGGGCTCGCACGATTGGACCTTCCTTGCGGGTGAGCTTCCCCTTATCAACTACTCGGTTGCTACGGGCGAATTTGCCTTTGCGTTCACCTTTAAATACGTGGATAGGTACGGCAATCCCTTTGCTATCAAAGAGGTAAGCGAAAGCAAAATTACCTACTTTGAATCGATTAAAGGCGAGCCCTACCTCTCGTTTGGTTACTTCCTCGAAAACGGCATTGTGCCTAAGTATTACGAATTTGACACGACGGAAAACGGTTACCGCGCGTTCGGTTATTTCTTCGATAAGGAATGCACCAAGCGCGTACCCAACGGCTACACGCCCATGCGCGACGTAACCATTTACGTAGGCTTTGCAAATATCGAGCCTATTGTGCAGACCTACTATTTCACAGCGGAAAACTACGATACGCCGCTCACGATTGAATTCAAAAACGACGGCATTGTACGCTATTCCGACGGCTTGACCTATCAAGACGCGTACTATTATTTCGACGGCGAAAATATCTTTATCGAAGGCGCGCGGTTGGCAAGATATTACGACGGCGAAGTGGTGATAGAAAGCGAAACGGACGATCCCTATTTCGACCTCGACCGTTATATGTACTACGACTTCCGCGGCGTGCGTATCGAGAATAAATTATACCTTTACGACAACGTGTATTTCACGGCGGACGCGCCGCTTACAGCCATTATCGCGGAAATCCCCACCGACGAGTTCGACCTCTTTAAAGGCGAATGGACGAAGTCGGCAAACGTCAACAAAACCTACGCCTTTGACGGCAAGGGCGCTTGGGCGTATACACACACGGAATACGAACGCACGGGTAATTATTTCGGCTACTCCGCCACCCCCACCGTCATCGACCAAGCAAGCGGCGAGTACTCCCTTTCCGCGGACGGCGAAACCCTCTACTTTACGCACGGCGGCGTGAGCTATACGGCAAGTTTTAATCAAGACGGATTTATGCAAATTACGGACGGCAAGACGGTGCAAACCTATTACGATAGCGAAAGCTACGTAGGCACTTGGGCGGCGGGCGATATCACCCTTGAATTGCAGGGTATCCCCGAAAACGGCACGGGAACGGCTGTCCTTACGCAGGGCGAACTCATTTCCACCTTCGTGTATGAAAAGGCGGAAACGGACAACTATCTCGTCCTCTATTATCCCCACAGCGCCTACGTAAAGAACGATTTGTTCGGCTATTTCTATTATGACGTACACGCGCACGCGCTCGTAGCCACCCTCTACGACGCGAACAATATGGACACGGGCTACACGCAATACGCCTTCCTTGTTTTGGACGAATACCAAGGCGAATGGATAACCGACGAGCCCGCGCTGAAAAATGCCGAGCTTATCTTCGACGGAAACGGCTTATACGCGCACGTTGGGCAGGTGGGCAAGCTTACCGTCATCGACGGCGAAAACACGACGGAAATCGACTACACCCTCAACTCCCTTTTGGAAGGGACGTTCGTTTACGAGGGTGTGACCTACGTCCTCGCTTACGATGAGGACGCAGGCAAAATCCGTATTAGCGCGGAAAATGAATTGCAAAGAAAGGACGAGCTTGCAGGCCACGTATTCTTGGACGAAAATGGAAACGAATACGTCTTTAACGGCAAGGGCAACCTTTTACAATCGGTGGGCACGGTAACCGTAAACGGCGACACGGCATACAGCTACAAGCAAATCAACGATGAAAACGGCGCTCCTACCCACTTTGAAATTGCGGTGAACGGCGAAACGCATATCCTTACCAAGACAGCAACGCATTATGCGTGGACGGACGGGCAAGGCGTAAGCACTCCGCTCTATATCAAAAATGAGTTTATGGGCGAATGGGCAATGAGCGGCAAGTTTGAAAGGTTGACGATTGGCGCAACGCAGCTTGACGGCGTTATCCGCGGTAAATTCTACGGCAAGGACGTACAGCTTACCGAATACGATTTTGGCGTTTTGACCTTTGAGTATATGGAAGGCAGACAGCCCTACACCTATTACCTGTTCATCGCCTTTGACGAAACGGTGAACGACGACGTACTTGTCCTTACCGAATACGACAACCTTTACGGCGACGATTGGGTGATTTGCACGAGAACAAGCGAATACTTCGGTACGTGGGTATGGAATAAGAACAACGCGATGTCCCTTTCCTTCGACGGCGTGCATACCGCTTTCCAAAACGGCGTGGCACAGTTGGTTTATAAAAACTCCACCACTCTTTACAATTATACGCATATGGACGACGTACTGTTTATGTGGTCGAGCGAAGTATTAGCGGATAGATATTGGTATTACACCATTCGTCTTTTGACGGCGGACGATGAGGGCTTTGCGGACGCAAAAGCGGACGAAAACGCTTGGTATAACGCGGAAAACAACACCGTGATTATCCGCGAGGAAGTGGATTCCCTCTGCTTCGTCGAAGCGAAAGACTGTGGCGGCGCGGATTGCTACTTCGACGGAAAAGGCAATATCCTTATCAACGGCGAGGTGCAATACACCTACGAAATTGACGGCGCAAACGCAGACGACACGTACGACCTTATCGTATGCGACGTAGCCACGGGCAAGAGCTATTACGCAACGTTGGATTGCAGTAAAACCAACGACAAAGAAAACAACCTCTTTATCCTTGGCGAAGAAATTGTAGAAAACGATACAACGGAAAATTAAGCAAACGCTTATGGCAAAACGCCCTCTCACCTTATCTGTGAGAGGGCGTTTTATTTTTCTGTTGTTTAGGGTTTCAAATTAGTTTTCTCTTTCCTTTTTCCTAAAGAGCACCACTGCGCCAAGCACGCCAAGCACTGCTACGGGCAAATTCATTATCGAACCGCAACCCGTATCTTTTTCTTGCGTGGAAGAGCTGTCTTCACTTCCGCCCGGTTTTTCGCTTGCCGTCACCTTAATCTTTACAATCAAGCTTTGTTCACCGTAGGTATATCGAACGTATTGCGTATTCGCTTTCAATGGTTGCGTATACTTTTCGTCCAACGTCAATTCACTTGCGTCAAGCTCGATTTGTGAACCGTCCGTGTAAATAAGCAAAGCAATTAAGCCCGTTCCGTCAAACGTTTCCCCTTCGGTATATTCCTTCTTATAGGTTGCAAAGGTTGCAATTTTCAATTCCTTAACGCCGACGTACACACCAAAATGCCCTTTGACGTCACGCATGAGCGTTTCCGCTTGTTCCAACCTTGCCAAGCGTTCCGCCGTCGCGTATTGCGCTTGCGTTGCGTTCTCACGCGCATTGTTGCAATACAGACGCGCCAAAGCCAACTGTTCGGAATATTTAAGAATTTCTTCCTTCTTCGCCCCGTCGGATACGTCCCACGTAAGCCAAGTTTGCATTTCCGTCAAATCAATCGCCTCGACAATGCCGACAAACACGCTCGTGTTTTCTTCCATTGCGATGCCCGTCGTGTATTTCACGCCAAAGTACGTTCTATACACGTAATTATCATAGCCCAAACCGTTTTCAGGATAACGAATTACAAGCTTACTCTTTTGTCCGCCAAACTGCGTATAATCGAAGAAATATCCTTCAAAGTTCGCATAATAGAAACCTTTATAGGTTGATTTCGTCGTACTGCTGCCTGCTTGGCTCTTGATTTCTTCCGCAATCCAACTGCGGTACTCCGTCGCAAGTTTAGGTGCTTGGATACTCTTAAATTCGTATTCCGACACACCGCTTGCGAAGAACGCGGAGTCGCCAATCAAGCGCATACTATACGATAAAACAACTTTATTAAGCGCCTTGTCGTTCAAGTCGTAAAACGCATAAGCAAGCACGGAAACCGTACCCTCTTTCACCGTATAACTCTTTGCCTTTTCCGCGCCTTGCACCGTGCGTGCCGCAGGATAGAGTACAAGCTCATATTCGTCCGCGCTCACGTTGCGGTAAAGTACGTTAT
>JAEIGA010009747.1_pt1 | contig 14547 bp, 12 predicted proteins | sample 9270691 | NCBI WGS metagenome assembly JAEIGA01 (sample SAMN17057246, study PRJNA624740) | gut metagenome | biome: biome; isolation source: fecal sample | host: Bos grunniens | place: China: Xizang | collected 2019 | reverse complement strand
TATTTAGACTTTCTTACTCTGAACATTGTTAATAGAACTTTAGTATTGATAAATATGCGTCCATTGTTATATACATAATCTGATGTAATAAATGATCCGACAGTTCTAAGGATCTCTGAAGATGAAAAGTTACGAATATCTGCAGCAACACCATTAGCTGTATAAAAACTATCTATTTTTAATGTCTTACTACCAATATCGATAGAAAATGCACCAATATCTGACTTATACTCTCTAATAATATCAAGAAGACTTGTAATTTTATCTAGAATCTCTTGATTACTATTATTCTTTACAATATCATTATACACATATGGATAAGTTGCGCACCAGCCATCAGTCTTAAAATTAACTTTATATAAATCTGTTTCTTCAGAAGTATAATAATTAGTAAATTCATCACTAACAATAATAAATGTCTGCTTACTACGCTTTAGCATATGTGGTGAAATATATTTATAATTTAAGAGAGCACCACTAGTACTAGTTAACATTAAAAACATATCGATATTGTTTTTATTGAGAAACTGCTTAAGATTTTTAGACATATCTGCAGAACCACAGTTCCAAGATGTTCTTAAACCATTACCGTTTGTAAACTCAGTAAATTTGTTATCATTTAAATCTGTTCCAATAAGATCGATACGATAATGCTTCTCATCATGCTTACATAAAAATCTAAAAGTTACAGACTTGTCATATCCTGATATTAGTCTATTCCATCTAAATGATGTAAAAGGTCTGATCTCGATAATCTCCGACATCTTACCGATCTCAATAATAGCTTTAAGAAGATGTCTCTCATCTGTATATCTTGCTCTTTCACAACCGCCATCTTCTTGTTCATTAAACATAATTTTTAATTTTGTTAATTCTTTATCAAAATCCATCATTGTCATGCTAGTTCTACCAATAGAATCAGTGATTCTATATAATCCTTTTCTTCTTGTTCTTTTAAAATACTCATAATATTCTGAAGATCTTTATTAGTCATCCAATATCTGTTCGCATCAATATTGTTCTTTTTATGTTTCAATATTAATCCTCTTTCACCATTACTATATTGCTTTGTTTCAATATTAAAATCTTGTTCAATATTGTGAATGTTGAAATAGCAATTACTATTGATATAAACATAATCTTTTCCAACACGACTAATGCAATCATTAATAGTACTAGAGATTTTTGATGGATCTGGGATCATAGAAAGATTTACACCAGAACCATTGATGTCTCTAAAGTCAGTATATTCAATCTTACGGTTATTGACATTTACAATAAAACTACGTATCTCAGGAATAACGATACCCTCAAAGTTTTTAATGCACTGCGCATACATATCTTTAATCTTCTTTACAATATCAGAATCTTTATCATTATATTTTTCGATATTGTATTGATCTAGGGATTTACTGTATTTAGTTACTGCAAAACATCGGTAGATATGTGTCCCATACCAATAATTATCAGAAGAGTTAATTCCTTTATATGTTTTAGTAATTCTAAGAGTGTCTTTATATTTTCCAGTATATGACATCTTGATGATATTTTTATTAATTAACTCGATATATGTTATATATTTATCCTCACAGACTATAAACGAATCGAATTTAAATTCAGTTTCAAAATATTCTTTTAAAAACTTAACTAAATCAGGAGTATCAAAAGCTGGTGGATTATCTAACTCTAGTTCAACTCTTTCAAAAATGTTTTCAGAAGCATTATATAAAAATGCTTGAATAGAGTTGCCGTATCTATAACCTTGTTGAGATGGGTTATAAGGTGTTCTACAACCACAATAGATATAGTCTAAGCTATATCCATTGTTTATAAGTTCTTTAATTCTAGTTATTCCGTTTTGAACAAATGCTAATTTATCCATTTTATTTCCTTCATATATTCTTTATTATTAATCGTTTAGTTCCTTTAACAGTTCTAATGCATCACACATTTTAATTAACTGTCTTTCAGAAATAATAGGAATATTTAATTCCTTAGCTTTTCTTGCTTTACTAGAAACAGGATTAGGCTCGTTTGTTACCAGATAAGATGTTTTCTTACTAACACTACCTGCAACATTACCACCACAACCCTCGATAAGATCAATATATCGTTCTCTTACAATAGAGAGTGCTCCTGTGATTACAAATGTTAATCCACTAAGATCAGCTTTTTCTTTTAGTTTCTCTTCATCAGACATATTTACTCCAAGAGAGATCATATCATCTAGCATAGTTTTATTAACTTTATCATTAATATAATTATGTACAGAATACGCAATCTCCCTACCAATACCGTCAATATACATTAGGTCAACAGCAGATACTCTACGGATTTTGTCAATATTATTATATTTTTTGATAATTGTCTTAGCCATTTTAAGACCGACATTAGAAATACCAAGAGCTGCAAACAGTTTATAGAACTTTTGAGATTTAGATTTTTCAATCTCATTGAGAAGATTATCTACAGAAGTCTCTCCCATACGTTCCATATTAATCATAGTATCTCTGTGGTCTTTTAATTTATAAATATCTGCTAGATTTTTAATAAGACCAGCATCAACAAGCTTTTCAGTAAGAGTCGCACCAAATCCATCAATTTCCATTGTCTTAGCAAAATAGATAATCTCATTTATTACTCTACTAGGACAACTTGTGTTAGGACAGATATAATCAACATACTCCGCTTTTTCTTTAACTAAGAAAGTATTACAATTTGGACAATATTTAGGCCATACTGTAGGAGTACTGTTCTTAGGACGTTTTGTCTTATCTACAGAAATAATCTCTGGAATAATTTCAGCAGCTTTACGAATACTAACAGTATCGCCAACACGAATATCCATAGATTCGATAAAGTCTTTATTATTAAGAGTAGCTCTCGTTACTGTAGAACCAGATACAAAAACAGGATTGAGAATAGCCACAGGAGTAATATTACCAGTACGACCTACCTGATACACAATATCTTTAACTATAGTTTCAGCATGTTCTGGTTCATATTTATATGCTTTTGCCCAATGTGGAACTTTAGCTGTACCGCCAATTTTAGACCAAAGCTTTCTGTTATTAATTTTCATAACAGCACCATCGAGTTCAACAATCTCATTATGTTTATTCTTCTCGATAGTTGCGATAGCATTATTGATATCATTTAGGTTCTTTGCGAAAATATAAGGAAATGTGGTAAACCCAATAGATTGAAGATACTCTAAAACTTCTTTCTGTGTGAGATGTTCATTATCCTCTAAGAAATACACATATGCTTTAAGAGGTCTTGTCTTAAACTTTTCAACATCGAGAAGTTTTAAAGTACCACTAGTTAGATTACGTGCATTAGCATATTCGTTATTTTTATTAAGAGCTGCAAACACACTCTTGGTCATAATAATCTCTCCACGAACTTCTCCAGTAAACGACTTATCGATATTCTTGAGATCATCAAGCTCTTTAAGATTTTGAGTTAGATCTTCACCAACTTCTCCATCACCACGAGAAAGCGCTTTTACTAATACGCCATTCACATATCTTGCTGCAAAACTACAGCCATCAAGTTTACGTTCTACAACAACATCTAATTGTCCATGCTCTTTAACTAGTTTATTATACCAATCCGCTACCTCATTTAAAGTATATGTATTTTCAAGAGATAACATAGGTCTATTGTGTTTCTCTGTTTTATAATCAGTCAGATCAGAACCAGGTTTTCTAGTAGGACTATCTTCATCAGAAAATCCCTGTTCTTTCTCTATTTTCTCAAGAGTCTTTAATTTCATATCAAAATCATAATCAGACATGATTGGTTTAGACTCTTTATAATAAGCATCTGAAGCTTTGATAAGCTCCTCTTTTAATTCTTTATAACTACTCATATTATCCTCCCACAATATAAGTCGAGTAATAAAAACTGTCCTTCATCAGCATCTCTATCATTAAGATAAGTATGAAGATTGTGTTTTAAAACACTCATATTTATGTTTCTTCCGATATATGCTGTATCCGGATGTGACATTGCTCTTATTATTTTCTCCATCCATTCTTTATCATTAGGATAAGCAAATAATAAATCTAATAGAAAATCCAGTCTAAAAAGAACAGATTTACTATCGATAGATATCTTAGAATAATCCAGAATAATAGCTGCTATTAAATAGTCATTATATAACTCTTTATCAGGAGTTATTTCTCTAAGTCTCTTTATAACGTCATATGCTACATAATCACCACATTCTTTTAAATCATCTATTAATGAATGTAGAACATAATGAATACTGATAGCATCTTTAAACACATCATAATATTTATTATATAAAAAATCTGATTGCCATCTTTTAGCACTACTAATATACAACTTTTTCATTTATCTGCATCAATTTTCTCAAGTTCTAACAATAAATAAAGATCAAGAACTTCATCTTCACCATAAATGTCTCTCATAGTGTTAACAAATCTCTTTCTAATATAATTAAGATATTTATCTTTATTTGTAACTATATTAATCATTCCATCATGAGTAATTAGAAGATCACAAAACTCTTTTGGAATAAACTTATGATATTTTTCATCTATATGATGTAATACCATTATTAGGAGATCTTGTCGTGTTCTATCAGTATTTATTTTGCTATCACCATAATATTCAGGATCATTTAAGCAGCATTGTTCTAAGAAATACACAATACACGCAAGAAGATCTTCTATTCTTTGTTTTCTATTTCTCAGATAAACTTCTCTTACAGAAAATATTTCATCACATGCTACAAAAACATTAGATGCTTCAGAAGATACTAGTGTGTTAACAGTACCAATATATGAAAACATCTTATATCCTTTATTTAAAACACGGTGTAAATAATAATTTATACGTCTACGAATAATGTCGACTTCAGGAGAATCATCCCCATTTCTAAGTCTATCTAAAAAATTATTGTGATAATTAAATCCTGTAAAATCTGTCATTGAAATACCCACGTATTTGTAGTTACTGTATAATGCACGTCATCATACTTCTTAATAATTTTATTAAATTCTGCAGACTGCTCTTTATTATTAGAAAATACCATATATGCTCTAGTGTCTCCAGTATAATTCAACTTACTAAACTTTAGAGATGCTCCAATAAGATCAACCTCAAAAACAGTAGAGTCATTTTCATTAATAACAACAGTAATCACCCAGAGTTTATCTTTCTTAATTCTATCCATAATCCAAAGACTAACATAAACACCAATAAAGTTAGTAATAAATGTCAGCACAATTACAATAAACTCATTAGAAATACCTGTGATTTTCTTAATCACTAATGCGTTTACAGCATACGAAAGACCGTTAACAAATGCTGCAGAGATTTTAGTTCCTTTAATTGTTAGTACACTCTTAAAAGTTCCAATAACAACATTGATAATCTGAGTGATTGTAAAAGCGATAAGAATAGAGATTGCTCCATCAGAAGCAAGCCAATTAATAACATCTTTAAACATTTATTTTTCCTCCTATTTGTTTATTATTGACATATTTATAATATATTTTTTGTTAATTATTTACAAATTATTAATAAATCGTAAATTTTTATAAAATATTTATATAACAATACATTATACAAAATATATAAAAAGGAAAGGTGTTTCTTATGCAAGAAGACTACAACGGTCAATACCGTAATATTCTTAAGCGACTAAAGCTTCTGAAGATCAAATCCCAGCATAACAAAACATTCTTAAACGATTCTGATTTGTATACGATTGATAAACTCCTGAAAGAACTTGACTGGCGATATTCAGAAGAAAAACAACTTGACTCGGTTGATTATGATGTGGAGTCTTTAGAGTCAAGATTAATATATATTTAAGTCGCAAACAAAAAGAGAGATTAGCAATAGCTAATCTCTCATCTTTTATTCATTATCTAAACTATTGTCGTTTTGTTTAGATTTTAGCTCAAGAAACTGAGCATCAGAAATAGCATATTTACAACCCTTAGAATATTCAGAACAACCATAGAAAATTTGTCCTTTCTTATTCTTACGCTCTACAAGATATCCACCTTTACATTGAGGACATTGAATATCTGTTTTTGTAGGAGCTGCAGGAGCTACTAAACTCTCAGTGTATCTACAACGAGGAAATCCAGAACATGCTATAAACTCAGATCCAGATTTACTCTTTCTAATAACAAGAGGCTTCTTACATTGAGGACATTCTTTACCGGCTTCTTTAGGTTTATCTTTATTTTTATTTGCTTCTCGCTGTGCTTTTAATACAAGAGGCGCAAACGTTTCATAAAAAGTTTTAAGTTCTCCAGTAGCTTTTTTCTTACCATTAGCAATCTCATCCAAAAGTGATTCCATTTCAGCAGTATATGATGTATTAATAATAGATGAAAACCACTCATCTAAAAGCTTAGATACTTTCATACCCATGTCTGTAACAGAAATACTCTTTTTAGTAATTGTAACATAATCACGAGATTTAAGTGTCTCGATAGTAGAAGCAAATGTTGAAGGTCTACCGATACCTAGAGTTTCTAACTGCTTTACAAATGTTGCCTCGGTATATCTAGAAGGAGGAGAAGTTGTTTTCTTTACAATCTCAAGAGGTTTATCTTTAATAGATTCACCTTTCTTAAAGTCAGGAAGTTTCTCTTCTTCATCATCTTCATATTCGCTATATAGAATCTGATATCCATCGAACTTAACAGTATGTCCAGTTGTTACAAACTTATGATCACTATTTACAATATTAACATTAGTATCAGTAATCACAGCATCTGACATCAATGACGCCATAGCTCTGTTATAGATAATTTTATAAACTTTGTACTCATCTGTCTCTAATTCAGACTTTACACTGTCAGGAGTTTTTTCAAGATGTGTAGGTCTAATAGATTCGTGTGCATTTTGAGCGTTTTCATTAGATTTACCTTTTACCACAAAACCAGAATAATATTGTTTACCATATTTAGTCTCGATAATTTTCTTACATTCAAGAATAAAGTCATCAGAAAGTCTAATAGCGTCTGTTCTCATATATGTGATTAAAGATTTTTCATATAGAGATTGTGCAACACTCATAGCTTTTTTAGGATTATAGCTTAGCTTAGCCGAGACTTCTTGTTGAAATGTAGAAGTTGTAAAAGGTTGTTTAGCTGAGACCTTTCTATCCTTAGTTGTTATAGATTCAACAACAAACTTGCCAGAAGGGCATTCAGAAACAATCTGATCCGCAATCTCTTTATTAGGAAGACTAACGATTTTTTTCTTAGATGTTCCTTTATATTGAGCTGTTAGCTGTTTACGTCCCTTTGTATATGGCAAAAAGATTTCATAGTAATCTTTAGATTTAAAGTTATTAATCTCGTTTTCTCTATCAACTAAAATCTTTAGACCAGCAGATTGTACTCTACCAGCAGATTTCGCACCTAGCTTACATAATGTTAAAGGAGATAATCTGTAACCAATTACTCTATCTAACACTTGTCTTGCTCTAGCCGACTCAACAAGATCCTTATCAATATCACCAAGATTTTTAATACCTTCTTTAATACCCTTTTCGGTAATCTCTCTAAAGACTAGTCTCTTATATTTAGATTTAGGAATATTTAAGAACTTAATCCATGAGTTTGCAATAGCAGATCCTTCACGATCATCATCTGATGCTAGATAAACCATATCAGAGTCTTTTACAAAAAGTTTGAGTTCTTTAACAATATCTTTCTTTTTAGGATCAACCTCATATGATGGTTCAAACGTTTCTAGATCTATTCCCATCTTGTAAGGCCCTTCATCCTTAATTTTAGCAATGTGCCCCATAGATGCTTTAACAGTATATTTATTACCATCCTTAAGACCTGCTAAAATAGCTGAGACTGTCTTGATCTTACCGGGAGATTCCAGTAACACAAGAATTTTCATACTCATCATCCTTTTTTAATTAAAATAGAGAGAGCTTTTATTGCTCTCTCTTTATATTCAGTTTGTTTTTGGATATATTGTTTATTAGAAATTAAAGTCGTCGTCCGGTTCGATATACTCAGCAGATAGTTGAGGCTTTTCAGGCTCTTCTACCTTAAGATAAACAATAGTTAAACCATTCTTCACTTCATACTTAATGCTAGAAATATCAGATCTAAATTTTAGTAGAATACCAAGATCTACACTGTTTTCGAAATTAATTCTTTCTAGCGCGCTCTTACCCTTAATTTTTAGAACGGGGTACGCTGTTCCTTTTTCACGTTCAATACCAACAGAGATATCTTTCTTATCGATACCTAGTGTATTGCAAACAATAATATATCCGTTGTCTGCTTTATATGCCTGATAAGGATACATATCCTTTACAGGTCTAGTAAAATTATTCCATGCTCTGTCAAAAAAGCTATCAAAATCAAAAAATCCCATAAAATTAAAAACCTCCAAAAATATCAAAAGAATTTCCAAAAACATTAACTGTAATATTTTGTTCGAAGGTTTTTAATTTTTAAAAGTTATAGCATCTTTTGTAGAATAGCTGTTTGTAGTTGTTCTTTAAGAGCTGGCATTACTGTTTCCATAATATTCATAAAATCGCATTTTTCATTTAAAATCAGGAAGTAACGAGCCCTCTCCTCTAAGAGGATTTTATTATTAGGTGTACTATTAAAAATATTTATAATATCATTTAATATGCGAACACTGTCATTATTATAAGCAGTTCTAAACTGCTCAATATTTTCATCAGAATTCCAATAATATGAGAGATGCGAACAAGTTTCAAAGAATAAATGACTGTTACTCTCTATAGCATCAACAAATTTTTCAGTATCTTTCTTTTTAATTAGTGGAAGTCTTGTAAAAGGTTTTAAATCTGATCTGTAATGCTTTAAAATATTAGAATATCTCTTAATACTTTCTTCACTCATAAAATCAAGATTATCCTTAAGCATATCAGAGATACAGATTAAAAGATTTAGTCTATTTCTCTTTTTCAGAATAACATCTGGATATTTTTTAGTTAGCAATAGCTGAAGATATGCGATTTTAGCATTAAACTGAATTGGAGCTAAACCAAAGTTTATATTATTAAATCCTTTTTGAATATACTCACCATCATTTGTAGAATACCACATTATTCTATAAACAAAGTCGGCAGCTGTATCAAAATCATTCTTCATTAAAAGATGAACTAATACTGCTGAAAATAGACGCTCGACATTATCTCTATAAACATGTTTATCAACTACTCTGTCTATAATATCTAAAACATTGCTCTCATCAAACCAATCCATAAAACTGATAACACTTCTGAAAGAGTCGTCTTCATCGATATGAATAATATAACGCTCATGATTATTTAGAATATTTAGATTCTGAATATTATATATTCCTTCTCCGGCATTATAAACATCTGTTAAATTCTTTACAATAAAAGGTTTATTACTACTAGAAAATCTATTCTTCACTTCTTCTTCGGTAAGATATGATTCATACGCCTTTACTTTATTATCAATTGACATAAATTCCTCCATATAACATGTCAACATACTTTTAATATAACATTTGTTATATCACAATAATAATATATGTTATATTATTTTTTTAATTAAAACCCTCTGGAACAATTAATTATAATGATTAAAGTAGGTGATTTTATGGCAGATAAGATTAGAAGAGAAAAAACAATTTTAAAGAAATCTGTTAATAGATATGTTAATACTGTAGCAAAGGATTATAGTAAATATTTTGAGGGTTCACCAACATATATTACTTATTTTCAATTAGATGATATGAGTAGTACACAGGATTCTGGATTGGAGACCGTAAATACTTTAGTCGGTAGTGCTACACCCAATAAATATAAAAAGATTGATGATGTCGTTGTATATGGTGTTGATGCTTTAGATCTTTCAACTCAGATTGGTGAAAGAGGATTAAGCACCGAAATTAATGGGGAGTTTGTAATTCTTCCCGATAGTATTAAGCCATATGCTAATGATTTCTTTTTATTTGATTATGATGGTCTTCGTGATCATTTATTTAAGATTACAGATATTCAGTATGATAAAGCATCTGCAAATAAGTTTTATAGAGTAAGCTATACATTATATCCAAATAATGCTGAAGATATTCTTAATAACGTTGAAGATGAATATGAGCTTGTTTATAATAATATCGGTACTGAAGAAAGAACTGTTGTAAAAAAGTCTGTAGCAGTATTAGCTGATGGTACTAGAGAATTAATAGATGGGATCATAGATAGATACATAAAAATGTTCTACGATGATGAAATTGATGCTTTTATGTATAACGATGGTGAATATTATTATTGGAGTACATATCTACAACACTTTATGCATCAACATAGTATTATAAAGAAATATAAACAAGAAATATTAACTGAAATATATATTCAGGACGTTGATGAATTTACAAATGCTGAGATTTTTAAAGAGAGAACATATTTAGATAGTATATTCAGAGCTATTGAACTACAGGATAGACGTCTTAAGTTTGATCATTCTTTTATGAATGTATCAGGATATGATTTAAAAAAGACTAAGAATTTACCATTTTTTAATAGTAAGAGAGAATTTAAATTAATATCTCCTATGGAATCTATTTCTGGTATGATGTTCTATAATGATGCTAAGAGTATTTTATTTAATGATGCTAAACTTACAGATTCTGACTGTTTCCATAAAGTTCCTAAAATGGATGAAGCACATCTATCTGTAATTGCTGATGGCTTAAAACTTGGCGATATAGTTGTTGAGATAGGTAGACATGATTTAGATATTAGTAAAATCGCTATTGTTCTTGAACATATTTGTAATGACGGTAATGTTAAAAAGACTATTACAGAGATATCTATGGATAAACTAATGTCATGTGATATACCAATCCCAAATCAAGAGCTGTTTTACATAATTAAAGATTATCTAAATGGTATTTTATTCTTAACAGATGATCTATTAAAGAAAATAAATAACATGTATTTTGAATATGGTTTACGTAGTTATATACTAATGCCTATACTAATCTATATTTTGAAGGATATTATTAAAGAGGTTTGATGAAATGTTAGTAAATATTTTGAATGAGAATGTGATGATTCCCTATTTAGATATGATGGGTCCAGTGTTTGGTATTGATCTTGCCCCAGGATTTGCTGGTGCTATTGCTGAGAGAAGATGGGTTAAGATTGAAAGAACCACATATCTAGATGCTATGCGTAAAAAAAAAGAATATGAAGCGAGACTTGCTGCTGAAAAAACTAAACTAGAAGTTGTAGAAGTAAAAACTGCTGCTGAAACTCAACCAATAGTAGAAGAACCAGTTGTTAATATTGACGAAGTTTTTGATAAGAAAGTGGAAGTTACAGAGGAAGATAAAGCTATTGATGATATTATTTCAGAATCTATTGATAGAATTTTAGATACTACTATTGATGATGGTGGTATTATTCCTAAGAAGAAGATTCGTCATTATAGAATGTCAACTCTGGAAAACATGAAAAAGAAAGATTTAGCTCAGATTCTTATCAATAGAGGTATTGCTACTGGTAAATATTCTCCTAAGTATTATGATACTTGTGAAAAGTTATTTGCCAAGATTGTAGCAACTCAAGAAGATGAAAATCTAATACCATAATAAAAAAACAAGACAAGGAATAACCTTGTCTTGTTTATATTTAAATCCTACTAGATAATTCTTTAATCATATCTGCTGTCGATGGGAGATTGAAAAACTTCTCTCCAATACGACCCCAGTTATGACTCATCAGACTGTCAATAAATGTAGGAGCTACATCATCAGAACTACTTCCATCAGAATCAGCTTCTTCGTTTTTAGATGCTGCAAATAGACCATCATAGTCATAATGATCAATAAGTTTTTTCTTAATAGATGAATCTAACAAGAAGAACTTTCCAAGCTGAGTATTCTTATCAAGATTAAATGCTCGAATAATTGAAGGATATAGCGATGTCAGGTCTTCATCGAATACGTGTTCAAATACATATTTAGATGGATTACCAGCAGCATCAGCAATACCACAATAATCATTCAGTTCAGGATCACCAACGAATGCGCCATAGTTTTCTTTCTTATCGAAAGCTGCTAGATATGCTTCCTGATGTTCTGTAATAGGAGGTCTTGTTAAGAAGTTCTGATCGAAATAATCTGAGTCATTGCCATAACGAGCATTTTTATTATTACTCATTACAAAGCCAGCGTCTTCAGCATATTTATTAACATAATTTTTCAAAGAGATTGTCTTCTTAAATACTTTGTCTTTTCTAGTATTAGTAATATCAGAAAGACGTTGTACTAGATCAAAATCTAGATTCTTTTTCTCTAATAATAGTAGAAGTAGTACGTCGCGGATATTATATTCTGCAAATTTCCAGAAATTTTTCCACGGAAGGTTCTTAATAGTATATCCAGTATAATCTAATTTTTCTTTACCAAGTTCTTCGAAAGCAATAGCATCCAAAGCATATGATTCTTTTACACCAGTAGACTTACGAACATTAGCATAAACCAGCATCTGATCAAACCAGTTAATTCCATCTGTAGAAAAGAATGTGTCATTTCTATCAATGAATGGTTTTTCCTTATGTGCTGTATAATAAGACTTAGGTGTAATATATGCGGGTCTGTCATGGCTATCTTTTTGATAGAGATATTTTTTATCAGACACAACACTCTGCATCTGATCTTTACCAGAAATACCAGAAGATCTAAGGAGAGGATCCTTATTATAAATTTTTATCATTCGATTCATCATAGTTAGAGCGTCGAAACTCTGGTTCCATGCAAGACAGAAGTCAGGATCAATATCATGAGACTTATCGAAAAATGCTTCAATCGCCTCAATTTCTCTATCATAAAAATGAATCTTGATATCATTAATAAAACAGTCGTCCTCTTCAAGAATTTTCTGTTTTAAATATGGGATAAATTCTCCAACTTTCTCTTCGAATTCTTTAAGACTCTCGTTTAATGGGTTACGCACAACAAATGTATGAATATCCATAGTCTTATCATCAATAAGAGTAATAATATTAATAGGACACGGTGCTTCATCCTCATCAGGGAATCCAATATATCCATAGTTTCCATTAGAGTCTTTCTTAAACCCATGCTCCATCAGATCAACCTCTATATCGAAGTAAGCCTTATGAAGTTTATAAGATTCATCCGTTTCGAATTCTTCATTAAACTCTTTAATTGCTCTATCAGCAACATCCATATCTGCATTATAAATATAGTTGTGTTTTAATAGATTCTTTAGATTACTAGATTTATTACCACCATTGATAACACATCTGTCATAATACTGCATAGAATCTGTTTGAAGAGCAATCTCTCTATAAAGCATATCAGAATAACAAAGCACCTGATCAACTTTTTCTCTTTCGATAAACATTGGAGGTGCCTCAGCTTCTGGAGAGTTTTTATCCTTTAAAATATAAAATGGTACTGTAGCACGATCAATAAATCGTGTTTGTTTTATTCCTTTTTCATCCCTATAAAAAATAAGGAGAGAATCAACAGTTAGATTCTCTCCAATATTTCTCTTAATAGGAACGACTTTAATTAATGTTCCTTTTTTCTTTTCCATTTAACACCAACGTAAACACTTTCCATCGTCTAGTGAAATTAACTTATTAGTCTGACCACCAGGAGTTAGATTCACCATTGCATGATTAATACTTTCAAGTTTTGCATCAGCGTCATCAGCCATAGCAACAACATATGCTTCAGCAATACCGGGTCTTGTAGCAGCACCAAACTCTAACTTATCATGATGAGACAAAATAATATGTTTCAGTGCTAGAAGTTTCATATTGGTGTTACTATCCATACCACACATACGATAATACTCAGTAATAGATTCAACACCAGAAACAGGATGCGGTACTAGATCGCCAAAGATAGTTCTGCTTCCGTCCTCGTTATATTCGCTAAGCTTTCCAATATCATGAAGAGCTGCACCAGCTACAAGAAGCTCAAGATTTAGATTTTCGCCACGATAATCTTCCCAAGTAGAAATAACATTCTTTAAAACACCATAAGAGTGTTTAAGAAGGCCGCCAGGATAAGCATGATGTACTCTTGTAGCAGCTGGCCATTTAAAAAATCTTTCATTATTAATAATTAGATTATCGATAAGACCTCTATAAACACTATCGGTAGAGATATATCTATTAAGTAAACCGATAAACTCAGTCTTCATAACATCAAAGTCGGTCTTATGAATAACTTTAATATTAGACTGTTTACCAGTGTTTTTTAAAGTACCAATCCGTACCTCATTGAAATTATTAAATGACCTCGGAATACCATCAATGTGAAAAATATCAAGTGTATCTACAGCTGGCTTAATGATAGGAAGTAACCCAGAAGACCAAGAAACACCGTTAATAAGTTCGCCAGTGCTTTCAAGCTTCATAACAAATTTAACAGGTTTCTTTTCCTTAATATTTCCTTCAGTAGTTATAGAAATTATAGTTGCATCAAACTCAACTTGCTGTCCTGATGCAAAATCAATTTCACTAAGATTATTTA
>JAEIGA010009746.1_pt1 | contig 14549 bp, 14 predicted proteins | sample 9270691 | NCBI WGS metagenome assembly JAEIGA01 (sample SAMN17057246, study PRJNA624740) | gut metagenome | biome: biome; isolation source: fecal sample | host: Bos grunniens | place: China: Xizang | collected 2019 | reverse complement strand
AGATTTCGGTACAACTCTTAAAACTATAAGAGTGTATACTTCTAAAGTAGCTGATGCTTCTAATGTAACATTAACAATTGAGGTGGATTCAACAACACCAAGCACACGAAAACTTATTGTAAAAGGTGGATTCACTAATCCTGAAAACTATTACAATATGAGGTTGTTCAAAAATGGTAAAGAAATTAAAGATTTCACTGGAGAATACACAGAAGATATTCCAATTAGTGCATCAGAAACAATTAACTTTGAATTAAGAATCTATGGAGCAGATGGTACTTACTACAAAGAATTAACTGTTCCTAAATCTATTACTGTAACACCAGTAGGTCCAGGTGTTTCTATTAAGAGCAATAACAATGTAGTAGGTGTAGTTGAAATGAATCTTAAGAATGTAACATTAAAAAATATTTCTGAAGTATGGATTAAGAAAGATGGTAAACTTTATAAAACAGTTAAATAGCTATTGCTATTTTTCTTTTTGTCTGATATACTAGACTTAGGTGTCCAAGATAGTAGACAAGGAGGTGTAAAATGGGACCACGAATTTTTATGTACAAAGGATTCGTGCTATTTGACCCACAGGACAACCAAGCTTTATATAATAAACTGAAGGAATCCACATTCCTTACCTTACATCCAAAGGGTAGACAGTTTTTCTGTATGGCAAACAACCATGCCTTAAGGTTTCTAAAGAATTTTAAAAGTTTCCTTAGTAAAAACTTTACTATTGAACAAGAAGTAAAAGACTTTATGAAACTTGAAGAGGTAGAGTATGTTCCTACTTGGGATAAGAAGCTCAAGGTAGCTTCGTTTGATGGAATCACATGGAAGAAACACCAAAAGACAGCACTTAATTTAGTATCACAATACAAAAAGTTCTGTATCTTTCTGGGACCTGGAACTGGTAAGACTCTTATAGCACTTGGTGCAATTAAGATGATGGAAACAGTTACAGTTGATACCGAATGGATTCCATTCCAACACAACTATCTAGTTGTTACACCAAAGAAAGCCATACCACAATATGTAGAAGAGATTAAAAAGTATTTTCCTAAGGCTAATGTAGTTACTACACCAAAGCAACTAGTAGTCTTCTCAACTTCAGGGTTCACAGGACCTAGAGTTGTAGTTACTAACTATGAAAGTATATCTAAATATACTGACATAAAGTATATGGGAGTTATACTTGATGAATCTCACAAAGCTAAGAATGTAACAAGTGATGTTAATAAAACATTATGCAAACTTAAATGTAATGCAATGTATCTCTTTACTGGAACTCCACAAGACAAGCAAAGAGATGAAGTATTTGCACAATTTAAGTTATTAAATCCTAACTTATTATCTTTGAAGTATTTATTCTATGAAAGATACTTTGTATTAGATGACTACTACAAACCTATCAAAGAAAAGCATAGTGAAGAACTAGAAGAAATAATAAGTAAGGTAAGCTATGGTGACAAGACAGAAAACTTGATTGATCTTCCACAAGAGGTTGAACTAGTTATGCCTTGTGAACTAGGAAGTTTAAAAGAAACTTATAAAAAATTCAAGAACGATAAAGTATTAAAAGGCAAAGGATGGATGGCACTAGGAGATAGTGGTGCTAAACATAGAACCAAATTAACACAAATGTGTTCTGGTTTTATCTATGACGAAGAAGGTAAGGTACACCGTACTCCTTTTAATCCTAAACAAAAGGGGCTAGAAGATTTATTAATCAAATGTCCTCAAGCAATTATCTATACCTGCTTTGATGAAGAGCAAGCTATAGTAAGTGAAATTCTGAAGAAAGCTAAAAAGAAATTTGTGTGTGTAAACGGTAGTAGTAAGGATGCACCAGAATCTTTAAAAGCTTTTAAGGAAGGTAAGGTTGATTATCTAGTTATACAGATAGTATCTGGTAATGCAGCACTAGACTTTCCACATATTAATAATGTAATTTATTATTCCTTACATGATTCTTATATTTATTTTGAACAATCTAAATATAGAATACGAAGAATAGGTCAGACTCGTGTATGTAATTATTACTATATTATAGTGAAAGGAACAGTTGAAACTTCAAGATTAAGAAGTCTGAAAAACAAAAAGAGTTTTAACAATAAAGAGTTTGAATTATATAGAAGGAGGGATAATGATGAAGCTTGATGCTATAATTAAAGAAAAGTATGGTAGCGTTGATAAACTTATAGAAGAAACAAATACGCTAATATCTAGATCTTACTTATATCAAATTATTAGTGGTGATAAAACTAATTTATCTGTAGATATGGCTAAAGAATTAGTAACAATTCTTGGTTTAAAATCTATAGAAGAATTAATGGAGATTATAAATGCTAACAAAGAAGTATAATACTATCGACATAGAAACAGAAGGGTTAGATATTGATGATAAAATAAATTTCATTGGTATACACACTTTTGAAAATGATGAAGATCCTGGGGAATATATAATATTACAACCAGACATTGATGATCTAAGTGTATTAGATGAACTTAAGCAACCAGGAAAAGTAAACATATTTCACAATGGTAAGTTCGATAGAAAGATGATGATTCATCAATTAAAACAAGACATTCCAATGACACATGATACTATGTTACTTGCGTATCTGTGTTCAACAGCACCAGAACTTATAGAGAATAGAGGTAAGTGGTTATCACTTAAGTCTTGTGCTATGAGATTACTTGGTGTAGCTAACTGGGATGTAGAATTAAGTAAGAAGACATCACATAGTCGTGCTGAAGTAGAAGAATATCTTAAGAAAGATGTGTACTACACACGAATGATATATCAAAAATTAAGAGATTTAATTGACCAAAGAGAATTAAAAACTTATGCCCTTATGTTAAAAGCTACCGAAGTTTATACTCAAGTGGAACTTAATGGGCTACCTATAAATGTAGAACAATTAGAAGATGTTAAAGAAGAGTTCGAAGAATGTTTATTAGATATAGATTTACAACTACAAGCTTATGCAGATATAAACTGGAACTCTCCGAAACAATTACAAGACTTATTATATAATAAATTAGGATTAGATATTCCTATGTATACAAACACTGGACAACCAGGCACTGGAATAGAAGCTCTTACTAAATTAAAAGGTAAACATACAATCGTGGATTTAATTTTAAAACGCCGTGAGTATGATAAAGCTTTAACATTCTTGAAGGACTGGAAAGACAGGGAAAAGAATGGTAGATTATATGCTAACTTTAATCTACACACAACAGTTACAGGTAGAACAAGTTGTAATGGTCCAAACTTACAACAAATTCCTCGTAATAAAAAACTAAAGACACTGTTCCAATCAACAGAACCAGGATGGGAACTAGTTCAGTTGGACTATTCTCAAATGGAATTAAGAACTGCTGCTATTGTTGCAGGGGTTCAAGCTATGAAGGATGCCTACAATAAAGGGGAAGACCTTCATACTAATATGGCTGCTATTGTATCTGGTAAACCAAAGGAAGAAGTAACAAAACCAGAAAGAACTAGAGCAAAGGCTGCCAACTTTGGATACTTATATGGTATGCAACCAGGAACCTTCGTACAATATGCCAAGATAGGGTACGGAGTAGACATGAGTTTAGAGGAAGCTACAAGGATTCGTAATAGTTTCTTTGAAGCTAACTTTGAATTACATAAATATTATAAAGACACACAAGATACTTTATTAGCACAGGGTTTCGTTACAAGTATCATGGGTAGAAGATACAAAGTAGGTTTTAAACACCTAGCTTTCCCAGATCAACGAACACTTTATATGAGAAAAATACTAAATTTCCCAGTACAAAGTGCTGCTAGTGATTGGGCGTTGTGTGCCTTATATGAAATTTACAAGACATTCTCACAAGATGAGGTGAAGATCTGTGCAACAGTACATGACTCTATCATTATGGAAGTTAAAAAGAATGATAACTTCGAAGACAACATAAGAAAGATTCAAAGTATAATGCAAGCACCTCAACTAGCAAAGAAATATATAACCAAGACTGTGGACTTACCTATTGTAGCTGATATTGAGATAGGTCCATGGGGAATAGGAGTAGGACTAGAAGAGTATGGGAAGTGATAGTATGAGTAACTTTAGTTATTCCAGACTTAGTACATATAATTCTTGTCCACGAAAACATAGTTATATGTATGAAGAAAAGATTTATACAGAAGGAAATGAATTTTTAATACTAGGAGATTTGTTTCATCAATGTATAGATAAAGCAACAAACGGCGAAGACTTCTCATCTGTCATAAATGATTATGAAGCAAAGGTAAAAGTCGGAGCTGTGTCTACAGAATCAGGTTTACTTGAGTATGTAGTTAATAAATATTTAGATCACTATGATGTAACAAGTGAAGAAGTTATAGGTAGTGAGTTAGTACTTGAAGAAGAGTGGGAAGATGGCGATACCTTTAAAGGTATTGTCGATAGACTAGTAGAAAAAGATGGTATGGTTATACTTAGGGATACGAAGACTACCCTTAAACCTTTGAAGTATACAACAAACCAAGTTAAATATAATTCTCAATTACTAACATATTGTAGTTTAGTACAAGATCATATGAATCTTATTATTGATGCATATGAAATTGACGAAGTAAGATTAGCTAGACTTCAAGAAGTTCCTATCAATCAAAATGGAAAACCATCAGCTGATAAGAACAGATTAAGTTTAGTATTATATGAAGATTATTATAATAAGTTAGCAGAGATGGGACTTGAGAATGCACCAGAATACCAAGGTGTATTAGATTATCTTGAGAAAAGAGGTCATCCTTTATTTAAAAGAACTCAATGCCAACTATTAGATCAAAACATTTTATCTGCTAATATACAAGATTTATATCAAACTTATAAGTCTGCAAAGACAGGAAACAAACAAAGAGTAAGAGGTCCACTATGTGATTACTGTGCTTACCAAGACCTTTGTAACTTAGACTTCTATTTACCTGATCCTGATAGTAGACAAATAGTAATTGATAAAATTAAAAAAAGTGGTTGACATCCTGTCTACTATAGTGTACAATTAAAGTGTAAGGAGTGATATAATGAATAACATAAGATTTCTAGGATGTGATGTAATCAATCAAAAAAAGATTCCTGGAAGCAGAGCAGACTTTGCAATGAAACAAGTTTTAGATTTCGTTGCTGGACAGATAGAACATGATTATAGAACTCCTGATGACAGCACATTTGAGTTTCGATTTGATGCAACTATATCTAATACTAGTTCAAATAACCTAGTAGTTATAGCAACTTTTACACCAAGATTTATGCACATTAAAAACAAAAGTGGATTAGTAGGTAAACGCAAACCAGCACTAGTATTAGAGCTGCGTTATAAAACTGACACTGAGATGACAGAGAAACTTTATTGTGATATAATGAAATTGCTTTCTCACCTAGGTAAGGCTGCCTTATACAATAATACCTCTGAACAAATATATGCAATGAGAGGTCCTACTGAAATAGATAATAAATATGGTGATAAAGTATTTCGTCCGTTATAGTGCTACCTTTCTTGGTAGTACCCTATATATTAGAGGGAGATGGAGATGTGGCTACCTCTGTTAAACCCGTAGAGTCCTATTAGTAACCTCATGCGTGAGGAGAAAAACACGGAGCGAAGGAGTGCCTGGCTATACTCGGGAGTAAATCGGGGAATGAGCATTCTAGTATATAGGGTAGTGCCAAGAGGTACTGAGAAAGGAGAAATTATATGAGTATTCTTCAAGAGAGAAAGAAAAGAGCAAGCCAAGCTCCTGTAGATGAAGTGTATATAATCTATGGAAAATCAGGTACAGGTAAAACTGTAGTGGCAAGCACATTCCCTAAGACTAAAGAAGCACCTATGTTGTATCTTGACATCTTAGAGGGTGGTATTGGTTCAGTAGATAACAAAGATAAAGAACTTATCGATTGGGTACCTATTGAATCATTTGAAGAACTAGACGAAGTTCTTGAAGATGTTGTTCGTGGATATTCTATAGTTGATGGAAAACAAATCCCAGTTAAATATTCAACAATAGTTATTGATTCATTAACACAATTAGAATATTTAATTAAAAAACATCTTAAGACAGCTAGTAACAAATCATCAATGACTTTACAATTATGGGGACAAATGAAAGACAGTCAAGAAGATGTTTACAACTTACTTAAATATCTACACATGAAAACCAGTGCTAAAGTTATTGGTATTGCACACGAAAAAGAATTGAAGGATGATAATAACCCAGACTTCAATACTGTAATTCCAAGTCTTATGACTTCAAGTTCAGTAAGTTTATGTGCTAAAGCTTCATTTGTTTGGTATACTAAAGTTGAAAGAGAAGACACAATAGATGCTAATAATAATGTTGTTGAAAAAACAAACTTTGTTACATACATCAGTGCCCATCCTTACTTAGTTACTAAATGTAGAAAGCCTAAGGATTTTAAAGTTCCTGAAAAAGTTGTTGACTTAACTTATGATAAGTTTAAGAAGAATGTTTTAGATAAGATGATGGGTAATGCAAAGTAAGGAAGAATTAATCTTAGCATTTAGAAAAGCCTTAATTAACTTACCTGATGACATTAAAGAAAAAGAAGTCACTCGTGCATACAATTCCGTTAAAGGAATACCATTCGTTGTATTGGAAGATCACGACATTGGAAAAGTAATTAAGTTCTTAGATGTTCCATCCCTAGTAGAATATCTATGGAGAGAAAAACAAATAAGAGCTGATAGAAGTTTTGTGTACAAAGTTCTTAGAGGACAACACAAACTTGCATATGGTTATAAAATTTATTATGAAAATATTGAGTAGGAGAAGAATATGATAAAAGATTTAGTTAGATTAGTTGAAGTATTAAATAAGAAAGTTCCAGAATTAGTAGAGGCTATTGAAAAAACAAACCCTACTACTGATGCTTATGGAAAATTAATTGAAAGTTACGCAGGAACAATGCAATTAATCAGCACATTAAATAGAACATTAGCTGAAATCGCTGTAACTGCTAAAGAAAACACAATGGAAGAAGGTGCTACTGATGAGTCTAATAATTAATCAAGGTAAACAAGACACTTCAGGAGATACTAACTTCGAAGTAATGGTTTCAGCAAATGAAATCGCACAAATATCTAAATTAGAATTAGATAAAGATTGGGAAAATACTTTAAATATTACTTTCAAAGTTATAAGTGAAGGTAATTTTAAAGGAAGATTATTCTGGGACAGAGTATCTTTCGATCCAGCTGGTAAGTTCTCTTGGAAATATAGAAACTTAAGAAAAGCTGCAGGTGTTCCATACACTGATGGAGAAAGTCCTAAGATTGATATTGAAGCATTACTATTAAACAAAGCTGTTACTGTAGAACTAATGGTTCGTAAAGGTAACGATGGTAATGACTATCAAGGTGTTAAATATAAAGTAGCAAACAACACTGTTAAAGAAGCTCCAACTGTTGCACCAGCTCAAACTCCTGTAGCTACAGTTGAAGAAGAGATGGATTTACCTTTTGATACAGATTCTTTTGATGATGGTTCATCTGAAGAAGTTTCTTGGTAAAAAGAAAAGTAACTCTTGAGTCAGCGTTCCAAGCTAAAGTAATAGATTACTTAAAAAGTATAGGGGCATATGTAATTAAAATACATGTGTCTGCCTATCAGCTTGAAGGTGAACCTGATGTCATCTGCTGTCACAAGGGTAAGTTTTATGCATTCGAACTAAAACAAGGGTCTAAGTTAAGTGAACTACAAAAAGTCAAACTAGAACTTATTAGAGAAAGTGGAGGTGTTGCTATGGAAATCAGAAGCATAGATCAATTGAAAGAACTCTTTGATGATAACATTTAAAGAATTTAATGCAAAGTATAATGGTGATAGGGCTGGATATGTACACTTACATCATGGGAAGCCTATCTCTGGACAGAAGTTAACACCACTTACTTTCAATGAAATTGGCAAGATAGCTAATACAGAACCTGATATGGAAATAGGATGGCTAGTTCCAAAAGGATTTTTAATTATTGATATTGATGATAGAACAACGGCAGACATTGTCTTCCAAATAATAAAAGACAGAAAAGAAAAAGTTATGTGTGTACAAACTACACGAGGCATGCACATATATGCTAAGAGTGATTACAACAATAAGACTGTATGTAACATCACAGCAATAGGTGCATTAGCTGACACAATTCCATATTGTAATGGCAAGACTTTTATTACTACAGGATTTAAAAACCCTAAGGTCAATACGAGTACTAAACTTATAGACCGTAAAGTTATTTATTACAATGGGATTGAAAAACTACCTTTCTGGTTAACCCCTATATTTCAAAGGGGAAAGAAACCAGAAGATAATTTTATAACTTTTCCTTTAACTGATGCTCGTAATGAATCATACAATAGACATTTATGGAGATTAAAAATCACTAACTTATCCCCAGACCAAAGAGCTGAATGCATACAACTAATTAATAAATATGTAGCAAGTACACCATTATCTGAGAAAGAAATGGAAGATACAATGCTACGAGATAGTAATAACGAAAATCTTCCTGAACAGAAGTTCTTTGATGGCAATACATTTAAGCATGATGTAATGGGAGATTTCCTAATAGACCTATTAAAAATTAAGAAGTGTAGAAAAACTAGATTACTATATTATTATGACGAAGAATCTGGAAGATACATTTCAAATAATGATTACATTAAAGGTGTGATGACAAAGTTATGTACATCACTAAAGGAATTTCAAAAACGAGAAGTAATAAACTATCTCGAAACAATTCTTGAATTAAAAACTTCTGTGTTTAATCAAGATCCATATAAGATATCTTTCCTTAATGGAAGATTAGATTTAAGAACTATGAATTTTGAATCACACAGCCCTGAGCATTTAGAAACAATTCATTTAAATGTTAATTGGAATCCAAATGCCACAGGAACAACAGCTGATGAGTTCTTTAACACAGCCACTTGTGGAGATAAAGACTGTGAACAACTATTATATGAAGCAATCGGATATAGTTTCTTAAAGAGTGCATCACTACATAAAGCCTTTCTACTATATGGTGGTGGTAGAAATGGTAAGAGTACATTCCTAGATATAATAAAAGAAATATGTGGGCACGAGAACTGTACCTCAATAAGTTTCAAAGACTTAGGAGAGAAGTTCCGTGTAGCAGAGTTATATAATAAATTGGTTTCACTGAGTGGAGATATCTCAGCACAACCTCTGAAAGATTCTGACTTGTTCAAACAGATTTGTGGTGGAGATGAGATAACTATTGAGAGAAAGAATGCCCATCCATTTACGGACACTGTGTTTGCGACATTGTTCTTCTCAGCTAACAAGTTACCTAGAACTCCAGATACAACATACGGTTTCTATCGTAAGTTAGTAATCATACCATTCAATGCAAACTTAAATAAAGTTTCACTAGTTGATGGTGCACAATTCCATGCACGCTTAATGGAAGACACTGAGTATATAGCATACAAAGCAGTGCTTGCAATTAAAAATGTATTGGATACCACGCATCAATTTATTGAACCTGCTTCAGTAAAAGACATTATGAATATGTATAAGGTAGAGAATAGTAGTATCTTATCTTGGGTACAAGCTAAGAACATTACAATATCTCACATGAAGGCAGTTAAGTTTGAAGAAATATATGCAGAATATAATTTATGGTGTGATCTTAATGGATTTAAATCTGTTCGTTCTACTAGATTTGAACAAGAGATACAAGAAGAATTCAATTTAATTGTTGATAATGGTACATTAATTGACAAGTAATAATAAAATAAGATATAATGTTAGTGGGTAGTAAAGAACTACTCCTCTTGGTTAAATGTCTTGTTATTGTTGTGTGATTAATGTCATCTTCAACAGGGAGAAGGAAGTCGAAAGACTTCTTTTTTCTTGCACAAAAAAGACCAGTTGCCTGGTCCAGATATAAATAGACTATTAAAGTCTTAACACAAAAGTGAAAGGAGGTGAAACCTTTCATATATTATTATAACAAAAAAGAAAGGAGGGGTCAATCCTTTCAATTTCGGGGTTGTTCAAAATCAAAAACATGTTACATATATAATATATCATTATTTATTATAATTGTCAACGCTCTGATAATTTAATTTAAAGTCTAGACCAGAAGAATTATTCTCTGGTTTAATTACTTTTTCTACCTTTTCATCATAATCAACAACATCCATAATCACTGGTGAATCTAGATCTACCTTAGGGTTAGATATATCCACAGGTTTTGGAGCCAAGTTAATATTGAATTGAATAGCATTGACTGCATTCTGTGCATCCTTCTCAGTATTAATCTTCTCAGCTTTATCTAAGATAGTCTTAGCACAAGCAGCAGCTACAGATTCATCGTCAGTTGTATTCATTATGTACATTAATTTTCTTAGTGCTTGATCTCTAGAAGATGAGATCTCAGCCATGAACTTTTTATTTTTCTTATAAGATAATTCTTCTAGTGCATCTGCTACACCAGGTCTGGCACACATTCTGTTACCTTGTCCCTTATGATAATCAGATCCACGGATAGACATCATAGCTTGTTCAGCTCCATAATCTCCGAATACTACAAGCTCAACAAAAAGTTTTTCTTCTTCATTCAAAAGATTATACTTACTTGATTTGATATCGCCATTGCGAAGAGCAACAAGTAAATTTTCTTTTGTGGTTATAATGTCTGGTGCAAATACTCTTTGCATAATATCATCCTCCTCGTCTACATTATACCATCATTGAGTAATTTTATCTACTATGGTATAATTAAATCGGGTGATAATGTGAAAGACATATTAACTTTCAGGGTCAAAAGACCTAAGAAAAAGGCACAGCCCAGAAAAAGAAATAGGGTAAATGATCTTGATCGTAAGCTGGTATATATAACCAGAGTAATATCGAGAGGAGATTATGATCCTGAGAAACCTTATCATGTAATCATGGCTAATGTTGCACGAGCTCATGGTATTATTGATAAGGATAATAATATTTTAAAGGAGGAATATTTATTATGCCAAACGAAGAGGAAGTAAAAACTCAGGCACCAGCTAAACCTGAGGATAAACCAAAAGATACAGAAGCAGCTAATAGATTATTAGAACAAATGATGTATTCACCTACATCTGGTGATGCAGATCCTATGATCGAAATAGATAAAACAACTGATGACGACATCAGAGATACTAAAGTTAAACCTGAAGCAGAAGAATTATTAAAGATTTTAGAAAAAGGTGAGGGAGAAATCTCTGATAAATATCGTAAAGAATTATTAGACAAAGCACTAAAAGACCCTACATCTGTAGAGGTTGAAACTCCAAGAGGTTGGATGACAGTTAAAGATGCAATCGGTGAAGGATTCGATCTATCAACTGGTGACTTTACTAATGAAGCAATTCCTAAAGTTGATTGGGAAGGAGAGATTGCAAAGCTTGATCCTCGTGAACAAGAAACAATTAGAAAATTAACTAAGCCTGGTACTAGACAAGCAGGTCCTAGTAAACCAGAAGCAGGTGGTGATGTAATCCCAGGTGCAACAGGAGAACCAATTCCACCACAAGCACAAGGTGCTCCTATTCCTGAAGGGGCAATGGGAGGAACTGACTTAGCACTAGGAGGTGTATAGTATGGAAGAACAAGTAATAACAAGTGAACCTACAAATATAGAAACACCTACAGTAGTTGAACAAGCTACTCCTATGGATTCAAATACTACTTATAATAATTTACCTAAGGTTGAATACCAATCTAATATGACTCCTACTCAGAATCTAATCAATGAAGCAGTTCAAACAGAACATGCAATCAATCAAGAAACTAACGCTGGTAAAGCTATGAATAGTTTCCTAACTCAAGGTTATGATTATGATAAGAATGAAGCAGGATCATACTGGGTTGCTGGTGCAATCAATGATAATAATACACAGATGTCTTTCCTACAAACTTTAATAAACGAAGAGATGTATGATGAGATGGATTTACAAAAGTATTACTATGATACCAACCTAGCTACAGCCAGAGCATATGCTGCACAGAAAGGTAAGGAAACAGCTTACGGTTTCTATAGAGCAGCACAAGAAAGAGCTCTAGCTGAAGGTGAACTAACAGGATGGTACATGCCAGCTGAAGGTAGATACTTATTGGGACAATACACAGTGGCACAAAATACTTTAGAGAATCCAGATGCAACTCCAGAAGAACTAAGTAAAGCTAATCGTGTTGCGAAGACAGCAGAGGAATGGTTCTCTGCAAATCAAATCACAACTCGAGGTATTAAATGTTTAGCTATGATGAACTATGAAGAAAATGTTAGACACAATACTGTAATGGGAGAGTTACAAAAACAAGCTAATCAAATTGCAGCAGCAGGTGCAGCAGCTAGTTCAAGAGCTACTGAATTACAATTAAGAGAACTTAAATTCCAAATAGAAGAAATGGAATTACAAACTGGATATGATTTCAGTAACGCTATTGGATTGGATAATGATAATTATCTTGGACATAAGCGTGAAGATTATCCAGATCTTCAAGCATTAAGAGGCTATGAATCAACAGATAGTATGTTATTAACTGACGCAGATGCATACGCAGCAGTACTTGGTGCAGGTAGCAAAGAATACATAGATCAAGTACTTACTCAAAAAGGTAAAGATCCTGAAAAAGCCTATCAAAATTATGACGCTCAAAGACAAACAGCATTAATTAAAAAAGCTGTAGAAGATAACTCATACTATGATGGTTCTAATCTTTCTAAAGGAGGAACTATCAAAGATACTAAAAAGCTTAAAAATATAGGAAGCGATAAAAATGTATATGTTATACATTCTAAAAACGGTGACGAAATCGAAACTAGATTATACTATAAAGATAGTAAAGGTGTATACAGACAAATTACTGATGGAGATATTGAACTTAAAAATGGTAATACAGTTAAAGAACAATATGAAAAATTTAAGGGTAGTGAATTAAAACACAATGGCACTAAAGTTAAAATTGGAAATGCCCAACCATATGATACATCTAAAGGTTCTGTATCTTATAATAAAGATGCCTATACTAATATGGGTGATAAACAAAAAGAAACAGTAATGAAAAAAGAAGCTGAAGGATATAGAGTATTAAGAGGATACTATTCAACACAAGGTATAGATGCAAATGTGGTAATGGAAGGACCAGACGGTAAAGTATATGAAGTATCAAATACATTTGGATCATTCAAAGAGATTGATAGAGATAAACATTTAAGGAAACTTACTTATAATAAATATATTACAAGTACAGATCCTATATATGAGAGCTTAGTAAAAGTTGGTGAGATGCCATCAACAAATAAAGCTGCTCCATTAGATGGAGATACATCTAATATATTTGTAACTGTAGACGCCGATGGAAACACTTACTATTATATAGATGAAAGTAGAGCTAATCAGCATAATAGTTATACTAGAGTTAAAGAGTCAGAAGTTTCTAAATATTTAGATACTGATCAAGTAACATCTACTATAGCTAATATGGATGCTTATTCTAATGGTGCACTTAGTGCAGACACTAAAACAAAAAAAGAAGAAGTTAAGAAACCTGAAACTTCAAACAGTGCACCAAGTAATAATTCTGGAACAGTTCAATTAAAAAGTACTGAGTATAATCCAGAAAGCATAAATGCTGAATATACTAAGTATGAAATTAATACTGATGGATCTCCTGTATTAACTACGCTTAATAAAAAAGAAAGAGAAGATCTTCAGAAGAATAAAATAAATAAGGTGGTGATATAAGATGGAGAATAGTGAAGTATTAAATCAAGAAACAACTGTGCCTAAAGATGGTCCAGTTCAAGCAGATGTAGCTCCTATAGAAGGAGGACCTGCTGTGTTGGAACAAACAACAAATAATATGTACACATCTGGTAAGACTGTAACGCAACCAGTTGGAGAAAAAGATCATGCGAGTGAGATCGCAATGAATAATGAAGAAACAAAAAAGACTTATGATTATAATTCTCAAGGTGTTAAAGTATATGATGAGAGTGTAACAACTACAACTCATCAGAGTACAGGTAAAGAACCATTAAGTGCTGAGTGGAACAGTCAGTATGGTATGGATAATCAATACAAAGCTACAGATGATTCGGAATATAGTTGGAATAAACTAGCTGCCGAAATGTCACAAACTACATATGATCAAGAAGCTAATCAATACAGAGCTGAAAGTATAGCTGCTAAACAAGAGATTGATGCAGCTGCAGCCAGTGCATGGAACAATTACTTCGCAGCTGAGTACAGTGCTAGACAAACTCAAGATAAGATGGGATGGTCTGGTGGACAAAAGCAGGCAAGTGATTTACAAGTTAGTTTCTTACAGGCAGAAAGTGCTGCCAATATGTATACTCAAGATGAGTTACAAAGATATGGTGTTGAATCAAAACTAAGTATAGCTAGAATGTATGCTGATGCAAACCAAAAAGCATTGGCACTAGACTATTATCAGGATGCAGTTAACCAAGCAGTTAGTGAAGCTAACCTT
>JAEIGA010009745.1_pt1 | contig 14549 bp, 12 predicted proteins | sample 9270691 | NCBI WGS metagenome assembly JAEIGA01 (sample SAMN17057246, study PRJNA624740) | gut metagenome | biome: biome; isolation source: fecal sample | host: Bos grunniens | place: China: Xizang | collected 2019 | reverse complement strand
CTATCTCCTGGCACTCATCGGCCATATCAATCAGGTACTGGAGTCTATCGTCCACATCGTCAAACATCTCGAAGTCGGCGATAATCTCCTCTTGAACTCTATCTTTCATTTCCATTTTTTCTTTTCGCAGCTTTTTGTTTTTGCAGCTTTTCTAAAAAGCTGCACCTTTTTTATTTCGCGCCTTTTTATAAAAAGGCGCCCCAAAAATTTTTAGGAGATACTTCGTATCTCAGTAACCGTATGTTGTGGTTCTATCTTCCGCAGTGCTTAGGAATACCAGCACTCGCCGTAACCGTATATTGTGGTTCTATCTACCGTTTTGCGTCGGAGCTGGCCTCGGGCAGGGGGTCCCACTCGGCACCGATGGGCGACTCCATACCCAGGATGCGGGCCATTGTCACCACAAACGAGCGCATATCGACCTTCTGGTTGATCACCTTGCCATCCTCAATGCCCATACCACACATCGCAATCAGCGAGCGACGATAGGGGGCGTAGATGAGCTGCGAGGAGGTGCGAGCCACATAGTCCTCACGGTAGGTGTTACACCAGTCGGGCATCAGCACCAGCGTCACATCTGGCGAGCGCTTGGGGTAGTAGCTATTCTGAATGAGCTCCATAACGCCAAAGAGCGCACCGCTGGCGGCCATATCGGAGGCCGACACTGCGTGCGACACACCTCGGAGCTGGAGTGCAAAGTTGGCCACCTGCTGTTGCACCGTAGCCACCTCAAGGCCCTTGGAGAAGATGAGCGTATGGTTGAGCCAGAAGGAGCAGTTCTCACATCCGAGCACCCAATCGCCCTTGCCATAGGTGGCCGAGAGGAAGCTGTTTATCAGGAAGCGGGCCTGTGAGGAGTTGAAGACCTTGTCGCTGCTCACATACTCCCTATTGCCACCATCGGAGGTGAGGGTGAAAATGACACGGCCCTCGGTCTGGGTCTCCGCAAAGTACATAATGTTGGCCAGGTTCTGGTCGAGCCTGTAGTACATATCCTCCATCTCCCTTGACGAGAGGCCATAGCGTGCCGCAATACGCCTGGGGGCATCGAAACAGATGGTTATCATATCCACCTGGTCGTCGGCGCCCAAGTAGTTGTTCACAATAATCTTCTCGGCAAACATAGCCAACACATCGTTGGCCACATAGCTATTGAGCACCTCCCTCAGATCGCGAGGCTGCGAACGGCGTGTGCGCTCCTCGTCGGTGAGCTTATAGCCATAGGGGCGTACCACCGAGCTGCGCTTGTTCACATAGGCCTGGTCGCGCTTGGAGAGAATCCAGGGGAGGCCCAACTGACGCAGCCAATAGCCCGAGTTGTTGAAGTCGTTGACCCACTTGGGCATCGAGTGGTGATACTTGGTGGAGGTGGTCCAGGTGGCCGAGAGCGAGTCGAGCCACCACACCTCCGAGGGATTCGTACCTCCGAGGATGATTGCCGACGAGGCGTCCGAGGCGATGGACACCGAGCGACCACCGTTGGTGTTCCTCACCACCACATCGCCGATGGTCTCAAATATGAGGTTGGCATTGGACACCTTACTCTCCTCCGTGTCGCAGTTGAAGCTCATACACTTGGGGTCGCTCACCGCCGACACCCTCTTCTGGGTTGTCTGGTTCCACCAGCCCTCACCCGTGATGCCGTGGATGGCAGGCAGCGCACCCGTCGAGAGGGTGGCCAGAGCCGAGGGGGTGGTGGGTGCAAAGGGGTAGTAGACATAGGGGTAGTAGGTACCCTTGAGCAGGCGTTTGAAGCCCTCGTCACCAAAGCCGGCCTCGTAGTGCACCAGGTCGGACTCCCTCATATGCGAAACCACAAAGTTTACGATGAGTCGTGGCTGCTCGGCCGCAACAGCCGTAACAGTCACAAACAGAAGAAGTAAGGATATAAGTACTCGATTTCTCATATGCGTGCTTTGAAAATATCGGGTAAAGATAGTAAATATCTTTGATATTTAGAGCCGCAAAGGGGAAATTTGCCCTCCAAAGGGCATTTTTGCCAGAGATTGCTACCTTTCCACAGAAAAAGACTCAACAAGTCCTGATGCCACCTCGTTGTTCGGGAACTCCTCCACGAGCCCTCTTGCACGCTCCAGCATAGCCTCTCGGAAGCGGGCATACTCCCTGCTCTCGGGGTGCAGTGGGCGGTGGGATGCAGCCTCGCTTAGTTTGGCAAATCGCTCCGCTGCAGAGAGGGCCTCACGGCTTAGGTGACACTCCACAAAGCGCTCCCAGATGTACTCCACAGCCGCCCTCGAGGGGTGGGTCATATCGTCGCCATAGTAGCGGTAGTCCCTCAAATCGTCCATCAGAATCTCATACGAAGGGAAGTATTCGGCCTCCCCGCGACGCTCCACAACCTCCTGGATGGCCACCCTCAGGATTGCCTTCGAGAGCGAGTTGCCGTCGAGCCCATCGGCAAGGTGACGCACGGGGCTCACGGTGAGTATCACCCTCCTGGGGGCGAGCATATCGATGATCCTCTCCAGCGAGGCCACCACCTCCTCCACCGTAAGGCGGCGACGACGGAACTCCTCGGCGGGCATCTTATGGCAGTTGGCAACGACCTCACCCTCACGCTCATAGACCCACGCCGTGCCGAGCGTCAGGATGACCACCTCGGCCTGCTGCAGCCAATGGTCAGCCCCCTTCAGGGCGCCATTAATCCTCTGGCAAACGCCCTGTGGGCAGAGGCCATCGAAGTCGCCGTGGGTGTGGTAGCTGAACCACACATCGCCCCTTTGGCATAGTTCCTCCTCGTGCACCTCCTCTCGGCGGCAGATGCGCTCCACGGCCCTCTCGATGGAGAGCGGATTGTAGAGCTCACCCAGGGGGTTACAGAGGGTCGCAATGCCCACACGGGAGAGCCTTGTGGCCATCTCGTGGGCGAAGCAGGAGCCCATCGAAAAGATTTTGGTGTATTGGTCTATCTTGCTGACACTTGGGGTGATAGTTATCTCGGTGCGAAATTTCATACTCTTAGGCTTTGGGGGACAAAGATAAAATTTTTATATTTACACCACAAAAACCAAACAGAAAATGATCATCAACGCATACCCAAAGATCAACATCGGTCTTGACATCCTCCGCAAGCGAGAGGACGGCTACCACGAAATCGACACCCTTATGGTCCCCTTCCTGGGCGTACACGACACGCTCGAGGTGCTCCCCAGCGCCGCAAAGGGCTGCTCGCTCCAGATTGACGGGCTCGGCATCAACTGCACCAACGACCGCAACCTTGTGACCAAGGCGTGGATGCTACTCAGGGAGCAGTACAACATTGGTGGCGTGAGTATGCACCTGGAGAAACACATCCCCTTTGGTGCGGGGCTTGGCGGTGGCAGTGCCGACGCCGTGGCCGCAATGAAGGGTATTGCCGAGATTTACGGACTGGAGATCTCCGACCAGGAGATGGTCGCCCTCGCCGCACGACTTGGCAGCGATGTCCCCTTCTTCGTACACTCCCGCCCGATGTTCTGTCGTGGCAGGGGCGAGATTCTCTCTCCCGCCGAGGTGGATCTCTCGGGTTTGTGGTGTGTGGTCACCAAGCCCGACTTCGGAATCTCCACCCCCGAGGCCTACGCAGGCGTCACCCCCTTTGTGCCCTCGCAACCTCTGGAGCGAAGGCTTCAGCTCCCCCGCAACCAGTGGCAGGAGAACATCGTCAACAGTTTTGAGCCCTCGCTCTTTGCGCGCCACACCGCCCTTGCCAACATCAAGCGAGAGTTGCAGCGCCGAGGAGCCCTCTACGCCTCAATGTCGGGCTCGGGCTCGGCAATGTATGGTCTGTTTGAGAAGGAGCCCGACTACAAGCCCATCTTCGTGGGCGAGCAGGTCTTCGTGAGCCAACTATAAAAACTCCCACATAATGAGTGCCCCCGAAAGTTTGAATAAACTTTCGGGGGCACTTTGGTTTTATGCACAATCTTTTGTGATTGCTATTACTCCTCTACCTCAGGCTTCCAGACTCTTTTGGTTTTGACGGTGATAATCTCGCCCTCGTCAGTGGTGAGGGTAACCGTTAGGGTGTGAACACCCTCTGCCGTTGGAGGAATTGGTGGAAATTGCAACACAATTCCAAGTGTAGTTACAAGACGCAAGCCCTCCTCAGGCATCTCATTGAGGTATCCAGAAAGAACATATGTCGATTTGAAGTCTTTGTAACCTCCGGATACAAAACCCCAATAGGAATGGCAACTATATTTCACAATGTCGGCCAAGGAAGTGCCCGCAGGATGATCCTCGTCGAAATCACGATTACTCACAACATCTATAGCCACAAAGTTCTTGCTAAACACATAACTGTAATAGTCGTGCTGGCTGGGGTCTGCCCATCCTGGTTTGAGTCTGTGTTCCCTATTAAAGGAGGTATCTCCATTTTTAATAGATAGTTCCTCGTATTTTTTCTTTGCTTCACCTCTACTGGTGCAAGTATAATAGATACCACCATCTTTTGCTACTATTGAGAGTCGGTTTTTATACCTAATCCCCCCACCAAAAGACCTATCATCTGAAGTATCTTTAAACTCACAGTCGACATAGCCTGCAACGAATGATTCTGCATCATAGTACGCCCAGAACGGTGGCTCACAACTCCACAAGAGGCACAAACAAAGTGCAAAAACAAGTCTAAGATGTTTCATAGTGTTGAGGTTTCAAGGTTATTTGGTTTCAAATATACAACATTGTGTTGAAAATTGCAAGTATAGCGAACAAACACATAGCCCCAAACACTCAGAAACAAAGCACCCCAAAAGTTAAAAACTTTTGGGGTGCTTAGATGATTTTTTATCGCTTGCCGTTAGCTGTTATAATCTCTGCCGAGCCTTACCACAAGTGCCTTATGGTCCGAGGTGCCAAGGTCGTAGGAGTCGTAGCTCTTGACCGAGAAGAACTCCTCGTCGGGGAGGATGTAGTCTATGCGGAAGATGTTGTAGAGCCCCTTATAGGTGTGCTCCACGCCACGCCCACACTCCACAAACGCATCCCTCAGGCGGCCGGCCCTCATCTTGCGATAGGTGTAGGACATAGGGGTATCGTTGAAGTCGCCACAGACCACCACGGGGTACATCGAGCCATCAATCTGGTCGGATATGTGGCTCGCCTCGGAGGCTCTCTGGCGGTAGTTGTGATTCATCTTGCGGACAATGCCCAACAGTTTCTCGCCCCCCTCTTCGTCCTCGATAATGTTGGTCGAGAGTGTGGTGGCGCTATCCTCCTTGGTGATGCCTGTCGACTGGAGGTGGGTGTTGAAGACACGAACCGTGTCGCGCCCAATCTTCACATCGGCCCACACGGCGTGGATGCTTACACTATCGGCATCCGAAATACCGTGGCGTACAATAGGATAGGCGCTCAGAATGGCAAAGCCTGCACCCGTCTGAGAGTTGGCACGCGAGGTCGTGGAGTTCACAAAGAAGCCATAGCTGAGCCTCGAGAGTCCCTGCTTGAAAGCATCGAAACTACTCCTCTCACTAAAGTGGCTCTCCTGCAGGCAGACAATGTGTGCGCCCTTACTATTTATCCAGGTGGTCACACTATCAATCTCGGCACCCAGGCCCGACTCGCCCTCCATAACACCGAATGCCTTGGCGTTGTAGGTGGCAACGACAACATCGCCCCTCTCACGATTGACCACCGGTGCCTTGGTCGAGATGTCCGAGCGGTAGAAAAGGCCCATACTGCCACCTCCGACAAGGAGCATAAAGGCCGAGATGAGAAACCACTTTTTCCACCTTATGGCCCACCACAGGGCACAACCCATATTGAACAGATAGATAATCTGGTAGAAGAGTCCGGGGAGCACAAAAAGGGTGGTAGCGCGGGGATTGACAACCTTTGCCAGAAGGCCAGCAAGCAACAGCAGGGCCGAGAGGATGGTCACAATAAAAAGGACCATATCGGTCACACTCAGCACAATGCCACCGATGCCCACCTTGGACTCCCTTTGGCGTGAGCGACGCACCTCGCTCCTATAGTATCCGTCACGCTTCTTTGCCATAGTCGCCTAATACCAAATCTGATTTTTCTTCCTCCAGTAGCGCAGCAGCAAGAAGCCGAAGAGCATACCTCCCAGGTGGGCAAAGTGGGCCACATTGGAGCCACTCGAGGCCACACCTCCCATAAGTTCCAGCACACCATACAGCACCACAAACCACTTGGCCTTCAGTGCGATGGGAGGGAACATCAGCATCACCACATTATTGGGGTGCATCATACCATAGGCCAAGAGCAGGCCGAAGACCGCACCCGAAGCACCAACGGTCACAACGGGATAGGGAACGCCTCCAAACTCAAGGTAGTTCACCAAAAGCTGAATGATACCCGCACCCACACCGCAGGTAAGGTAGTATGTGAGGAACCTCTTTGATCCCAGGTCGTACTCCACAATGCGTCCGAACATCCACAGTGCGAACATATTGAAAAACAGGTGCGAAAAACCTCCGTGGAGGAACATATAGCTGAAGAGCTGGAAGATGGTCTTCGCCGAGGCAGGATAGTGGAGCGCAAAGTTCATCTCGAACCACCCACCCAGAGCCCCCGGCAGGAGCATCTGCGTCAGAAACACAAAGACATTCACCAGCAGCAGGTTCTTCACCGCAGGTGGCATATTGGTCTGTTCTCTATAGTATCCCATTCTTCTTTTCTCTCTTTTATTTTCTTACTATTACAACAGGGCCTTTAGGTCGGAGAGTTCCACAACCCTCACAACTGCCCTGCCATCGGGCGTAAGGCTCATCTTATTGCACCCGTCGAGCGACTCCAGCACCGCCTCAATCTCTCCTGTGGTGAGCGGTTTCACGCCACGAGTGCGCGAAAGAATCTGAGCCAAGCGCTCCTTGCGGGCCCTCTCCCCCAGCGCAACACCATCGCGCAGCGCATCGAGCATATCGTAGAGTATATCCTCCACGGCCGAGTGTTCAACCTCCGAGGGGAAGGCCACAAAGTCGACACTATTGCTATCCACAACCGAGAAGTCGAAGCCGAACGAGGCGAAATAGTCGTAGTTCTCGGCCAGGGTCTGCACATCGTCCTGCGAGAAGATCATCCTCTCGGGGAACATAAGGCTCTGGCTCACGGAGCTACCATTGCCGAGCATCATCATATAGCGGTTATAGAGCAGCACCTCTCGCGCTCGTGCTAGGTCCACAATGGCGAGTTTGCCGCCCAGCGTGGTGGCAACATAGCCTCCCGCAATGGGGAGCACACCCTTGAAGACCTCGGGCTTATGTTCGAGTTCGAGCTCCTGCTCAACAACGCCCTCACCGCGCTCGATGAAGTCGATTATGCTGCTCTCATACTCCCTCTCGATGTCGCTCTCTACAGAGGTCGGATAGGGCTCCACACGGTCGGAGACACCACCACGATAGCCACCGCCAGTGGCCACCGAGCCCACCGTCCTACCACCCCACTCTACCCTTTCGTGAGGCTCCTTATTCTCCACCTCGAAGGGGTTATAGAAGGGGTTGAGCGTGGCACGAGGCTCCTCGAAGCCTCGCTCCCTGGAGCCGTCGAAGACGGGGATATCCACCTCGCCCTCATCCTCGAAGTCCATCATTGGCACAGCACCCGTCTTGGCCAGCGCCTCCCTTGTGGCGGCGTTGACAATCTGCCATATCTCGCTATCCTCGCTGAACTTAACCTCGGTCTTCTGGGGGTGGACATTGACATCCACCTTCTGGGTGTCGACCTCGAGGTAGAGGAAGTAGGAGGGCGTAACGCCCTGGGGGATGAGTTTCTCGTAGGCCGCCATCACCGCCTTATGCAGATAGGGGCTCTTGAAGAACCTGCCATTGACAAACAGGTATTGCTCCGTATTGCGCTTCTTGGCAGCCTCGGGGCGACCCACATAGCCCTCAATGCGGACAATCGTTGTGGTGGTCGACACCTCCAAGAGTTGTGCCGTAATGTGGCGACCCATAATGGCCGCAATCCTACTGCGCAGATTGGTTGCAGGAAGGTTATAGAGTGGTGCGTCGTCCTTGTAGAGCATAAAGGCCACCTCGGGGTGGCAGAGCGCCACACGACGGAACTCGGTCTTGATCTTGTTTGTTTCGCGCTCGCTGCTCTCCAGGAACTTGCGCCTTGCGGGGACATTGTAGAAGAGGTTGGAAACCTTGAAGTTGCTACCCTTGGGGGCCACAACCATCTCCTGACCACAGTACTCGCCACCGTTGATTACCAGGCGGGTTGCAAGCTCGTCCTGCTCGGTACGGGTGGTGAGTTCCACCTCGGCAACGGCCGCAATGGAGGGCAGAGCCTCGCCCCTGAAGCCGAATGTCTGCAGTTCGTAGAGGTCCTCCAGCGAGGTAATCTTGCTTGTGGCGTGTTTGTCGAAGGCGAGCCTCGCATCGGCAGGAGTCATACCACAGCCGTTGTCGATGACCTGCACGAGCTCCCTGCCATCGGCACGGAAGTTGACCGTCACAAGCGATGCACCCGCATCGATGGCGTTCTCGGTCAGCTCCTTCACCACCGACGAAGGAGAGCCAACCACCTCGCCTGCGGCAATCTGGTTGGCAACACTATCGGGCAAAACGCGAATTTTCACAGCCGAGAGGGTTAAAAGTTGATGCTACGGAGCAGCATATAGAAACCGACAATCAGGAGCACCACAAAGAGCACCCTTGTCATACTGCTCTTCCTGCGGGTGGCCATATCACGCTCAGCCATCTGCTGACGCTGCTGACTGCGTGCTCGGAGCAGATCACCGGGCTTGCGCTCACCCTGATCGTCCTTCTCGAGGGGGGCGTGCCCAAGCTCTATGCGACGCTGATTGCGAGCCTCCAGCTCGGCATCATAGTAGCGGGGGTTATAGCTAAACTGTCGGGGTTTGCGACGAAGCGACTGACCTATTCCAAACATATCTTCTTTTCGGTTATTTTATTCTACAAGTGGCCTTTGTGACAAAGGTACGCTATTTTATCCGAAAAAATTGCGCATCCTGTCAAAAATATTCTGCTCACCACGAGGAGTCTCGGCCTTCTTGAAGTTGGGCTGGTCGGCAAGTTTCTCCAGGAGTTTTTTCTCCTCACCGGTGAGCTTGGTGGGAATCACGATGTCCACAATCACCAGGATGTCGCCCCTGCCGTAGCCGTTAAGCTCGGGCAACCCCTTGCCCTTGAGGCGCAACACCTTGCCCGCCTGAGTACCTGCGGCAATCTTGATGCGGGCCTTTGAGTCGATGGTCGCAACTTCCACCTCACCTCCGAGGATAGCAGTAGTTACGGGTATCTTAAGGGTGTAAAGCAAATCGCTGCCGTCCCTCACCAGGTCGGGATGACGCTCCTCCTCAATCACTACCAGCAGGTCGCCATTGACACCGCCCCTGCGTGCGGCGTTACCCTTGCCGCTCACCGAGAGCTGCATACCCTCGGCAACACCTGCAGGGATGCGTATCTCCACGATCTCCTCGCCACGAACAACACCCTCGCCACGACACTTCGAGCAGGGGTTGGTGATGACCTTACCCTCGCCACCACAGGTGGGGCAGACCCTTTGGGTCTGGGCACGGCCGAAGAAGCTATTGACGGTCTCTATCGTGTAGCCCGAGCCGTTACAGGTCGAGCAGGTGTGGTAGCTGTTGGAGTCCTTGGCACCCGTGCCACCGCACTCATCACAAGCCACCTGTTTGGCAATCTTGATCTTCTTGGTGCAACCCTCGGCAATCTCCTTGAGGGAGAGTTTCACCTTCACCCTAAGGTCGCTACCGCGGTTCACCGAGCGGCCACGCGAGCCGCCGCCACCGAAGCCACCAAAGCCACCACCGAAGTGGCCGCCGAAGATGTCGCCGAAGTTGCGGAAGATATCCTCCATCGAGAATCCTCCGCCCGAGAAGCCGCCATAGCCACCAGCGCCACCCTCCATACCGGCGTGGCCAAACTGGTCGTAGCGAGCCCTCTTCTGCTCGTCACTCAGCACATCGTAGGCCTCGGCCGCCTCCTTGAACTTCTCCTCGGCCTCCTTGTCGCCGGGATTCTTGTCGGGGTGGAACTTCACGGCCGCCTTGCGGTAGGCCTTCTTTATCTCGTCGGCACTGGCGTTCTTCTCGACGCCCAGCACCTCATAGTAATCTCTCTTGGACATAAATCTGTTTGTCTAACTGTCTAAAGTCTAACAGACCTTATTCGTTTTCTTATATTAAACTCTGCGAGTGCTTATTTGACACCCACCCACAAGGCACGCTCGACCTATTCGCCTACGACCACCTTCGCGTAGCGAATAACCTTCTCTTTGAGTTTGTATCCTTTCTGTACAACATCAATAACAAGACCCTTCTTGTCGTCGCCTGCGGGGAACTTGGCCACAGCCTCGTGGAGGTCGGTGTCCAGAGGCAGACCCACAGCCTCTATCTCGCTGACGCCCTTGGCCTTGAGTGTATCGCGCATCTTCTGCGAGATGAGCTCCACACCCTCACGCACCGAGGCTACATCCGAGGCGCTCTGCATCGCCTGCAGGGCCCTGTCGAAGTCGTCCATCACGGCAAGCATCGACTTGATGACATCCTCGCCGCCGCTCTCAATGAGCTCCATCTTCTCGCGAAGGGTGCGCTTGCGGTAGTTGTCAAACTCGGCGCTCAGGCGCAGATATTTATCTTTCCACTCCTCGGCCTCACTACCCATCTGTGCCGTTTTGGCAGACTCAGTCGTGTCACCCTCTGCCATTTTGTCAGCCTCGGGCGACTGCTGCTCGGCAGCCTGCTGGTCTACAACCTGCTCATTTTCTTCCACAAACTGCTGATTATCAGTTGTCATTTTCTCTTTTTTACACTTGGTCATATCTATTTTTGTTTTGTTCTAACCTATATTGTTCAAATTATGTGCCGATGGGTTTTTGTGCCTTATGTCGCAAGGGCCAAAAGGCAATTCAAAATTCAAAATTCAAAATTGTTTGAGAGAAATTAGGGAAATTAAGGAGGAGGCCCTAAACTCACTAAACTCACTAAGGTCATTAAAGTCCTATGGGGCTTATAAGTCTTATAGGTCTTATAGGCCACATTGTCGGTAGTCGGTCGACAAAAAACACACGCCCCCGCGCAACGCGCACCCCCTCTAACTTAGAGGGGGATTAAAAAAGCATTTTCGCCCTTTCTGCCCTTACCCTTCCCTAACTTAGGGGAGGAGCTATAAGCCTTAGGTCGGTTAGACTTTAGACCTTAGACTTTAGACCTTAGACTTTAGACAAAAAAATGCATATTGTGGTGGGATTTTTGTGCCAAAAGAAGGAGCGAGTCCGCAGTTTGCTCTCGCAAATGAGGAACTCGCTCTCTGAATTTTGGTGCAAAAAGCACCCACAAGATGCATTTTTTATTTGCCCGACTGACGAGTAGCAATAACAGCCACAACGCTGGTGCTTGCAGGCTGAAGCATAGTCAGACCCTCGAACTGGAGGTCGCCAACATTGATGGTCTTGCCAACGCCCAGGGGAGTGATATCGATTACGAGCTCGTCCAAGAGGTGCTCCTCAAGACCCGAAACTGCGAGTTTGCGACGGAGAACCTGGAGCTTACCACCGGCCTTAACGCCCTCCGAGTTACCAACGATAGCAACGGGGATCTCGATAGCTACGGGCTTACCTGCAACAACGCGGAAGAAGTCGATGTGCTGGCAGTAGTCCTTAACGGGGTGGAACTGAGTCTCGCGCATAACGCCTTTCTCAATGGTGCCGTCGATGTTGATCTCTACGATGTAGCTCTTGGGAGTGTAGATGAGTTTCTTTGCCTCAGCAGCCTCAACGGAGAAGTGGATGGTCTCGCCACCGTTACCGTAGAGTACGCAGGGGATGAGGTTCTCGCGACGGATGTCTTTAGCGCTCTTCTTGCCGAACTGCTCGCGCTTAACGCCTTTAATCTGAATAGTTTGCATAGTTGTAAAAGTTTTTGTGTTAATAATGTTACTTGGGTGACACTCAGTTCGGTTCATGCAATCTCACCGACCCCCATAGTCACTTGCGGCCGCAAAGATACGAAGAAATTGCGGAATTCAAAATTCAAAATTCAAAATTATTGGGCAAGGGGCTGTATTTCAGCACAGACACCACCGAGCCTGCCCCGTTTGTTTAGGCAGGCTCGGTTGTAAATTTTATCCCTCTTGAGGGGTATTACTCTGCCGAGTTGGCGATGAGTTTCCAGCCCTGGAGCATAAGAACAAAGGCTACAATCTCCACGATGGCGCTGATGATAACACCAGCAACGGGGATGATGCCGATGACGGCAGCAGCGATAGCCAGAATCTGCGAGGTGAAGACCTTGCCTGCACCCACCTTGGCGTTGGTGGGCATAGTGGCCGAGTTTTTCAGGGCCGAGTAGCCCATCAGCTGCATAACAAGAGCAACGATAGCCAGGATGCCGCCGATGATGGCACCAACCAGGGGGATGAGGCTGATGACACCAGCCACAACACTGATAATCATCGCAGTGCGAATATTGTTGATAGCCTTCTTATCGGCCTCGGCAGCGATATCTCTCCACGCACCAATGCGAAGGAAGAAGAGCACCTGAGCAACGATAACGCCAATGGCGGCCAGGATGGAGAGTACCGAGCCAAAACCGAGGGTCACTACCGAGAGGATAGCGAAGACGGCGGCTGCGATGCTGCAGCATACATTGATGAGGATAGCCTGATAGAGGCTTTGGGTGACACTCTGCCACTGAAGTTTGTTTTCCATAGTTGTGTGTTTTTTAGAATTAGACCATAAAAAATATTTAGTGTTAGAAAATTCCACCGGAGGCGTTCGATTCTCTTGCAAACTTAGCAATTATTTCACACAAATCCAAATCACCCCTGCCCATACACACATCTGACTATAGGCCCCGCAGAAACCCACTCTCCGTGCTCAAGAAATACCGACTAATGGGGATTGACGGCCAGGGGAAAAATCGGTATTTTTGCGGGCAAAAATAGTACATAACCAGAGAAAGGCAAGAGAGAGATGAAACTATCGGAGCTCAAGAATGGCGAAAAGGCGGTCATTGTGCGTGTGGCGGGTCACGGAGGATTCCGCAAGCGCATTATGGAGATGGGCTTTGTCAGGGGTGTGGAGGTACGCAGCGTGCAGGACTCCCCTCTGAGTGACCCCGTGAAATACACCCTTATGGGCTACGATGTTTCTCTGCGTCGCAGCGAGGCCGAGATGATCGAGGTGCTCCCGCACAGCGAGGCCAACCGCCCCCACGAGCCCATTGAGAACAGGGGCTGTAACTCGCTCTGTGAGGGGTGCGCCATAGGCGACTGCAACCTCCGAGGTCGCAAGACGCTGCGCAAGAACGAGATAAATGTGGCCCTGGTGGGCAACCCCAACAGTGGCAAGACCTCGCTCTTCAACGCCCTCTCGGGCAGCAGCGAACACGTGGGCAATTACAGCGGTGTGACGGTCGACGCCAAGCTCGGCCGCCTCTCCTACAAGGGCTACCGCATAAACATCACCGACCTGCCGGGCACCTATTCGCTCTCGGCCTACACCCCCGAGGAGATCTATGTGCGTCGCCACCTCTACGACGCAATGCCCGATGTGATTCTCAACACTGTGGTTGCCTCCAACCTGGAGCGCAACCTCTACCTCACCACCGAGCTCATCGACCTCAACCAGCGTACGGTTGTGGCGCTGAATATGTACGACGAGTTGCAGCAGAGTGGCGCCAAGCTCGACCACGAGTCGCTCGGCGCGATGATTGGTGTGCCTATGATTCCCACCATCGCCAAGACGGGCTACGGCCTTAGCCACCTGCTGGACACCATCATAGAGCTCTTCGAGGGGCGCAACCCCATTGTGCGACACATCCACATCCACTACGGCTCGGCACTCGAGAAGGAGATCACAACTCTCTCGGACCAGATTCGCACAAGCGACCTGCCGAAGCAGTTCCCCGTGCGCTACTGGGCCATAAAACTCCTGGAGAAGGACCGCGAGGCCCTCGGGATGCTCGCCCCCTGTGCCGGCATTGAGCACTGGAAGAGGCTCGCAGCAGAGGCCGCCAAACGCACTGAGGCCATCGAGGGTGTGGACATCGAAACAATCCTCAGCGACCGCAAGTATGGCTTCATTGCGGGCGCACTCGAGGAGACCCTCCACGAGGGAGGTGTCGACATAAACCGCCGCTCGAGGCGCATAGACCGTCTGGTGGCCAACAAGTGGCTCGGCTTCCCGCTCTTCATTATGCTTATGTGGATTATGTTCTGGGCTACCTTCACACTCGGCGGCTACCCCCAGGAGTGGATCGAGATGGGCTTCGGCTGGTTGGCCGACTTCCTATGGGGCGTTATGCCCGAGGGGGCGCTGAGGGATATGGTCGTCAATGGCATTGTGAGCGGCGTGGGTAGCGTGGCTGTCTTCCTGCCCAACATCCTGATTCTCTATCTGTTCATATCGCTGATGGAGGACTCGGGATATATGGCACGCGCCGCCTTCATTATGGACCGCCTGATGCACCGTATGGGTCTGCACGGCAAGTCGTTCATACCACTACTGATGGGCTTCGGCTGCAATGTGCCCGCCATTATGGCCACACGCACCATTGAGAGCAAGTCCTCGAGGCTCATAACCATCCTCGT
>JAEIGA010009744.1_pt1 | contig 14551 bp, 15 predicted proteins | sample 9270691 | NCBI WGS metagenome assembly JAEIGA01 (sample SAMN17057246, study PRJNA624740) | gut metagenome | biome: biome; isolation source: fecal sample | host: Bos grunniens | place: China: Xizang | collected 2019 | reverse complement strand
TGTCGAGGCTCGCCTTGCTGCCGCTCATGTTCTTCGCCACGGCGTACACCGCGCACGTATCATCTTCGTAGTACGCGCGTACCACGTTCGGGGTGCTCTGCCAGTCGTTCTCGGTCGTGACCGAGGGGTACATGATGGAGTACGCGCCCGCATCGAACGCGAACCGCACCCCATGGCCGCCCGCGCGTTGCAGGACGCACTCGCCCGCCGCGCTCGGCGTTACCGCCGCGAAGTTCGCGGAAGTCAGCAGCCAATTGACGACGGTCAGGTAGCTGTCGTCCGGCTCGAAGGTATGGTCGCTCGCCAGTTGGTACGCGCTCGCGTCGCCCTCGTAGACCTTCAGCCCCAGCGATTCTATGAGCGCCTTCGCCTGCGCCACGGGGTAGTCGCCCGCAGCCGCCGTGTACGGCATGCCGCACTTGCGGTCGGCGAGCACCTTCAGCACGGAGTAGCCGTCGGCGGTGCCCGACACGCGGTCGTCCGTGCGCTCGATGGCGGCGTATGTCACGAGGAACGTGCCAAGCATGTACTCGGCACGCTCCCTGTTTTCATCCTCGAACGAGTAGTAGATTCGCACGAGGCTGTCCTGCTCTGGTGCCTCGCCGCCTTGGAACGCGAACGAGCACGTGGCTTTGAGGTCGGTGAACGCGCCAAGCTCGATGGAGCCGCCCGTCACGTTGCCGAGGTCGGCCCCCTCCTGCCATGTCTCCCAATCCACGCGGCGGTACGTGTAGGTCTCGTTAGCGCGGTTGCCTAGCAGGTTCATAATTGCTCACCCGCGATTCTAGTCACGGTCAAGCCGATGCCGCCGTAGTAGCCTATCGCGGTGTACTTGGGCGTGAGCGTCAAGTCGAAGTCGGCATGGTAGACCCATCCGTCGCATGACTTGTACACGCCGCGCCCGCCGTCCTCGATGAGCTGCACGAAGGGTTGAATCTCCGAACGCTCGACGATCATCCATGATGGCGTTTCGTTCAGGCTCACAGCCGCGCCGTCATACGACACGGGGTCTTTGCGCCCCGCGTAGTAGACGCGGGTTTTCTGCGGCCTTGCGATTTGGATGCCGCCGTTATCGGGGTTCCATTTCGCGGATGCCACCATGTCGGTGACGTTCTCGCCGTCCTTGTGCGTCCAGTACGCGAACCACAAGTCGGTCACAATCTCGTTGTCCACGTACACCGTCTTGACGGCTTGCGTGGAAGCTTGCGTGGTCACGGCATATTGGTATGGAGTATTGAGAGGCGCGTACTTGTCGACGATGCCCGAGCCGCTTGAGCCTCCCTCCAACAATGACGTGATGGTGCCGTCTGGATTGACGCGGGATATGCTTACGTTCTTAGCTTGCGTGTACTCCGTGTACGGTTGGTACGCGCCCGAATACTCGCCCTCATAGATCGACAATCGGAAATCTGCGTTGATGTCGCTTGTCGTATCCTTGCCGACGAATATGCGCACATGCGTTATGGTTGTCGGTGACAGGTCTGACTTGGTAGTGCTCGTCAGGTAGTAAACGCCCTCGCCCGTGACAGCCGTGCTAGAGCCTGTCTGCCATACCGCGTTAGTGCCTGTATAGACATAGAACATGCAATCCGTCAGCGTTGTCACGTTGCGAACCTCTAACATGACAGTATAGGTAGTTGAGGCTTTGAGCGGGCATACCCACTTGCGCGGTGACATGTTGATGTTCTTAGCCGCGTACTCGAAATGCGCCCAACCGTCAGTCAGCTTCGTGCCGTATGTATCGAGGTTGGCTGACGCAAACCAGTACTGCGTGTCGTTCAGGTCTTTCAGGAAGAACGGGTTTAGGTTCTCGCCCGTGAAGCTGTCTTGTTTGGCGGTGAGGTCGATGGTGTCCAAGTCCATATCGCCGCCGCCCGCGTACTTTGTCACGATGCGGATGCCGTCATATTGCCCCGAATCGTAGGTATATGGAAGCGATTGCCACGCGCCGAGGTTGCCCTTCCATGTGCCCGCCTGATAGTAATGCACGTTCACGAGGAAGCCGCTATCGCCGTCTATCACGTACTTGGTGTTCGTCTGCACGGTCGTTACAGCGGTCGTGCGTGCCACTGTCGTTGAGGTCAAATCGGCTCCGCTGTTCGTGTTCAGCGAGCCTAGCTCCCACACGGCATCAGATAACGTGTCAGGTGGTTGGTAGAACGATGCAGCAAGCGACACGTACCCCGTGTCTGGATCGTTCGTGACATTCAACTCGCCAGCAGTAGGCTCCACGAACGCCACTTTGAAAGCCGCGTTCGCGCTCGTCTGTAAACTGCTCGATGAGCGTGCATCGATCGTCAGCGTGTACGTCTCGCCGTTGGTCGGCAGCCAATCCGCGATGCCTATCGAAGCCGTGATGGCGGTGCCGTTGATGGTGCATTTCTTAGTCTTGCCGTTCGGCAGCGTCAGCGTGGCGGCTTGGCATGTGCCCGCCGCGTCCGTGTATGTGGCTGCTACGGAGATGGGCATGCCCGTGACGGTCGCGCCCGGAGACGTGATGCTCAAAGTAGGTGGCGTGTACAATGTCACGGTCTTGGTGCTCGACCAGTCAGACCAGTTCGCGTCCGCGCCCTTCGTGCGCACCTTCACGGCGAGGGTGTCCCCGCTGTTGGGCGAAAGCCCGCTGAACGTTATCGTCAGCTTGTGCGCCGTGGTGCCGCTCACGGTGGCCGTGGTGCCGCCGTTCTTGGTGAGCTGCGCCTCGTACGCGGTCTGCGTCGAGCCGTCGAGGGAGTTGAACAGCCACTCGATCGTCATGGAGCCGTCGGCGATGTTCACGATGCTGCCCGTTGGGGCCACGATGGTCGGCGCAGCGGGCGGGCAAATCGTGGTCACGGCTTCAGATACGAGCCACGCGCTGCTGCCCGTTGAGTTGACGTTGCGCACGCGGATGTACGCCGTGCCCGTGATGCCCGTTGCCGTAAAGCTAGTGACGGGTGTTCCCGCCACGGGGGACGTGGAACCCGCGCTCCATGTCGCCTTGCCGTCGGTCGACACCTCCCATTCGAGGGACGTGGCGACCGCCGATGCGTTGTCGAGCGTGACCGCGATGTCGGTGCCGCCCGCCACCGCAGCCGTGGTGATGGATTGCGGAGGCATCGGTGACATGGTTATCAGCGAGGTCTCCGACGAGTACGCGGAGAACGCGTCCATGTACTCGGTGCGGCAGCGGAACCTGTAGCTGTGGTCGGCGGTAGCCGCCGTGTAGCTGTAACTTGTCGGGTAGCCCGCGCCGTTGTAGTACCAGCATTGGGACCACGCGCCGCCGTCGATGCTCACTTCCAGGCAGAAAGCATAATACGACGTGGACGGGTTAGTCCATGATAGGTCTATCTGGTTGTCGCTCACACGGGTGGCGGTGAGGCCAGTCGGCGTTTTAGGCAGGTGCGGTATGTCGTAGGTCATAATCGCGGAGCCCGTGCCCGACCCCGTGTCGGTCACGGCGTACACGTCGCATGACAGTTGGCACTTCCTGTCGCCTGTGGAGAAACGCGCGAATGTGTCCGTCGTCTCCACGAGTTCGAGGTCGCCCGGCCCCGAGTATGCCGCCGAATCGTGCGTGTATTCGTGCCATACGCCGTAGTCCGCGTCGCCGGGGTCCTTCACGCGCCAGTAGAGCGTGCCCTGCGGCGTGTTGCCCCAGCCGCCGAACGGCGAGGTCACGCCGCCGACGATGGATGCCGAGCAGTTGGCGGCCCTGACCTTCCACTCCACCTCTAGGTAGGCGTATAGCGACGAGCCGCCGATCTTGGTGTCGGACGTTTTCCTATCCCATGCCATTTAGTACGCCCCCTGTAACGTCCTAGCGCGACGCGCCTGGTTGATGAGAGAATCGAGCGTGGTGGTCGAATCGGCGGTGATGTTGAATACGAATGTGTCTCCCTTGCCCTCGATCCTGTCCGCCACCGCCGCGGCGAAGGGCTCGAGGTTCGGCGCCGTGAGGGGCACGATGGCCTCGGGGCCGGCCTCTCCAGCTCCCAGGAGCGTCGGGCCGTTCACGATGCCGCCCTGCGCGTACCATTCCACGTGCAGGGTCGTGGGGTTCGGGATGCGCCCGAGGACGGGCACGTCTATGTACTCGCCGACCACGATGTGCGGGAGCTTGAGGTCGGGGAGGTGGAAGTCGAAGTCGAAGAGCGATTTTATGCGGTCGATGGCTCCGCCGATCGTCGAGACGATGGAGTCCCAGACGGAGCTCGCCGTGCTCGCGAGGTCCTTGAACGTGCTTATCAGGGACGAGACGGCGCCCATGACCGTCCCCAGTATGTCGCCCACGGTGTCCAATGCGGGGCCGAGGACCATGCCCGCGAAGTCGGCCACGTAGCCCAGCACCTCGCCGAGAGCCTGGAACGATTCGCTGTTCTCGGTGACGAACTCGGTCAGCTTCTGGACCGCGGCGGCGATCCCCTCGAGGACGCCAGAGGCCAAGGGCTCCAGGGCGACCTTGATGTTATTCTGCAATACCTGCCAGCTCTCGTCCCAGTCGAGCGTTTTCTGCATTGTCGCCATGATGCCGTCGCCCGCCCCCAGGGCCGAGTCGGTGAGCTCGTCCATGGATATGGCGCCGGATTGCAGTGCGCCTACGAAGTCGGCCGCGCCCTTTGTGCCGAATACCTTGGAGGCTATGTCCAGGGCCGCGGCGGTGTCGCCCGCCTTGATGTACTCCTCCATCTCGGAGACCACGCGGCGGTACGCGTCGGCGGCGCTCTCGCCAGGCTGGGACAATTCGACGAGCGCCTTGCTCATCTTGCCCATGGTGCCCGAGGCGTTGAGGCCCGCCTTATCCAAAAGGCCCGCCATGTTCGCGGATTGCTCGAACGAGAAGCCGAGGTTCTGCAAGCTGGGGGCCGTCGTTTCCATTATCTTGGTGAGGTCGTTGAAGCCGATCCCCGTGGCCTGGCTCACGTTGAAGAGGTAGTCCATCTTCGCGGCGGCCTGGTCGTTCGCCACGCCGTAGGCGTTGAGTGCGCCCGTGAGCGTGTCGAGGTTTATCTCGGTGCCGAGCATCTTGCTCGCCGCCAGGACGCGCTCGCCCAATGCCTCGAGGTCGTCCCCCATCAGCCCCATGCGGGTGTTGAGGTTCTGCACGACGTCGCCGACCTTCTCGAAGTCGGCTGGCACGGCGGAGCCGATGCTCTTCGCCGATGATACGAGCGAGTCCAATGCCTCGCCAGATGCGCCAGTGCCGACGATGATGGCGTCGGTCATGGCGTCGAACTCCTCGCCTATGTCCTTGAGCGCCTTGCCCGCGGCCAAGGCCACGGCGGAGACGGTCGCGGCGGGGAGCACCTTGGAGAGCATCCCCGAGAACTTGGCGCCCGTCGATGCGCCCAATGCGGAGCCGATGGATGCGCCCGCGGCGTCCATCTGCGGGAGCATGGCGTTGGTGATGTTGGTGGTCGCGCCGTCCATGGAGGGCATGACCTGCACGTATGCGGTCGCGACCGTCGTCCCTTGCGCCATCATTCACCTCCATAGTACCACGCGTCGAAGTCGCGGACGGGTATCGGATCCTTGCCGATCTTCTCGGAGTCCTCGATCCACGGCCGCGGGTATCTCTGCGGGTCGTGCGGTTTCGATTTGCTATGCACGGTCTTGTACATGGTGGCGAACGCCGCCAGGAGGTCGTACAAGTCGGCCAGGATGGCGTTCGTCTGCAAGGTCGAGGCGAACTGCCCCAGCTCGGGGTGCTTCGCCTTGAAAGTGAAGGAGCCAGTATCGGATAGGAGCTGCCGTGCCAGCGTTGCGGCGTTATGCCATCCTATCAGGTCGCAACGGGCGAGCGGCGCGCCTATCGTGCGCATCATGTCGGCATCGAGCGCGCCGCCCGTCTCATAGTTGAGCGATACTAGGCCAGCGATTCCCCCGGCGAGGCCTCGCTTGCCCCGATGTACTCCTTGATCAGTTGGAGGAACTGTCCCGAGGTGAGCTTGCGCATGGCCTCGGGGGCCTCCTCCTCGAAGATGTTGTCGGCGATCCAGTAGACCGCCTCATCATCGGTCTTGCACTCGGCCCAGAACTTGCGGGCCTTGTCGTACGGGATGGCCTGGAGCGCGGTCACGCCGTACTCCTTGCCGTCCACCTTGAAGCGGAACCTCCGCTCGTCTGCCGTCAGCTCTAGCATCGGCTACCCCTAGGCCGTGGTCTTGCCGTCGTCGTAGTGGATGTAGATGCTGTTCCCCGTCGAGTCGGGGTACGCGCTGATGGTGCATTGATAGGCGTTGCCCTGCGTCGGGACGAACGGCACCGAGGCGATCTCCGTGACCTGCGCGTTCGGCAGGACCACGCGGATGCGGCGGTTTCCGTCCTTCATGGACCAGACCCACACCTTCTCCCCTGGCAGCTCCGCGCCTATCTGGATCTTGAGCTGCTCGCCGTGCGTCGTGTTGGCCGCGGTCTTGGTGACGTTGGACGTGCCGAACATCTCCTTCGCGGCGAACTCGTCCACCTGGATGAACGCGCACTGGACGGTGCCGTCGAACTCGGAGATGGCCTTGCGGATGCTCGCCTGGCTCCAGTCCTTGAGCGTCGTGAGGGTGCGGTTGAGGGACAGGCTGATTCCGTCCTCGGAGACGTAGCCGCCCGTGGTGTAGGTGCCGGCCAGGGCCGTCCGCGCGTCGGTCGGGAGCGTGGTCCCGAGGGGTGCCGTCGCAACGGCGCCCACGGTGCCCGACTGGTCAGGCGAGGGCAGATACACCTTATTGCTGTCTACTCCAGCCATTTAGGCCTCCTTTAATATAGCGCCCCGCCTCGGACCGTCACGGTCGCGCGGAAAGTCACGCGCGGCAGCAGCGGCCTAGTCGGGTCCGGGTTGATGTACGGGAGGGCGTTGATGTACGCGTCCTTGTAGGATGCCGCCCTCATGGGAAGGGATGCGACGTAGCCCGCGACGTCGTTCGCGAGAGTGACCGCCGCCGCCTCGGTCGAGGCCCAGACGTCGATCGAGACGTCGTGCTCGTTGCTCACCTCGTCATGCGAGGCGCCGCCGAGGGACGTGACCATGACCGAGTTCGCGGCCAGGGCGTCGGGTTGCGGAGGCGCGAATACGGAGTACCCGCTGCCGAGGATCGCCGCGAGGTCGGTGCGCATGGCGTCCTCTATGTCGATGGGTTTCACCAACTGCATTTACCTCACCGCCCTCGATAGCACCTTGTTCTCCGCCTCGGCCAGCTTGGCCTCGTAGGTGTCGGCCACGACTCCGTAGCCGACGCGGCCGCCGCCGTAGCCCAATCCCTGCGGGCCGACGACCTCGAAGCCGTCCCCCGCTCTCTCCGCGATATTCTCCGCGGCTTTCTTCACCTCGCCGCCGATGGCATCCGAGAGCAGGAGCTCCTTGATGCCGTCGTGGTTCAGCTCTATGCGTATCTTCGTGGCCATCACAGGCTCCATTCGCGCAGGTCGACCACGATGTGCGATACGGCGCCCGTGGGAGACTCCCACGCGGACGGCTCGCCCTGGATCGCGTACATGACCGAATCGACCTCCACGCGGTCGGACGCCTTTATGTCGGTGCCCGGCGGCATGAAGAGCCGATGCGTCGAGGTCACGGCCTGGGAGGGATCCGTCCAGCGCGTGTCCGAGGAGATGGGCTGGAACGAGCAGCCCGCCACGGACGAGGCGGTCGCCTGCGCCCAGTCGCGGACCTTCGTGCCGCGCGAGTCCACGAGCGGTGCGCGGTATATGGTCGCCGCCTTGCTTGCGAAGGATGGGAGCATGTCTACCACGCCCTCGCCAGCTTGTACGGGGCCAGAAGCTCGCGGTCGCGCCCGAGGATCGAGACGCCGCCCGATATGCCCGAGCCCGTCGCGTTGTAGGTGATGCCGACCTGCCCCGCGTGCTCCTCGCGCACGCCAGGCGCGGCGACGAGGGCGTTGAGGGCGATCTGCGCGACCACCTGCGCCACGGCGTCGGCCATGAAGCCCGCGGTGTAGACGCACTCGACGCTCCTCCATGATTCGGGGAACGCGCCCTCGGTCAGGCGAACCATGCCCGCCGCCGTCCATTCGTAGGCGGTGACGGCCTCGCTGCCGACCTTGAGCGACGATACGCCCGTGACTCCCATGGCGGGGAGCATCAAGAGGCGCCCCTCGCCCGTGCCCGTGTAGGTGCATTCGAGGGATGGCGCGACGTGCCATCCGCACCAGTCGCGGACGGCCGCGCTCACCTTCTGCAATACCGCCTCGAGCTGGCCAGTGGTCGCGGAGAGCGTCGGGCACAGGGTTTGCAGGTCCGCCACGCTGATGAGCGTCGGCAGGCTCGCTACGGAGTACCCCCAGTTGGTTTGTATGCTACTTGGCATCGGTCACGGCTTTCTTGTTCGCGGCCTTGCGGGCCTTGTTCGCGGTTTTCTTGGCTTTCGGCTCCACGAGCTCCAGACCTTCGGGCTGCGTGCCCTCCTCGTACTGGAACGTGTAGCCGTCCTTGTCGCGGTAGATTTTGAGCATTTCCTTATCCCTTCAATAGCGGGGAGCGGTCTCCCGCTCCCCTGGCTCTCTCCTAGGAGGATGCGGCCTCGGTGATCTTCGCGAACGCCTTGGGACGGCGTACCGCGAGGGCCAGGCGCTCCTCGACGACGACCGTCACGCGGTTGTAGATGGCGTCGTCATGGTCGCCCACGAATACCTCGATGCGTGCGCCCTCGCCGTTCTTGGTGATTACGGATGCGCCCTGCTTGAACGCGCCGACGAGGATGGTGCCCTGCGTGATGTTCGGGGTGACGATGGTCTGGAGGCCCCAGATGCCCGGCTGCTGGTTCACGCCGCCGTTGCCGTACGGGCCATAGAAGCACCCGCCGCCGTAATACTGGCCAACGGTGCCGCCGCTGCCGTCCTTCAAGAGACGCAGGTACTGGTAGTCGGTCGGGTGAATGACCACGGCGTCGGCGTTGAGGCCGCTCTGCGTCTTGATGGTCATAATGGCCTCGAAGATGGTGTCGGGGTCGATGTGCGCGCCATGGGCGTAGGTGTCGGTATTGATTCCCGATGCGCTGAGGGTTTGGGAGATGAGGTAGTTCTCCACGCGTGCGTCGAGCTCGTACAGGCCGCGGGCGTCGAGGGCGCTCTTGAGGAACGCGTTGTCCTCCAAGAGCTCGTCCGTCTCATAGAACCAGCCCGCGATCTTCTGCAAGGTCGCGGTCGCGGAGGACTCGACGATGTGGAACTGCGGCTTGGCGTTGTTCTCGGAGACGGTACCCGGTGCGGGTGCGCTGTTATCCTCGCGTGCTCCGAGGATGAAGTACTTGAGGGCGTTGCCGCTGATGCGCTCGGCGCCGAACAGGCTGCGGACCTGCAAGTCGCGGATGGCGGTGTCGACCACGTCGGTCGAGGTGATGAGCATCTGCTGGCCGACCTGCGCGTCGGTGTATGCCTTGAAGCCGTAACCCGTGCCCGCGCTCTTGGCATGGCCGCTGCGCATGGCGTCGAGGTCGAGGTTCTTCATGGCGTACTCGCCGAGCGTTTTCGCGGGGGCCTCCTTGGCCTCCTTGGCCACGGGGGCCTTCATGCCCTCGAGGATTGCGGCCTTCTCGGCCACGGCCTTCTCGCGGGCCTTCTCCGCTTCGATGGCTGCCTTCGCCTCGTTGATCTCGTCGACGGACTCGGCTGCCTCGAGCTTCTTCAAAAGTTCGTCCATTTTTCTACTCCTTGTAATAGTCGAGTAATGCTTGCTTATATGCGGAAACGAACTCGGCCTCGTCCTCGCTTGCGCCCTCGGACTTGCCGTCTGCCGCCTCCGTGGTCTCGGCCATGAGGCCGTTAACCGCTTGTTTGATCTCATCGGCCAAGGCGCCGATGCGCTCCAGTTCCTTGGAGTCCTTCGCCGAATTGCGGCGACCGCTCTTCGTGTCGGCTTCGGTCTCGGTTACTTCGATAACGTCACCCTCCCAGCTCTTGACCTCGGTCACGACCGCGGTCTGGTTGGCGGGTATCTGGACCAGGGAGACCTCGTAGAGGTCGAGCTTGCGCAGCTCGTTCGCCTTGGTGCCGTCCTCGAGCTCCACCTTCGCGGAGTCGAGCACCGAATATGCGAAGCTGAACTGATAGAGGCGCCCCTCCTGGACGAGTTTCCGCGCGTACTGCGCGGTCTCGTTCTCGGCGTCGAACGCCGCCTCGATGTAGAGGCCGAAGTCGTCCTCCTTCGCGAAAACGACGTGGCCGATGTTGTGGAACGGGTCGTCCATGTTGTGCCCGTACAGGAGGGGGATCGACTTGCCCTCCTGTTCGAGCGCAGCCCACCGCTCGAGCGATTCGGCGAACGCGCCCTTCGCTATGACGTCGCCGTATGAGTCGGGCTCGCGGACGAATGTCGCCGCGTACCCCTTGACGATGCCGCCGTCCTCTTTCAGGTCGGCCGCTTTCTTGAATTGCATCTTGCCCTCCTTGAAATACTCGCGGATCGTGTCGGCCGTGCCGTCTGGCCTGCCGTCCTGCTCTGCCCTCGCCAAGCAGGTCTCCATGTCGGTGTCCATGTAGACGAGCTCCGCGCCAGCTCCCACGTAGTCCTCCATCTGCTTCTCGCTCGGGGAGGTGTGGATGATCCACGCCTCGCAGCCGCTCTCGATCGCGTAGTCGATGGCGGCCTGGCGGGCCTTGAACGCCGCGGACTTGACGTGCCCCTCCGCGCGGTGCGGCGTCATGGAGCCCAATGCCGCGGCCAGCTTGTCGAAGTCCACGCGGAGGTCTCCCTCCTGCGCGTGCTCTTGGACGTAGGTCGATTTCCCCGCGCATGGCGGGCCGATGATGATGTGGAGCATGATTCCCCCCTTTTTATCGGATGGTGAGCTCGAGCTGGCACATGCAGTTGCACGACTCGTCTGGCGTGAGCGTCTCGTCGCCCGGGGCCATGGCCCCGTTGCTGAACTCCTCGCCATACGGTACGGTCTCGCCGTTCATGGCGGCATGGGACGGCCGCGGGTTGCCAGAAGTGACGATCCACGACTTCTCGATGGACTTTCCCTTGCCGCGCTGTCTGCACGCCTCCAATGCGCCCCAGCACACGAGAGCCGTGGCGAAGCTGCGCCCAGATACGTCCGCGCGTGATTCCCTCGCACGCTCGAACACTCCCGCGGCCGTCGAGCTCATGGCGTCCTCATCGAAGTCGCCATCGAGCATCTCCTGGAGCTCGCGCTGCGTGACGTTGTTGATTGCTTTCGCCTTGCCCTGCGCCATGGCCTCCATGTACGCCTCGGTGCGCGGCTCGTCGTACTCGCCATCGAGCCCGAGGTCCCTAATCGCCCTGCGGCCGGCCCTCGCAGCCTGCCGTGTGAATGCGCCCTTCATGTCATCGGCGAGCTCGCGGTTCCATCGGTCGGCGTCCCACCAATCGGGTAATGCGTCCTTCTGGAGCCTGGGTATGACCGAGCGCGATTGCCGCTCGAAGAACCGCTTGAGGATATCGGCGATCTCCCGCGCGTCGTCGTCCATGGGCTCGGCCTTGAACGATACGCCCGCCGCCTTGACCTCCACGTGTGAGCACTTGGGAGCGGAATCGGTCGGCGAGGCCTGGCCGCCTGTCAGGACGTTCAGAGGCACCACGAGCTCGTCCCCTCCGCCGATCGCGGGGAGGTTGAACCTCGCGCGGGCCTCGTTCCTAGTGATCCACGGCGCCCCTACGCTCGACTGAATGACCTGCGCCTGCTCCTCGAACGATCCGCGGAGCTTGGCGTCTAGGTCGAACTCGCAATAATGCGAAGGATCGAGGCCCAAGGCGGGGACGAGGACCTTGTTGATGCGCTGCTGGAGCATGTCCAAGAGCGGGGCCAGCGTGTCGGCGTACAATGCCCGCGCGTTATCCTTGGCCGATGCGTACGTCTGCGCGTCGGTGTGGTATATCAGGCCCGGGTTCACATGGTAGACCGCGCACACGTCCTCGCGTGAGAGCTTCGTCGCCTCGGCCCATTGGGCCTCGCGGGCGTTGAACTGCGTCGTTTCAAGCCTCATGCCGTCCTCAAGGAGCGGCGTGCCGCCCGTGTCGGTGCCGTCGTTTCCCGCGAACTTGGAGCGCCACGACTTCGCGAACCGCTCGCGGGCGCCGTCGCTCCACGGGGCGTCGAGCGGGCGGGATATCCATTGTTGCACCCTGCCGCCGTTGCGCCATGTGGCGTTTCGGAAGTTCCACGCGCTTATCTGCTCGGAGAGTATCTCCTTTAGCGCGTCGATGCGCGATACGCTGTTCGCCGAGCCCGCGGGGCTCCAGCCGTAGAACCTTATCATGTCGCCCGCGTCCACGTCGCCGACGGTCACGCCCGAGACGGGGTTGCGGATCGTGTACTTCGATACTTCGAGGCCGTCCTGCGTTTTCGCCTTGACCCAATCGGTCGGGAGCGATACGAGCACCCAGCCGACCTCGTTGTCATAGGGGATCGAGAGCCAGTACGCCTCGTCGTGGAGAAGGTACTCCGAGACGGTGGCGCGTATGAGCTCATGCTCTGTCTGCCATCCGTTCGGGTCGCCCAGAAGCCGAGGCAGGCGCGATTCGGTGTCGCGCGGCCTGGAGGTGTCGCTCTCGCGGATGTAGCACTTGAGCGGGAGCCCCGCCACGTTGTCGGCCAGGAACGAAATGACCGAGCGCAGCGCGGGCTGCGTCGCGTAGAGTTGCGAGGGCGTCAGCCCCTTCACGGTCCCAGCGTTCACGATGTAGACGGCGGCCTGCGCTTGCGGCTTGCCGCCGAGAATCTTCTCGAGTAATCCCATCTATCCCCCTAAAGAATGAGAATGTCGTCGCCCTCGTATGCGCTCTCGCGCACCGTTCGGACGCTCGTCGCCGCGCCGTACGCCATGGTCACGGCGACCAATGGAGATATGTCCTCCATGGACTTCCGTCTGTCCCACGCCCACGCGCCGTCTCCTAGCGGGCGCGTGCTCGCCACGTTCGCGGCGAGGTCGAGCGCGGGTTGCGGCCTATGGAATATCGGAGCCACCTCGGAGCTGCCAGAGACGGCATCCCAGAGCCGACCGCACCAGCCAGCGACGTCCGCGCCCTGGCACGGCCGAATCTCCACGCCATGCACGGCGCCGATTATCTCCGCAAGGCCAGAGACGGGCGCGCCCTTGCTCTGAAGGGCCACTTTCATGCCCCGGTATCTCTCCACGCGGTCGGCGAACCAGCCCTGCAGCCAGCCGACGCCCGCGCGGTACTCCACCAGCTCCGCGTGGTACGACCTGTCGGGCCTCAAGCCGCAGACGGCGATCGCCGCCTTGGTTCGGTCGTCCGATACGTCCACGCCGAAGAACAGGTCGGAGTCTGGCGCTATGAAGGATTGCGGGTCGATGCCCGCCTCCCATGAGCCTATCGGGAACGGCGGCGCGATCGTCGCCGTAACCCACTGGCACAAGCACTCGGTCTTGAACACGTCGTCGGGGTCGTCGGCGCAGGCCGCCTTTATCGTGCGCTCCTCGATCGTGTACCCGAGGGACGGGTTCGCCTGCGCCCACGCCTCGCGGGATGTTTTCGGCAGGCTCGGCTCCGCCGACCACTCGAAGATTCCGAGCGCGGTGTCCTCGAGGTCGGTGTCCTCGTCCAGGGGCTCGCCCTCGGCCAATGCCGCCACTATCCCGTCCGGGTCTCCCAAGAGGGCGTGCGCCCTCAAGCGGAAATGCCGCAATACCACGGACGACCCGTCGCCCGCGTTCGACATGCACCACAAGAGCGCGTTCTTCTTCGCGATGCCCGTTTTCGACAGGGCGCTCCATGCGTCCCACGTCTGATGCTCGCGCAGCTCGTCCAAGAGCACTAGGTCGGACGACTTCCCGCGGCCGGCCTTGCGCGTGGATGCTCGGACGCGGTAATTCCTGTTGTGAACGAGTTGGAGCCGTTTCGCGCCGTTCGTATACCAGACGTGCGCGATCTGCTCCGAGAGCTCTTCGTTCGCCTTTGCCATGTCCACGCACATGGCCCATGTGTCCTCAGCCTGCTCCAAGTCCTGCGCCGTGCCTATCACCAGGTCGACGCAAAGGCAGTACAGGAAGAACAGGGCGAGGATCGCGCCGAGCGTGGTCTTGCCGTTCTGGCGCCCGATGAGGATTATGACCGTGCGGAACCTGAACCGCCATCCGTCTGGCGCGTCGATGATCTCGAGCGCATGGATGAGGAGCCATTTCTGCCACGGCATGAGCGTTATGTCCAAGACGCTCTCCGCGAACTCGATGCACTCGAAGCCAGCGGAGGTCTCTGGAGTCAGCTCGCGGAGCGGCGGCGTGTATATGCGCGGCTCGGTCTTGCCCTTAACCATTCGCGGCCTTGCTGAATTTGCCCTTGACGACTATCGCGTCCAGCTTCTTCCCGTTCGGCTTGGCGATCGGCGTTTCCGATGGCGTGAGCCCAAGCGCGTCGCAGTATTTCAGGAACACGGATGGAGACACGTTGTCCAGCTTGCCCCTCACGATGGGCCACTCTGGCTCGTCGAAGAGCGCGGCGACCTTGCGGGCCGCCTGTATGGTTGCGCCGTGCGCGGTATCATCTAGCCTGCCGCCCTTGATTGCATCGGCGACGGAGGCATCGAACGCCTCGAGTACGGTCATACGTGACCCCCTTGTGTTTCGGAGGGATAAAAGGC
>JAEIGA010009743.1_pt1 | contig 14551 bp, 11 predicted proteins | sample 9270691 | NCBI WGS metagenome assembly JAEIGA01 (sample SAMN17057246, study PRJNA624740) | gut metagenome | biome: biome; isolation source: fecal sample | host: Bos grunniens | place: China: Xizang | collected 2019 | reverse complement strand
TGTCAGTTTTCAGGAAAAGGTTCCAAAAAAGCACGAAACCGGCAGAAACGTGTCAGTTTTCAGGAAAAGGTTCCGAAAAAGCACGAAACCGGCAGAAACATGTCGGTTTTCAGGAAAAGGTTCCGAAAAAGCACGAAACCGGCAGAAACGTGTCAGTTTTCAGGAAAAGGTTCCGAAAAAGCACGAAACCGGCAGAAACGTGTCAGTTTTCAGGAAAAGATTCCAAAAAAAGCACGAAACCGGCAGAAACATGTCAGTTTTCAGGAAAAGGTTCCAAAAAAGCACGAAACCCGCAGAAACGTGTCGGTTTTCAGGAAAAGGTTCCAAAAAAGCACGAAACCCGCAGAAACGTGTCGGTTTTGGAGTCTGCGATCTAGACAGCACACAATCACCGTGGAGCGTAACGAGCTGACCATCAACAACACACGAAAACCACGTGCCGCCAATGGGGAGCACGTGATTCACGTAAGAGCATATCAGTCAAGAGGTTGCGCTCCACAAGAGGTTGCGCACAGGGGACATCAGAATCGCCAGCCGAGGCCGAAGAGAAGATTATTTGAAGATGTCGTGCTTGTGATTTTGAATCCCGTATGCAAGAATAAACCCTTGTAAATAAATGATTTGAGTGCAATAATATAGTAAAGTCTATCCAATTCCGGGCCCTTATATATGACGTTATGACCGACTCCAAAGTTGACAGAAAATATCGGAGCACTGAACTCAACCCTTGCGGAAACTCCGGCCGCAAGCTGTTCGGAAAGCGGAGGCCTGTGAAATTTGATGTCACCTCCGGTCATATGACGCCCTGCAACGTGATCAGTAAGATTGATACCCTCATTATATTGAATATCAATTGAAGGTCCCGCACTGAAATAGTGAGTCACTTTATAGAGAGGGTTTACATGCAAGGCAACTACAGCAAACTTACCTTCTATATCATAGTTAACATTATTGTAAGCAACGACTTCCCTATTCCAGGCTCCACATAAAATCACATCTAATGCAGTCCTCTTGAGAAATGCTTTTTCTGTAAGCTTGTTTTCATAAGGCTTGTCCGGGTGCTGAACAATGCCATTTCCAAATGACCTTGAAGCAGTAAGACGTACCCCATAAATGTCTGTTCCTATATTCGGCAGAACTGTATCACCATTAGAAAAATGAGTATAATCAAGTCCGAAGGAGAATTTCCATTCCGGGATCGGATACCACGATAAAAACAGCCCTCCATTCACATAAAGTTTCGATTTTGACCCTACCTCATCACTCGGTTTCCAAAATGAAGACATTCCGAAATTCCACTCATAATCAAGTGAGAGCTTTTCCGCAAGCCGGGCAATCCTTGCACCTTGGAAGATATACAAGGCCGCCGGACGGCCGTAGGTTTTGTGATCTGAGAAGGCATAATATGCGACGCCTATTCCCTGGTATGATGTAGGGAACATTTTACCAAAAGAAGAAGACGCCGGGAATGAGAATGAATATTGAAGATGCGGTGAGGCCAAGGCATATGTCGCACGCACTCCGAAACTCAAATTATGAACCACGGCAGCCGAATCCTTTTTTGCATCCAAAACTGACAAAGAGGCAAACAAAAGGAATATTGAAAGAACATATCTTACCATAACTCAACCTTCCATTTACCGTTATGCGCCTTGTTTACAAACTTACCCTCGAAACAAAGGTCCCTTCCTTCACCGGAGTGTCTGAACCAGATAGTGTACGGAACTTCATACTCTGAATAGCCCCAATACATATCGACATTATTATTGCCGGGAACGAGATTCAATGTTGCATTTATATCCTCACGCTTGATCGGGCGGACATTTTCTTCATAACCGAATTGCACGGTTTCACCGCTGAATGTCAATTCACCATCTGAAAGTAACGGATCCGGCACAGGTACATCAAAAGGCTCCCCAACATAGTTCATAAGTGTTTCATACCTGTATGCCTGAGGCATATCATTCGTTTTGAATGCAGTAAACGGGAAACAGAAAGTTCGGCTGTACTCACTGTTAAAGACAGGAAACTCCCATACATACAATTTACCGCTGACATTATCTGCCGTGATGCTCCAGATGTGTTCAAAGGCATCTTCATCTGACAGAACGACAGGGGTTCCGTATTCTATTCTATCGAAAGAATAGCCTCTGCATGGTCCTATGTCGATGGTCAGAATCTCGTATTCGTATTTATTACCGACATAAATCTGGATCTCGCCAGGGTTCGAATCGACTGACTCATGAAGCGTAAATCTCAATTTGGAAGGCGACGGACGAGTAAGCTCAAATGACTTGAACTCACTGACATATCTTATTTCTTCCTTACTGAACAACGGTCTTTCGGAATCGCCCCAGAGTCTCACCCTCTGAATCTCCCAATCACCATTACTGGCCTCTATCTCAATCGTCCCGCCTGTAAACGGCAGATCGAACTCTGTCCCGGAAAACTCGACATCCAATGGTTTGATGAACGCATCCGGATTGCAGGACAGAGCTGACATTGCACAGATTATGAAAAGTACCAGTCGTTTCATAAGGACAAATGTAGTAAAAAGGTCTCACGATTTTTTATTACATTTGGGGAAAATTCAATTTACATGAAACGTGCAGCCATATTTTCCCTTGCAGCCATCACCGCCATTTCACTGTCATGCAGCAAGAGTCTCAATGACTCCGAACACATTCTGAGTTATGATAGGCCTGCCGCAGTGTGGCAGGAGATGCTGCCGGTAGGTAATGGAAGGATGGGAATGATGTTGGACGGAAATCCTGTGGAAGAGCAGATCATTATTAATGAAATCTCGCTCTGGAGCGGATCTGAGGTTGATTATGCCAATCCGGATGCGGCAGAAAGTCTGCCCTCTATCAGGCAGGCGCTGATCGAAGGGAGAAATGCAGAGGCGCAGAAAATCATGTACGAAAGGTTTGTTCCGAAGAAGGATACTGACGGGGGCACATATGGAACTTATCAGGTTCTGGGTCAGCTCATTATAAGGCATGGTTATAACGAGACGGGAGCGACCGTCGGGCAGGCCGGAGCGGAGAAGCAGGCCGGAGCGGAGAAGCAGGCCGGAGCGGAGAGGCAGGACGGAGCTGTCGGACAGGACGGGGCTGAGAGGAAGGACGGAGCTGAGAGGAAGGACGGAGCTGAGAGGAAGGACGGAGCTGAGAGGAAGGACGGAGCTGAGAGGCAGGACGGAACTGTGGGACAGAGGTCAATGGAGGGCTATCGAAGATGGCTGGATCTGAGGGAGGCTACATCATATACGGAATATAGGATCGGAGATGTCAGATATCAGAAGAAGTACTATGTCTCGAGAACTGACGACGTAATGGTGGTGGAAGTGAGTGCATCCAAAGCGGGAAGCATCAATGTAGAGATCGAACTTGACAGAGCCGGAAGAGCAGCTGAGGAGTTAACCCCGGAGGGCATGCTGAAATTCAGCGGAACACTTGACAGCGGAACCGAGGCACAGGGAATGAGCTACTGTGCATACGCAAAAGTTACTACAGAAGGCAAGGACAGCAAGGTTGAATATCCGCAAGGCTGCGACCCTTGTATCAAGGTTTGCGATGCTGACAGGATATGGATAACAATCTCCGCCGCAACAGATTATTTCACAAAAGATTACGAGCAGTCAGCACTATCATTGCTTGAAGCAATGAACCTGCGAAAATTGGAGTCTTCACATAAGAATTCAGTAAAGGCTCATCAGGATCTCTATCTGAGAAATACGCTTTCACTTACTAAAGATAAAGCTCCGGAAAGCAGAACCACTGACAGGAGAATTGCTGACTACGCAACTGGCGAAAAAGATAATGCACTTGCTGCCCTATATTACAATTACGGCAGATATCTGCTGATCTGCAGCACCCGCCCGGGATGTCTGCCACCTAATCTTCAGGGACTTTGGTCCAACTCCTTCCTGACTCCGTGGAATGGTGACTATCATACGAACATCAACGTTCAGATGAACCATTGGATTGCAGAATCCGGCAATCTCTCCGAACTGCATGAGCCTCTGATAGACCTTGTCATGAAACTCATTCCTAGCGGCGAGAAGAGTGCAAAGGATTTCTATGGCCCTGAAGCGCAAGGATGGGTCCAGCATATGATGACAAATGTATGGAATTATACTGCTCCTGGCGAACACCCATCATGGGGAGCTACAAATACAGGTGGCGCATGGCTTTGCGCCCATCTGTGGGAGCACTATCTGTATAATGGTGACCTGGATTATCTGAGGAGAATATATCCTGCACTTAAGGGTGCTTCAGATTTTTTCCTCTCCACAATGATTACTGAGCCTTCACATGGCTGGCTGGTAACAGCTCCGACCTCTTCGCCCGAGAACTCATTCATAGTAGACGGACCAGAGGGCGAGACAGCAGTGAGCATATGTATGGGCCCGACAATGGACAACCAGCTGATACGCGAACTGTTCACCAATACAGCAGCTGCCGCAGAACTTCTATATCCGGAAACCGAAGAGGCAGCAGAGCAGGCAAGCTCAGTCACAGCAGAGCAGGCCTTTGCCGATAAGCTACGCGAGGCGATAACCAAGCTTCCTCCACATCAGATCAGCAAAGACGGCTATCTGATGGAATGGATGGAGGACTATAAGGAAGCAGAACCTCAGCACAGACATGTATCACATCTCTATGGACTTTATCCCGGCAATCAGATCAGTCCGACTATGACTCCGGAGCTTGCAGAGGCCTGCAGAGTTACCCTCAACAGGAGGGGCGATGAGGCGACAGGCTGGAGCCGTGCATGGAAAATCAATTTCTGGGCAAGACTGGGAGACGGAAACAGGGCATTGAAGCTGCTCGGAAGCCTTCTTGCTCCTGCAGCATACGAAGGCTGCACTGAAGAATTCCACAATGTTGCCGGTACATATCCAAATATGCTGTGTGCTCATCCGCCATTCCAGATCGACGGCAATTTCGGAGGAGCAGCTGGCATAAGCGAGATGCTCGTCCAGAGCAATGAGGGTTTTATAAACATCCTCCCTGCCCTTCCTTCCGAATGGTCAGAGGGCCGAATCAGAGGTCTTAAAGTACGCGGAGGAGCGATAATAGACCTTGAATGGTCAGAGGGCAAGGCGACAGAAATCACCATCACAGGCGGATGGAAGGAGGATATCAGGCTGTATATGCAAAATGACCTTTGGCTCGAATTCAATCTCGCCAAAGGCCATAAGAAACATATAAGATTCGATTAGTTAAAGACTGCCGCCACCGATGAAGCTTCGCAGAAGCGATGTTGCCGGAACATCCTTGTCTGAAACCGGAACAAAGTAGCCCAGGAACTTCATCAGTCTGTGTACTTCCGCATACTCCGGACAGTTCTTCGGCACTGTCATCAGAATGCGCTCAGCATATGGACGGATTACAGGGAACTCCACTATATATGAAGAGTTGAACAGCACGTCCGCACACTCCTGATATGGATATATCCACTTAACCTCAGACCTTCTTACATTAGGCCAGTTCATGATTGACTCACGCGCAGTGAAGGCGCCCTTGTTGAAATCACGGCATATTCTGCGGATCAATCTGTTGTCGCTTGTTGGAATGCAGTTGTGATTATCCAGTGAGAGACTTGTAATCGTGTTGATAAAGATTCTGTACTTTGAAGAATCCGGAACCTTGTCAGTCAGACGTGGATTGAGAGCATGGATGCCTTCAATAAGCAGAACCATGCCCGATTCCAGCTTCAGGCGCTTTCCGTTGAACTCTCTAAGTCCTGTAACAAAATTGTATTCAGGAACCTCAACTGTCTCTCCAGCAAGGAGTTTGAGCACATCACTCTGAAGATATTCATGATCGACAGTGTCGAAGTTATCAAAATCGAAAGAGCCATCCGGAAGTAACGGAGTGTCAAGACGATTGACGAAATAATCATCAGTCGAGAATGAAATCGGCTTCAGTCCGCATGCCTTGAGCTGAGTACTGAGCCTCTTGCAGAAGGTAGATTTTCCACTGCTGCTCGGTCCTGTTATAAGCACGAGCTTTACAGGGTCCTCCGCCCTTACACGGCTGTCGATTTCCTCTGCAATCTGCACGATCTTCTTCTCCTGAAGCGCTTCCGAAACCTTGATAAGCTCAGCTGCCTCTCCCCTTCTGCAGGCCTTGTTCACATCACCAACATTATCAAGGCCCATGATTCTGTTCCACCTGAGATTCTCACTGAACACCTCAAAGGTCTTAGGCTGCTCAAAGAACGGAGCCAGGTCTTCCGGCTTATGTCTGTCCGGAACTCTCAGAAGAATACCTCCACGGTACAGATCAAGTCCCCAGACCTTCAGGTAACCGGTACTTGGCAACAAAGCCTCATAATAATAATCCGGCGTACCGTCAAGTGTATAATAATTCACATACACATCACCAGAGGTTTCCAGCAGGCTCACCTTATCGTCATATCCGAGATTACGGAACAGATCGATAGCTTCCTCAGTACGCACTTCATGTCTGCGGAAATGCATATCAGCATCAACAAGTTCCTTCATTCTTGCAGAAACAGCATCCAGATCAGCCTGTACCAGCTGGCTGCCATCACCTTTATCAAGTGCACAGAAGTATCCTTTCGAAATAGGTCTTCTCAACACTATGCTGCACTGAGGGAAAACATCCTTTGCAGCCTTGCACAGAAGGAAGCACAAAGAACTGCAGTAGACGCTTCTTCCTGCGTAGGAAGTATAGTCGATAAACTCAACCTGTCTGCTGTTGAAGGCTCTGTATTTAAGTCCCTGGCAGACATTATTGACCTTTGCTGCAATTATCGGATAGTCACCGAAACCTTCCGGGAAGAAGGCCGGAACCATATCCAGAAGAGTTGTTCCCTCCGGGAATGTCATGGATGTCCGAGTGTTCAGACAGAATATATTTACCATATGAAATTAATCTAACAGATACTGAAGCTTTGCTGGTGTTGTCCTGTAATCCTCGATGAAGATATAATCGAGTCCGTAGATTCTTACATGGCTGTCACCTCCGCCATCTTCGAAGTCATCACCAACGTAAAGGATCTCCTCCTTGGCGTAGCCATGCTCCTGAGCATATTTCATGATGGCATCGTACTTATTGTACTGACGCGGAGTGAAGTCGAACGATGAAGAACCACCGATAAAGACTGAGTGGTCAGGGAAGAGTTCAAGCACCTCGGGATAAAGCACTCTTCTCTTTTCACGGGTTGGGTCAAATGCGAGTTTCTCTTCGATAGGAGCAGGGGTTCCCAGAAGGCAGAATGTTACCATTCCTGCAGGATGGAACTCGACAGATTCTCCGTAATATTCGGCATAGCCGTATTTTTCCCTCAGATACTGGCATTTCTCGAGAAACATTTCCCTGTCAGGAGTCACAGTATCCTCGCGGATGATGCAGAGTTCGCCGTCCTTTACCACAGCTTCCTGCATACCATAGTTTCCGATTATATCAATAGGATACTTGTTCATCTGGTTCCAGATGCGCGGCGCATTTCCGGCACCTACCATGATGATCTTATACTTCCCGGCAAGCTTGTCCAGAAGTTCCTTGACCTCCTCGGAGATCTGTGTCTTATGCTGGCTCAACGTGCCGTCAAGATCAAAACAAATAAGTCTTTTCATTGTTATTCAATTTCTTTAACAACCTTGTTCAGCTTCTCATAGCCATCTGCAGGAGCATTCCACATCAGACCGATAGCAATTGCTCCGACAACTCCGAATGCAATAGCGATCGGGAATACAGAATCCCATCCGCCGGCTTCGGCCTGTGCTCCGAACAGAATACCCGTAACCACAGAGCTCGCATATCCAAAGATGCCGACTATACCGTTTGCAGTTCCTGTAGCGTGCTTTGTAGCCTGCTGGGAAGCACTGGTACCCAAAAGGGCCTGAGGTCCGTAAATAAAGAAGCTCGAAAGTACCAGGAACACAAAAGAGAGCGTAATGGATTCAGTTCTCCAGAACAAGAAGAATGAAAGTGTTGCAAATACGGTGCAGAAGAAGCAGGTTCTGTGAGCCTTGCTCTTGAATATCTTATCTGAAAGCCAGCCGGCGAGGAGCATACCCATCGTTCCGCCGACAATCTCAGTAGTTGCAAGCAAGCTGCCCGCCTTGGCTATATCCAGTCCCTTGATTTCAGTAAGGAATGAGGCACCCCAGTCGAGAATCGTCAATCTGATCACATATATACAGAAATTGGAAACTGCAATTATCCATATATAAGGGTTCTTGAAGACCATCTTATTGATGATCTTTTTGTATGTCTCACCGGTAATTGTAGTGTGGGAAATACCACTGTCAGCGACTTCAGCACCATTTTCAGCAAATGTCTCGACAGGTGGAAGACCCACTTCCGAAGGGTCATCTTTCAGACCGAACCAGATAAGCGGCACTCCTATAAGCGATATGCAGGCTGGCACTGCGAAGCACAGATACCATGCACTATAGCCGAAGTGCTGAAGAAGAAAACCGCATAGAGCGACAACCAATCCTGCTCCAAAGGTATGGGATGCATTCCATATCGACTGTTTGGTCGCAAGTTCGGAAGGCTTGACCCAATGTGCAAGAAGGCTCGTGCACGGAGGGACACCCATTCCCTGTATATATCCGTTGATTACCCAAAGTGATCCGATCAGATATACAAGGCCCATTGTAGCCTTGCCTTCTGCATCAAGCAGATTGAGCATACCGTTCAGTTTCGGGCTGAAACAGATGAGCAGGTTGACCAAGCTCGTCAGAAAGAGGCCGATAGCCATTATCTTCTTTTGACTGAACCTGTCAACAAGTATTCCGTTGGCGAAACGCGAGAAACCGTAAATAATGCTGTTCAAGGTCAAGAATACACCCAACTGAATCTTAGAAATACCCAGTTCCTGTTCCATAGCAGGAATCGCCACACTGAGGTTCTTTCTGACAAAATAATAGAGAGCATAGCCTAACGCAAGAATAATTATCGTGCGCCACTCCCAATAAACGTACTTCTTTTTAGTGTTATCCATAATGGTTTGGTTGTTTTCAAAATCTTTCAAAGATAGTCATTAAGCATGGTCTGTGCAACGAGTCTATCGAAAAAATAACATATATTTGTGTCTGGATTATAATTCTATTTAAAAGATATGGCAGATTTCCCTAAAGATCCTATCATGCTCATGAGCTGGACAAACATGAAACTCAGGGACTATTATTCAAGCCTTGACCAGCTGTGCGACGACCTCGGAATCGACAGAAAAGAGCTTGAAAAGGCTCTCGAAAGCGCTGGTTTCACATATAATGAAGCTCAGAACAAGTTCTGGTAGACTGAATTTGCAATTAATTGATATATAGCCATTAAAACACAATGGTTCAACCATACAACAACTTTGTTTAACCTATGAAAAGACTAAAAATAGGCTTGCTTGGCAAAATTTTGATCGCCATCGCTCTCGGAATCGGATCTGGGATGATATGCCCGGAATGGTTCGTCAGAATCTGCATCACTTTCAACTCGATTTTCGGTCAGTTCCTGAGTTTTGCCATACCTTTGATCATTGTCGGACTCGTGACTCCGGCAATTGCGGACATCGGTAACAAAGCTGGAAAAATGCTGATCGTCACAGTTGCCATCGCCTACTTTTCGACAATCACGGCAGGACTGGTGTCATACCTTACCGGAAACGCACTATTCCCTTCGATGATAGAAACAGGTGAGAATCTTCATACAATTGCAGAAGCTGCTGACCCTCTGCCTTTCTTCACCGTAACCATTCCTCCTCTGATGGGAGTGATGACTGCCTTGGTTCTGGCATTCCTGACGGGACTCGGACTTGCCGCCACCCAGCACAAGACCTTGCTTGACGCAGCTCACGGATTCGAGGAAATCATCGTCAAGTCGATAAAGTCTGTGATCATACCTGTTCTTCCTTTGTACATCTTTGGCATATTCCTTAATATGACCTACGTCGGACAGGTATTCTCAATACTTACAGTATTCATTAAGATAATTGGCATCATTTTCCTGATTCACATAGGAATACTGATAATTCAATTCTGTATTGCAGGTGGACTTTCCCGCAAGAATCCTTTCAAGCTTCTCTGGAACATGCTGCCGGCTTACTTCACAGCCTTGGGCACTCAGTCCTCTGCTGCAACTATCCCTGTGACTCTCGAACAGACCAGAAAGAACGGGGTGTCAGAAGATATCAGCGGATTCACTGTTCCCCTCTGTGCGACCATCCACATGGCCGGAAGTACATTGAAGATTGTAGCATGCGCTCTCGCCTTGATGATCATGCAGGGAATGCCATACGATTTCTGGGGATTCTTCGGCTTCATATGCATGCTTGGAATAACTATGGTGGCAGCTCCCGGAGTTCCAGGAGGAGCTATCATGGCATCATTAGGTCTGCTTCAGTCGATGCTGGGATTCGGAGAAGAGGCTCAGGCACTGATGATCGCCCTCTATATCGCAATGGACAGCTTTGGCACTGCCTGTAACGTAACAGGAGACGGTGCGATTGCTGTAATCGTCGACCGTCTCCTGGGAAAAGTCAAATAATACGGATCTTATTCGTGTCCGTGAATATCCTCTGGCGTGTTGGTAGTTGTCACCGGCTTGCCCTGATACTCACCTGTAAGAGTCTTCAGGAAGGCTGTAATCTTATCAACCTCAGCCTGAGTGAGTTCCACTCCGCTCTGGTAAGTTCCCATATCACGTACGGCTTCCTCAAGCGTATGGCGTGTTCCATCATGGTAATATGGCCATGTGTGCTCGACATTGCGGAGTCCCGGCACCTTGAAACGATGACGGTCACGCTCCTGCTTGGTCTCCTTGTAACGTCCGTTATCTTCTTCTGTCATCTCAAGACCTCTTTCAGCAAAGTAATGCTTGCGAAGTCCCATAAGCTCATATGAAAGACCTCCAAGGTTCTTTCCTGCGTGGCATGTCGCACAATCATACTGCTTGAAGAGCTCGTATCCTTCGAGTTCCTCTGCAGTAATTGCCGAGTCATCTCCGAGGAGCCACTTGTCAAAACGTGAACCCGGGGTTAGGAGAGTACGCTCGAAATGCTCGATCGCATCAGTAAGGTTGGCTTCATTGATTCCGTCAGGATATACTGCTGTGAACGCCTTAACAAAGGCCTTGTCAGCGTTGAGTTTGGCAACAATGCTTTCAAATGAAGGTGATGCCATCTCTACAGGATTGAGAGGCGGACCGGCAGCCTGAGCTGCAAGAGTAGCTGCGCGTCCATCCCAGAACTGCACGAAATTATATACTGCATTGTAGACTGTAGGAGCATTCACACCGCCCATAAGATCGTTTACGCCATGCGAATACTGATGGTTGTCTACTCCTGCGGTAGCAAGGTCATGACATGATGCACATGAAACTGTATTGTCTACAGAAAGTCTTGTGTCATGAAAGAGATCGAATCCGAGTGCAGCCTTTGCAGGGTCATACTCGATGTATTCATCCACAGGACGTACAGGCTCAGCCGCACGGTCTGCAGGAAGCTTATCATCATACATTGCCATTCTGCGCGAACGGATCCAGTCCAGAACGATATCCCTCTTTGCCTGTGTGAGCGAGCTGCCCCAATGCACAAGATAATACTTCGGCATAGGCATACGGTCATCAAGAACGACTTTCTCAATCTTGGCAAGGTCGACAGGACTCACTTCCCCATCAACCTTCACCTGCTCCATGAACTTCGTGATGTCATAGGCACGGTATCCCGAATCGATATCCTTCATTACCACATCACCGGCTACAGGCATCTTTGCATAGAACGGAAGTTTCGGATCCGCACTATGGCAGCTGAGGCATCCTCCTTCATCAAAAATCTCCCATACCTGCTCATACTGAGGCAGTTCCGGAGAAGGAACAGTGTTTACAGCCTTGTAAACCACCACAAGAACAGCAGCTGCAGGCAGCAGCAATGCGAGTCCCAGTCTAATGATCTTTTTCATAATGATTGCGTTTGGTTATTAAGTATGTCGAAGGCAAATATAATAATTTGATGAAATTTTCACCACATATACATAAGTTTTGCGTACAATAAGTGTCAATATTCAGGGATTTGGTCATCATTACGGAAATTTGTTGTATCTTAGCACCGCTAAAACCTAAAATTTTTACATTTATGAGTCCACAAGTCATTGCAAGCCTTGATGCAATCAAGGTAAATATGAACGAGGCAGGAATGAATGCTATCAACATTGTTCTTGCTTTTGTAATGTTTGGAGTTGCTCTCGGAATCAAGCCTAGAACATTTGTCGACGTAATAAAGAAACCGCAGTCTGTTGTCCTGGGAATCATATGCCAGCTCATACTTCTGCCGGCGCTTACCTTCCTTCTCACAATAACGTTTGACGGTTGGATCAGCCCTATGATCGCACTTGGTATGATCCTCGTGGCTTCTTGCCCCGGTGGCAACATATCCAACTTCATCACAAGCCTTTCAAGAGGTAATACAGAGCTTTCTGTATCGCTCACCGCAATCAACACGGCTGCATGTATCTTCACCACTCCTATCAACTTCTCGTTCTGGGGTGGAATGTATCTCAGATTCGCGGAAAGACATGACCTCGTAATTCCGGAGCTCAGCATTCCTTTCTGGGAAATCTTCAAGACAATCGTAATCCTCCTCGGTATTCCGCTTGTGCTCGGCATGCTTTGCTCACAGTACCTTCCAAAGGTATCACAGAAGCTCAAGAAGCCTATGCAGTACCTTTCTGTGGCATTCTTCATCATCATGGTGGTGCTCACATTCGGAAATAACATTGATGCGTTCATGAAGTGCATCAAGTATATCTTCCTCATTGTTCTTGTACACAATCTTCTTGCACTCGGCATCGGTTTCGGAACCGGAAGCCTGTTCAAGACTCCTTATAAAGACAGAAGAACCCTTACTATCGAAACCGGTATTCAGAACTCCGGTCTGGGTCTTGTTCTGCTGTTCAACGCTAACATCTTCAATCCGGAAATCTGGGCTAACAACGGCGGTATGGTCGTAATCACCGCATGGTGGGGCGTATGGCATATCGTTTCAGGCCTTACTCTCGCCTACACCTGGAGAATCAGGGGCCGTAAGGAAGCGGTTGAAGAGTAATTCATTTCATATGTTCAGAAAGAAAATCTACGAAGACGATATCTTCTACTCAGTCCTCAAACCTATTGTGGACTGCTGTACCAGACACAGTTATCGCAAACTGAAGGTTCGCGGCAAGGAAAACATTCCGACCGACGGAGCCATTCTGCTTGCACCTAATCACACCAACACCCTGATGGATGCGCTTGTGATACTTCAGGCACAGAAAAAGCAGACTGTATTCGGAGCCAGAGCAGATATGTTCAAGAAGCCAATCATTGCAAAGGCCATGTATTTCTTCCGCATCCTCCCGATGGTCAGACAGAGAGATGGTCTTCGCAACGTTCTCAAGAATCACGAGTCTTTCGAGACCATCGTTGAAGTTCTCGAGCACGATGTGCGTTTCTGCATGTATCCGGAAGGAAGACATCGCGCAGCACATTCACTTCTACCTCTCGGCAAAGGAATCCTTCGTGCAGCAGTTGCTGCAAACAACAAGTTCGGAGCACAGAAACCTATCTATATTGTACCGACAGGTATCGAATATGGCGACTACTTCAATTACAGGAGCACCTGCCTCATTTCATACGGAAAGGCCATCAATGTGACTGAGTTCATCAAAGGTCTTGACGTAGAGAACGACGCCCAGGTAATGGAACCTCTCAGAAAAGAGCTCGCTGTAAGAATGTCAGAACTCATCTCATACGTAAAGGATGATGAGAATCTTGATAAGAAATGGTCTCTTACAAAAGTCCTGACCAGCAGATTAAGCAAGAAGGATCTTGCAGGAAACCTTGCAGACAATCAGTCTGTAATCGCTCAGATCGAAAGAGTTGCTGAAGAGGACCCGGAGCAGATGCAGGCACTGCTTGACAGAACGTCTGATTTCGAGAAGAAGATTACAAAGGCCGGAATATGCCTCAAGTCATTCAAGGGCAAGGGTCTGCTCTGCAAGGCTGTATGGAAGGCACTTGCAGCTATTGCCGGACTCCCTTATTTCCTTTTCAGCCTTATTGCAGCACTTCCGATGTGGGTTCTTGCATGGTTCATCAAGAAAGGTCTGAAAGACAAGGCATTCGGCAACACCGTCAATCTAGGTGTCAAGCTTGGAGGCACGCTGATCTGGCTTCCACTTCTTGCAATAGTGCTTTTTGTAACCATGCCTTGGTCCATAGCACTAGGTTTAATGGTACTGATTATTCCTACATACAGTTATTTCTATGATTACATTCAGTTTGTAAAAGGATGGATTTCAGATTGCCGTCTTATGGGACGCAGAGATCTCCGCAAGGAATTCAAGGAAATCGAAAACACCTTCATCGAACTGATCTAAAACCTATTCCAAATGAAAAAGATCATTTTACTGGCACTCTGCGCACTTTTCTGCGGAAGTGCCGCATTCGCGGAAACTGTATCTGAAACGTCTGCTGAAGCTGAAGCAAAGGCAGAGAAGAAGCAGAAGAAACCTGTTACTTATAATGAGAATGGAGAGATC
>JAEIGA010009742.1_pt1 | contig 14553 bp, 22 predicted proteins | sample 9270691 | NCBI WGS metagenome assembly JAEIGA01 (sample SAMN17057246, study PRJNA624740) | gut metagenome | biome: biome; isolation source: fecal sample | host: Bos grunniens | place: China: Xizang | collected 2019 | reverse complement strand
TTCCAATCTTCTGAATAATCCATTCCTTCATGGCTCATCTCTTCTTCCAGAAGTTCATCGGCTTCTTGTAATAACATGGCATCTGCCATCTGTAAGAATTTCTGTATTGTCATCTCCTGTTCCTCTCTTTCCCCACTCTGCTTTTCTGCGGACTTGTGACCGCCTTCGGTAGCATTAGGGAGAGGTTCTTAACCTCTGATTACATTGTTCAGAAACTCATATATTTCCGGCAATGTATTGAATGTGGCTTCATCTGTTGTGTAGTAATAATTCTCGCCATATTCATCGCTTTCTTCTGTTTCGATGGTGTAAACAAGTTTAAGCGTGTTGTCATCGTTGGTTGTAATTTCGTAATCCCATAGTGCGTAATTTGTCATTTCCTGTTCCTCTATTTCTTTATTGCTCAACGCTCATGACATCTAACTCATCTAATTGTTCATTGATTGAATCCAACTGACCTTTTAATGTTTCATACAGTGCCATTTGTCCAACGCTCTGGCACTGTTCCATCATCTGGAAGATTCTCCATTTTGCCTTTAACAGGCTTTCAATTTCCTTCTGTCTTTCTGTCATTTTCTGTTCCTCCTATCTGAATTTATCTAATGTTTCAAACTTCTCGATTGCCTGTTCCTCTGTATAAATTGCCACAAAGTTGGTTATTCCCTTCCGGCATCTCTTGAGGTGTGCTTTGCTTTCGTATCCTTCAAATTTTCTATACGAATAACTTCTGTTGCCAATTCTGTCTTTATGTGTGGTTATTGCGTAATATGTCATTTTTCTGTCCTCCTTGCCTCTTGGCTCTTCCATATTATACGATTTTCTCGTACTTGTCAACTACCAAGTTTACATTTCTCGAACTTTTTGCTAAAATACGATTAAGGAGTACAATAATATGAAAAACTATCTTGCTGAAAACTGTCGATACCTCCGCAAACAAAGAGGATTGACTCAAACAGAGTTAGGAAATGCAATTGGAAGAGCCAAGACAACCATCGCAACTTATGAACAAGGAAGGTCAGTTCCACACAATGAAGATTTGAGAGCCTTGGCAAATTTCTTTCATGTATCGGTGGACAGGCTGATGAATGAGGATTTGTCATATGTCACCGACCTTGATGCACAAATCAAAGCCGATTGGCTTCATGAAGAACTCCTTCGCATGAGATTGAGTGATAAGGAATTCGATATGATAGAATCATATATTCAATTCATCCTGTCACAGAGGTCAAGATAATGCCTGTTTACAAAGACTCAAGGAGAGGCACTTTCTACTTCTCGTTTTCCGTCAATGGCAAACGCATCCGCTCCAAGGATTTTGCCACAAAACAGGAAGCCAACAGGGAGCTTTCTAAAGCGGTTCTGTCAACTGAATATGGTAGTTCGAACAAGATGACCTTCTCCCAAGTTTCATCCGTCTTCCTCGCTGAAAAGAAGCCACGATTGAAACCTCAATCATATGACCGACTTGAAACAATGCTTCAACATATGCTCGACACCATCGGCTCTGTTCAAGTCGAGAAACTGACCATCAACCAATATCGAAAAGCCTTGGAGCATCTGGACAACTACACCTTCCATGGAAAGCCTCTGAAGAACTCCTACAAGAACAAGGTCATCCGCACATTCAAGCAACTCTGCTCATTCGCTCGCAAGCGATATGACCTCTATACCAACATTCCAGATAAGTTCGAACCATACAAGAATGAAGAAAAGGAGGAAATGAAATTCATCACTCTCGACCAATTCAATCAGCTTCTATCTGTGGTTGATGATGATGTTTACAGAGGCATATTTCTGACCTTGTTCTATATGGGATTGCGAATCGGTGAACTGAATGCATTGCAATTCGCTGACATTGATTTCGATGCCAATACAATGACCATCCGCAAAACTGTCACCACCAAGAAGAAGTCTGCTGATGGTCAGTTCCTCATCACATCTCCCAAGACCAAGAATTCCGCTCGCACCTTACCAATGCCACAAATCGTTTCTAACGCACTTTTTCAAATCATGAACAAATACTCAACCTCTGCCGAAACATCGCCACAATCGTTTGTATTTGGCTTGCACAAGCCAATTCCAGAGAGTACGATACAGAAAAGAAAAAAACAGTATTTTGAGGATGCCGGACTTGAGGAGATTCGACTCCATGATTTCCGCCATTCCTGTGCATCATTCTTGATAAATAACAAAGCCACTCCATTGCTTGTCTCCAGATGGCTTGGTCACTCAAATGTATCAATGACCTTAAACACCTATTCACATCTTTGGAAATCTGAACTTGATGAAATAGTAAAATTGATTGATGTGTACGCAAAACGTACGCAAGAGCAAAATGAAAAATAGAGCCTTGTTGACATATAAGGCTCTTTTTCTTCCTGTTTTCAGCACTTTTGATATAAAAAAAGACCTCCTTCTGGGAGGTCATAGAGCGATATGGTGGGGATGGCGGGATTGGTTGATTATTATATTAAATAGATACTTTATACGAGCGAAATGCCTTGAAATGACGTGAAAAGTCGTGAAATTCCATGAGTTTCCTCGCTAACTGTACGCAAAAATGTACGCACAAAAAAAGTGGGCGGACTTTCACCGCCCTGTAAGAAAGGAGTACAGTAAATGAAACAAGTTACTGTTTTTCTAATATCGCCACTCTAGTCTCTAGTTTGGCAAGTTGAAGACCAAATTTGTTGTGTTCCTCGACCTTTGTCGAGAGTTTGCTGATATCACTTTGAAGATTGGAAATCCTCTCGCTCTGGAGAGCATTGTCCTTTTGAGAAGTGATGATGGTGGCAAGGATGGAAGGTATCGCCACACATAATCCAGATATTATTGCAATCACGATTTGATTATCCATAGATGTCACCTCACTGAAGTCCAAGTCTGAAACTGATGCTGACATCGGTTTCTTCTGCTGACCTAACGAACAACATATACTTTCCATCTGAATATTGCGATATGTAAGCATTCGCATCTGACTCAACTCCCCAAATCAGATAAGTATCACCAAACTCCAAATCTGTGACATTCATCGCCAGATATCCAATGTATTCCTCCATGCCTTGCACCTTGTAGATGTTGATGTCTGCTGATGCTGAATCTGTCGCATAAGAGTCAGCGAATTCATCATGCTGACAGAAAGAATCATCGGCAAGGAACTTGATGCCTAATCCTTCAGAAGTAAAGGTCACATTCACATGAACAGGAAGAGTCTCAACTGAAACAGGAGTTGAACCACCGCCCATTTTCGCATTGATTTCTCCTGTCACTTTATAGACATATACTTTATTCATAGATGCTCCCTTCTATTGGCAAGATTTGGTTGTTTGCATTGTAGTTCTTAATGGTGTTCCAACTTCTATCGCTTGTATAAGATTCAAGCATTGCACTTGGAACATATACTGTTCCGCCACTTCCGTCAGCACCAAATGGACTTCCATCGAACATTGTTGTTCTGTTTCTGATGTATGTCACTGTCGTTGGATTTCTTAAAATCAAAGTATTCAATGATGTGCATCCAACAAATGTTTCGGTATCAATGGCGGTCACTGAACCAATATCAGCCACTTGAAGACTCGCACAATTGTAGAATGCCTTATCTCCTGTGATAGAATCTAATTTTGGGAACATCGCTTTTTCGATGCTTGTTCCATAAAAGGCTGAACCGCCAATTGAAGTGAGATTTGGAGCATTGATTTCCTTGAGAGCGGAATCCTCAAATGCATTTTGCCCTATTCTTGTCACCATTGGTGCATCAACTGTCTCCAGAACAGAAGAAATGTTTTTCTTGAAGGCATACCCATATATTGTTGTTGCCTTGTCGAGTTTTACTGTCTTCAGCTTCTGGCAACTGTAAAATGCATATTCTCCAATAGATGTCGCCTCGGTAAATCTTGCGGTCTCCAATTCGCCACAGAAAGCAAATGCATAAGGTCTTACTGTGGAAGCATTGCTGACAATCTTGGTGATTGAGCCATCAATCAAAGGATTGTATCTGCTCATGCTTTCGCCATATTCATCGCCCAGAATGACTCTGGAAAGGCATCCGCCAACCTTCATCCTTATCGGCTTTGAGGAAATTACAAATCCATCCTTTAAGAGTCTTAACTGATACATATTGGTGAATTTTAATTGGAAGGAATCCTCTTGGGAGAGGAAGACAACATAGGTCTCCCCATCCCAATAAATATCCCCATTTGATAATGTGTATGAGTGAGAACCAAGGACTAACTCTATGTCATCCCATTCTCCCTCTTGTAATGCTTCACCATTTACATTGAAGTTTAATTCTAACAATAGAGCATCGCCCTTGTTCATATCTTACTCTCCTTTTACATCATAATAACCAGAAGTCTGCTTGATTAATTGGTCAATTCCTGTTGCACCAAGACCACTCGCAAGACCTTCAAGGAATGTTGGGAAGTCAAATCCCATTGTTGCCCATACATTCAAGGCAACTCCCAAAAGTCCGGCAACTAATGGAAGGAACTTGGTGTTCTTGAAGAATGGCTTGACCATTAGGATGATTAAGTAAGTTCCGGCACTAATCATCGGAACTACATATTCAGTAAAGTCCATATTTACCAATAGAGTCCGCCATATGCACTGACCGATGTGTCGAATTTTGCATAGACAGAGTCAACATGAAGTGTTAATGTCTTGGCGGTAGCATCATAAGTATGTGTAATAGATACGGAAGCATATCCTACTACTGTTGACATCCTTCTTGCAACTAAATATGTACCTTCATAAACTATCAACACCATAGTTGCATCTGAACCTGATGGGATAGAACTTGGAGTGCTTTGGTAAAAAATCACCGCTCCTGTTGGTTCTTTATTTGGTACTGACATCACTAAATCGGTAGCGGTGGCGTTACCTATTTGGCTCATCCATGAAATCCCACCGCCACCAAGTTCCATGTTCTTCAGAACTTCCGCAACAGTTTCCCCTTCAGCATTAGGGTCTATCTGCTTTAATGCTTCAACTACTGTTTTAGCATCTCCGCCTGTCTTTTCATTTAAGATTTTAACGATTGTATCCATATTCCCTCCTATACCTTCTTCAAGGCTTCCTTTTTATAAAATCCTGTGGTGAATCCACCAACACCGACTTGATATGGATAAGGTCTGCCTTCCCATACCTTCATGATTCTTCTTGTCCAACCTACACCATAGGCTCTTCGACCATTGCCCAATGATGAAGCATTGCCATAAGATAGAATCTTGACAGAATCGCCAACCTTCAAGGCTTTCCGCTCTGCCATGATTTCATTGACTCTCTGCTGAATTTTCTTAATGGTTTCCAAGTCATATCCGGCTTCCTTCATCAGCTTACTTCTTAATGGCTCATTTCCCCATTTGCCATCACAGACTTCCTGTGCCATCTCTTCAATGGATTTGAGGAAGGTGATGTATGGGTTCAGAATAAAGCCTTGGAACTCTCTTTTGACTCCGGCTGATGTGTAACTGTATGGATGAGTAATATGCCTCATATAACACACATCTCCGCCATAGGAGGACATCATCACATCAATGGACTTGTCATCATAGACCTTTTTAACAATGCCGATGTGACCATAGTCCTTATCTGTCCAACAGGCAATTGCTCCCAACTGTGGGGTCTGACTTCTTTCATACTTGTCTTCATGCGGATAATAGTTCTTGGCATTTCCTCCGCATAAGTCCAACTGTGATGCATCCAATCCGCTCGCAATTAACCAGATTCCCCAAACATATCCGGTGCAATTTGGCAAGGTGAATCCGTTCTTTTCGTTGATTGGAATGCAAGGTGATTTCCCTCCATAGATTTTCGACTTGTATGCAAGATTGCGAACTGTCGGCTTTGTATCTAGGAGCTTTTCGAATTCTTTTACATTCATATGTTTCCTCCTTTATTGAACAAATGTGAATGTGAAGTTCATATTTGCATCGGTGCTTCCTTGGGCATATCCCATGTAACGCACATTGACTCCTCCTGTTTCATCAATTGCACATAGGATATTTCTTGAAGAAATATAAGTCGGTGCAATCATCGTATATGGAGGATAAAATCCATTTTGAATTGTGCCTTTGAAAATATCTGTACCTCTGGAAACAGATGTTGATGTTCCATAAATATGAATGTTTAAGGTCACAACTCTTCCAAATCTTCTCGCTTCACTTGATGTCAATGTTGCCGTACCGCTTGTCTTTGTGACCACATTACTTGTCACAATTGGACTATCATCCCAAAACAGGATGTCTGTTGCGGTGTGGGTGATATCAGAAGACTCATGCTCCACGATGGTTTCGGTGTTGTAGAGGTGGATAGGCATGAAGAAATGTGCATCCGGCTCGCTTGAAGTTCTGCCGAATGTAACACCAACATCCCCTCCATCCTCATACATTGAGATTGGAATTGTTGCTTTTGGAAGAGTTATCGTAACAGTTGAAGAAGACACCTTGTCAGTGATGACACTCGTCACTGTCAATTCATCCGCTACCGAAACTCCTGTGAATGTTGCAACTTGAGTCCATGTGGTCTGTGAGTTGACCGATGGAGTATATGATTGGTCGCTTCCATTGATTGTTGTGACGATTGTCGCACTGTTTCCCTGTATATTGGCATAATTCCATGTTGCCTTGATTGAGACATTAGTTCCCAATGGCGATGGGTCATTGTTGGAGTCTGTTCTCGTCAAGTCCAGAGCCAATGTCGGTGGAGAGTAATTGACCGCACTCACTGTCTGTGTGGCTGATGCGGTTCTTCCTCTTGAGTCGGTCACTGTCACTGTTACCACATTTGATGTGGATGTCAATGGGATTCTGGTGATGAATGTCTGTGCTGATGAGGTAATAGTCTCACTTCCACAAACCAACTTTCCAGAAACATATGTGCTTCCTGTGTTGCCTGTGAATGAAATGACCACTCTCAACAGGGAATATCCAACAATAAAAGGCAAACCAACAAGATTTGAATTTGCCTCTGTAATTGATTGAATTGTAACCGATGGAACTATGTTAGAAGGAACATAAACAGGAGCGGTTTCTTCCGTTATGAGACCGCCTTGAGACAAGGCTGAATCAAAGTATGTGAAACACTGAATCACCGCATCTGCGTGGTCAGAATCCGTCACAGAAGATGTGATGTCAGTTGGTGTCCATGTTATTGTGAAAGAACTTCCTGTCTGTGGCTGAAATTCGGTGTATGCTCCATTATAGGTAATTCCAACAACAGAATAGAATGTGGAAACCGCTTGATTAACTGTGATGGTGGCTTGGTTTCCCATCGTCATGGTGGGAATCGTCAATGTTGAATATCTGGGAATCGTTCCCATCTGGAATGATTGTGTTGCGGTACAGTTGAAAGAATACTGACCGACCGCCACTTCCACCTTGAATGTGACATTCTTGTTCCCATCATCATTCATGGTGATGACTTGGTTATAGTTCGCCCAAACAGTACCATTTCCACCATATGTTTCAGTTCCATATGAGTTGGATGTTGTAGTTCCGTCAACTGTTATCGCATAACGTTGAACACTTCGCTGATATCCATCTGGAGACAGGACTTGAGTCAGTTTCACATTGATTGTGTATTGGTTATTGACCAAGTCTGTCGATGTGACCGACCAATCCAAGCGGAAACGAGTTGTGATATTTACTCCATTATATGTGTAACTTACTGAATTTGTAAGAAATGAGCCACTTGTTACCGCCATGATTATCCCTTCCTAAATATGTTGAAAGACTTGCCACTGTTACTCTGTTGCAATACCCATTCTCCGGCTTGATAGGAATTCGCCTTGATGCCTTCTGATGTGATGTCAACTTGTGCTTGTCCTTCGACAACTAACTGAATTTCATTGTATTTGATGGAAACATAAGAATCTTCGCTTGCGGACATGAACTTTGTATCCTCTGCGGTTATTACCACTCGATTCTCTAGTTCGCTGATTCTTTCATTTGAATCTTCAATGTCAGATTCGTTCTGTGAGACTCTTAATTCAATTCCATCGGCTCTTTGAGTAAACTGCGATTGATTCTCCAAGATAGTCTCTTGAGTCTCCTCAATCGTTGTAATTGTCCTCTGGAACTCGCCTATTTCATAGTCAATTGTCTGTACTATGGAGACAAGCTTCTGCCCTGTTGATATAACCGATGAAACATCATTCTGGATTCCGGCAAGAGTCTTGGAGAGTTCGCTCTTCGGCTTGCCGATTTCTATGCTTGTGTATCTCTCTCTCAATACATCCCAAACAGTTTTGATGACCTTTGATTTAAAGGAGACATTCAATGGTGTATAGATAACTGTCACAGTATCGCATAAGTTGACATCTTCCAATTGTCCTGTGATTTCAGCTTCACTCAAGTCAATGAATGACAGGGAGATGTTCTGAACTATCGTATTGACTCCACTGTTTGCAATATATTCCGCTCCGGCTTGATTCAACTGACTTAATGATGGAGTGAAATCAAAATGGTCGCTTAAATCAAGAACCGCAATTCTCTCAACATCAAAATCTGCGTGGTTGGATGCATACTGAATATCCCCATATACAACAACAGAATTCTCAAAATTTGAATAATATGGAAGCACTCCAGAAATGGTATTTGAGAAGTCCTCCACTTGCTCAATGTCTGTGATGTTCTTGGCATATCTGTATTGAACACCATTGTCACTCCCTCGATGCATCAAGAAGGAAATTGAGAAATTATCCCACAAGAACTCTCCTGCTCCACTTGAAGCAAACACATCCAACAGGCTTCCTTCACTACCTCCCAAACATGACCGAAATGACTTCGGCAAGTTCTGGACATAAGATGATTCTTGATTCGTAAAATCAGAAGTTAAAGTGAATGGATTCGTCACCAATGAGTTGGAAATCAAATCGCTCATTGTCTGCGTGATTCCTGTCGATTGATGAGGTGCGACCGGAATATATGAGCCTCTGTAACTGATATGGTTCGCTCTGACAGTGATTTGCTGATTCAATGGTCTGGTTATTTCATAGATTTCAAAAGCCTGTCTTGAGCCATTTTTGTAAGGTGTAGCAACTATGATATTTCCACATATCAAATCATCAAAATGAGGAGTTGTGGTTGAAATAACCATCTCCAATGTATATTCGCCATTTCTCTCCTCTGTGACTTGGCATGAGATAACATCTGTGAGTCTGCCAATGCCATTTGTTGTGAAAGTGGTAGCATCTCCAGAAAATAGAATTGGAATCATTACAACCTCCACCACCTTGGTGTAATTACAAGCCTTGTGACATTCCCTTTGTCGATGGTATTTGAACCGCCTTTCAACTGTGGGAATTCATCCAGAGTCACATAGTTGTTCATGTTTGTATTTCCAGAATAGCATTGCATCGTCTCACAATCGATGGTGATGGTTGATGCGTTATTTGTGACCGCAACTGTATATCCATTCACTGTGAAATTTCCATTCCCTGTGACAACAATCAATGGCTTGGCATTGAAGTTTGTTGGATTCGTTAATGTTCCATTTGCAGTGAATGTTGTTGAGGTCTCTCCAGATGTGAGGAATCTCTGTGGCTTGCAATCAAATGAAATTGAAGCCTTGCCATATCTTGAGAGCGATGACATCAGCCAATCAATTTGGTTATAGTACATAGCTTCTCTGAATTCGCCTGTGTTCCAATCATCGCTTAATCTCTTATAGCCTTTTGTGTTTAAAAGCCAATCGGCAATAGCTTTGATATTTGCCACTGTATTCTGTAACAAGGAAATCTCATATGTGACAATGTAATTCTCATAAGTTCCCAAGTCGAGAGCCAAATCTCCATTCCTATAAGGAACAGAAATCTTCTCCACGTTCCTTGCCGGAGAACCATAGTTTGTCACATTGTTGACTATCAAACCGAAAGAAGCGGATGATGTTCCATTGAAAGTAAATCCCTTAATCATCTCCACACTCTCCCTTCGCTTGCCATTGCAAGTTGTAATTTATTCATGACCGCCTGTGCGGTAGCCTCTGGATTGGCTGATTCATTGATGGTGATGTTGATTGAGTTGGATGTCATCTGTTTGAACTTGTCTTCACCAATGATGACTTCTCTTCCTCTTTCTCCTCCTCCCATCAACTGACCATTCTTGTTCATGCCAAAGATTGTTGCTCCATCCAGAACCATTCCATTCTCCATGGCTTTCGCATACCATTCAATCGACAATTTTGGGAGGCTTCCTTTCAGCAAATCAGAAATTTTCCAACCTCTTGGAGAAATACTGAAATGAGGTAATTTGATTTTTGGAATCTTCCAATCCATTGTAAAGAATTCAACCAACTTCCCAATGATGGTTGAAACCACCTTGATGACCGCTTCAATGATAGGAGTCAATGTCTTGATGACATTCCCAATCTTTGTGACAACTGTTTTGATTGTGTTTCCTACCGCTACCCAATCCACACTCGATGCCCATTCAAGGAAGGCTTTTGTTATCTCTTCGACTATTGGAAGAAGAGCCACCGCAATCTGACTTTTGACCGCATTGAATTGGTTGGTGAGCAATTGCATGGTATCGTCAACTCCGCCCAATGCTTCAAGAGTCTCATTGTCGAGAACATATCCCATTTCATGAGCTTGGTTCTTATATTCCTCAATGGCTTCGCTTCCGGCTGAAATGAGCGGATTCAACTCCTGTGCTGACTTGCCGAAGATGTCCATTGCAAGAGCATCTCTCTCGGTCTCATTGGACATCTGTCCAAGAGCATCGATTATCTCGTTAAAGACCTCATCTGTTCCTCTCAATTCGCCATTGGAATCTGTGACAGATACACCTAATTGCTTGAAGGCTTCGGCTGATGCTCCTGTTCCATCTTTGGCACTTCCCATGTTTTTGGTCAGTTTTGCCAGACTTCCTGTGATGGTAGAAACATCGGTGTCAACCAATTCAGCCATGAATGAGTATTCTTGGAGAGCATCCGTTGAAAGTCCTGTGATGGTTGATGTTTGCATCAACTCATCAGCCATCGAAACTGTATCGCCTATGAATTCGTCATAGACTCCCTTCAATGCACCAAATCCCTTCTTGACCAATTCAAGACCTTGGTTGATGCCTGTGAATGCTTCTGATAACTTTGAGAGCCTGTCAGAGCCTTTCTCTGCGGTTTCAACAAGTTCCTCGGTAGATTCTTCAGCCTTTTCTGTCGCCTGTCCTGTGCCTTCTAAAGCGGTTGTGGTGGTGTTCAGTTCATCTTGATATTTTTGCAATTGGAGAGATGTTGCTTCAATCTCTCTTGCCAATGCTTTCTGTTGTTCGGTCTGTTCACCATTTTCACCGCTTGGAAGATTCTCCAGAATATTCTTTTCTTCCAGAAGTTTCTTTGATGTCTGTTCGATTGCATCTTCCAAATAGCCTTGTTTCTGGGTGAGAAGTTCCACATTTGTTGGGTCAAATTTTAGGAGCTTATCGACATCCTTCAATGATTTCTGTGTGGCTGATAGTTCTTTTGAAATCTGCTTGAAGGCATCTGTGACTTGGGAATAATCTGCTCCCAATTCAATGGTAATGCCTCTTATTTTTGTTGCCATATTACCTCCTAAAACTTATCGAAATCGCTCTGGTCTGCGATGATGCTATATTCTAGTTCATCGTTCTCTCGCTCAATGAACATATCTTCGACCATCCCATATGTCAGATGTTCCATGTCATCATAAGAGAGTCCTAATTGTACGCACCTCAACAGATAGAGAGCGGTATTATATTCCCTGTTTATTCGTTTTCCTTTTTTTTTGCTTCTGATGTGTTTTTCTTTGATAAATTCCACAGACCAATGATGTCAGCCATGGCTTCATATAGGTCATCTATACCTTCAAATTGGTCAAGGAATTCATCAATTGTTTTGCATCCGTTAGCCTGTTTCTGCATGATGAAAGCCATATTCTCAATTGTCGAAAAATCAAATTCTCCATTGATTCTTCCCTGTTTGTCGATGTGGCTCATGAACTTCTTTAAATCTATGATTAAGTCTCTGCCGAATTCCTCTCGATATAATCTCGGTGTGTTAGCATTGACCTTCATCAGCACTTCAATGTTTCCAATGTTTACTGTTTTCTCCATCTTTTATCTCCAAAAAGGAAGGGATTGAATCCCTTCCTATACATCGTAAACTGTCGTGAAGAATGTCGAATATCCTGTATTTCCCTCATTGACTCTCGCCTTGACCTTGCCATCACTTAATCTTCCGGCACATGAGATTGGAATTGCAATCTCATTTGGTTCAATTGTGGTGTCTTTGGTATTGGATGAAATATCCGGCTGACCTGCGGTACATCTGTACATTACATGACGGACATTCTTGTCATCGCCTTCAAACTGAAACAGAAGAGCGAAGACTTTCGGTGTATCATCAAGAGATTCGACCATATTATCATTGGTGTCTTTCGTTTCACCTAATACTTGTTCTCTGAATGTGTCATCCAAGATAGCCATTGTCAATGTTCCATCGTAACCGCTTGAACTGAACTGTGTGAAATACTTGGCATTGTTGTCTGCCGGAAAGTTAGTATTCTCACTGTTGGCGGTTAAAGAGATGGCTCTTGCACCAAGCATTCTAACAGGAGTCGCATAGGTTTCTGACCAAACTCCATTAGTTAATGTCTCTGTGACTATGCTGAAATAGACATCCTGTAAGCCATATTCAACCTTATTATTAGCCATTTATTATGACCTCGCTTTCGTAAATAGTTTCAAACATCTGCTCGCCTTCAATGTAGATTGTTTCTCTTGAGTGAGCAAATGGGATTTGTGCATCAACTGAATCAATCAAGGAAAAGTCTGGAGTCTCGGTGTAGAGTTCAATTCTCAAGTTATCGACCTTCACAAAGTTGTTGTTGTCAGCGATAACATCATCATCGGCTTCATAGTAATAAACAACAAATGGAAGAGTTGGTGATTGATTTATTGGAAAGGTGTAATAAGCAAATGGCAAGCCAAAGCTTTCGATATATTCAGATATTTCTTTCCTTGTCATAATTCTTTCAATCCCCTTTCCACATCTCTGATTGCAACTTCTTCCGCCTCATCAATGTGACCATCTCCAGAATGTCTCTGTCCATTTCTCATTGTGAAGCCATTGTTTAGGATATGAGTCAATTGCGGTTTTGTCTTGTTGTAAATCACAAGTTCAATTCCCTTCCAAGAGGATTCAAGTTCATAAGACCATCCATTCGCATAATGTCTTTTTCCGCTTCCTCTTGGTGATGTTGCTTTTAACTGTTTAACTGTCAATTTTGCTGATTGTTCTAACTTCTCTTCAAGGCTTCCCTCGACTCCTTTTAAGGCTTCCTCCAAGGCTTTTTGCACTTGTTTGGTCAATTGCTCATTCATTGCTGAATCGCTCTCTCATTTCCCTTCTTGAGTTCAGTATAGAGTTCAATCATTTCATTCCTGTCCACATAGGTTCGATAGATGGTGTAGAAGGTATCTCCATATTTTATGACTTTCTCGCCTTGGTAGTCATAGCGGAACATCTTGAATCGATATTGCGGATTCAATCCACTTCTTCCACCTTCGAACCATTCGCTCTGTGATACAGATTCGACCTCTGCGAAGACTTTCCTTTCTGATTCATTATCATGCCAAATCCCTAATTCGTCTTGATATGGTGAATTGGTAAGGAGATAAATGACTACACTTCTATCCATTGAGTATATCCTGTCCTCATAGACATCTGTGCTTTCTGCTCATCATAAGACTTCTTCAGCCTGTCATAATTGTCTGGATTTCCAAAATTCATGCGACAATATGTGATGATTGCTCTCAAGATGAGTTCATCCATATCCTCATATGTGATTCCGGCACATCCAAGGTCATATTCTGCTGATGAGATTAAGTCAGATATTTCCTCGTCAAAGTCATCCGTCACCATTCGAAGACTTAACTTAACTTTTTCCAATATAGTCATTTACAACCTCTCAAAAGGAGGAGATTGCTCTCCTCCTAAATTCTTGTTTTATTCTCCGCCTACAAATTTTTCAATTTTAACGGCATGCATTGGTTTTACAAGACCTACACCAATCATCTGCTTACCGACTACTTTGACAAGGTCATATTCGGCTAATGATAAATCATCGACCTTGATTGTGACTTCGTCACCATCTGGGAGGTTAGCAATTGCACCTCTGGGGTCTAGCAGAATAGCATATGTTTCATATTCTTCTGCATTTTCGTAATCTGGGAGATTTACATAAACAACTTCAAATCCGTTAAATGGGTCTGCATTGACTCTGTCACCAACTTCATTGGTCATGCCTTTAATTGTGGCATAGGTTGAGCGTGAACATAATACGATTGGATTTGCATCTTCCGTTAATAATGCGGAAGCATTTAAGATTGTATTTACATCTAATTTCTGTGCATATTCTGGAACACCAATTGCGGAAGCAGAATCAGTACTTAAAGCATTAACAATGGCATTTATTAACTGTGCGGTAGCTTCCTTTGAAATACGATATTCGATTTCATCAAACACATAATCAAGGAATAACTGACCTTTTAATGACATTAATTCATCGGTGATTTTCAACCATTTCTTAATGTTCTT
>JAEIGA010009741.1_pt1 | contig 14554 bp, 17 predicted proteins | sample 9270691 | NCBI WGS metagenome assembly JAEIGA01 (sample SAMN17057246, study PRJNA624740) | gut metagenome | biome: biome; isolation source: fecal sample | host: Bos grunniens | place: China: Xizang | collected 2019 | reverse complement strand
TGGTAAAGGCAATGGTCTTGTGGCGTTCTGCCGTATGGACTGTGGTCATGAGCTTCCGGTCAGAGTCGAAAGCGAGCTCTGCAACGCGTTCATGTGTTTCTTCCACTGTAGACTTTGCGTATTTCTCTGCATCGTTGGTTAGACCGAAACTCAGTAGAGCAGTTTCTGTGGGGTCACCAATTTCCTCGCCGTCGGAAGAAATGGAAGCGTCATTACAAAGCACGAAGCCCTTGATAAATCGTGCGCGGTCTCTGTCTGACACGTCGGATAAGTCGGTGAAGCGACCATTGCAGTATGCTTTCACAACAGTCATCTTGTTCTGGGTCAGGGTTCCTGTCTTGTCGGAGCAAACATAGGACACGGAGCCAAGTGTTTCGACTGCGGGTAAATTTTTGACGATAGCATTGACCTGCGCCATGCGCTGCATACCAAGCGCAAGAACGATGGTAACGATTGTGGGAATTCCTTCTGGGATTGCTGCAACCGCCAAAGAAACGGCAGTCATCAGCATATCAACAAGGTCTCGACCCTGCATAATACCAATAACGAACACCAGTGCGCAAATAATTACGCAAATGATGCCGAGAATTTTGCTAAGGTCATTCATTGCTTTCTGGATAGGAGAGGGTTTTTCTTTTTCCTGGCCTACCATATCTGCAATTTTACCAATTTCGGTGTTCATGCCGGTTTTTGCTACGATTCCGATGCCGCGTCCATAAGTTACGATGGTGCTCATGTATGCGCGGTCCAATCTGTCGCCAATACCAACCTTTTCATCGGCAGGCACAAACGCGCTGTCCTTTTCAACGGCAACAGATTCTCCGGTGAGTGCTTTTTCATCGATTTTTAGGTTGGCTGTTTCGACCAGCTGCAAATCAGCCGGCACTTGCTGTCCGGCTTCCAATAGCACTACATCGCCTACCACAAGCTCTTCAGATGAGATTTCTTTTACTTCACCATCGCGAATGACTTTGGCTTTCAGGATAGACATCTTTTTAAGAGCGTCCAGTGCTTTCTGTGCCTTTCCCTCTTGTACAACGCCAATTACGCCATTTGCCAGCATAATGATGCCGATAATGGCGGCTTCTCCATAGTCGCCTAAAACGATGGAGATAATTACGGCAGCAACCAAAATGAGGTTCGTGAAGTTAAACATCTGCTCGCAGAACATCTGCAAGATGGTCTTGGGTTTTTCTTCGCGCAGCGCGTTTTTGCCGTTTTGCTCAAGTCTGAGTCGGGCTTCTTCGCTGGTTAAGCCCTTTTTCAAATCTGTCATTACAAAACTCCTTATGAATTGTTAAAGTACATCGTGGTAATTTTGATATCCATTTCCGTAAATCTCTGAAGATTGTGACACAATCACGAATGCATTCTTGTCGCATGCTTGAATTATGTCTTTGAGAATCGGAAACATATTGCCGCGTACCACGCACAGCAAAATTTTCTTGGGCTTGTTGGTGTATGCTCCCCTGGCTTCCAAAACGGTGACTCCGCATTCGCATTTCTCCATAAGCTCCTGCGTCATCTCTGTTGGTTTCTCGGTGATGATATGTACTGTCTTGGATGTGTTTTTGCCGTACAACACAAGGTCATACATGGTGTTTGTGATGAATACGGTGATAATTCCGTAAATTGTGGCGTCGAAATTCCGTGTCACGCAGAAAAAGAAAATCAGCACGGCGGTGTCAATGCAAATATGCAAGATGCCGCCACTTAGATATCTCCACTTTCGGTGTAGCAATTTCATTACGATGTCGGTGCCGCCGGTTGAGGAGCCGCATCGCATGACCAAGCCTAAACCACAACCCATAATAACACCTCCGACCAGGCATGTCAAGAGAATATTTTCCGTAAATGGTAAATATGGGTTAAGATAGGTTTCAAAAAGGCTTAAAAAGAAAGACTCGCATAGTGCACCGAATAGTGTACTTACTGTAAATTTCCATTTCAAGACGAACCAGCTAATTATGAGCAGTGGGATATTTATACACAACAGTAACACGCTCATTTTAACGGGCGTTATCATGTTAATGACATTCACAAATCCCGTAACACCGCCTGTGGTGATGTCGGCTGCACTGATGAATGCGTAAAAGCCGAAAGCATATAGGAATGCACCAACGGCTACACCGAGCCACTTTGTGACAAAAGATAAGATGTTATTCTTTTGCAACGTATGCACCCCACGATTTACACAAGTCATCATACAGCTCGTCTGGGTTGCTCAGCGGGCAGATATCGCCATTGGCTTCAGTGACACACCCGGGAGTGTATTTTGCACCAAAATCCAAGTCATACACATAGTATGATAACGCATCATCGCCGTGATATTCGCGCGGAATGTCACACATATTGGACAAGAAAGCCATAAAATCATTGATGATTGTGTATAAAGGCGAGTCAACGATGTGAAAATGCGTTGCATCTTCCATCTTATCTACGGCTGACATGGCAGCTTCCAACTGCTGTAATTTCTCTTTGAATTCTGTTCTTGATAATCGCAATTCTTTTTACCTCCAAACGATTATTTTGCATTTCAACAATGACATTGATGCATTTAGTTATGCACGACAAAGAAAGACCGCCACCCGGTGTGGGTGGCGGCGTGATTAGGTCCAATTCCAATCGCGATTGGGCTCGTAAGACTTCATGACAGCGACCATGTCGTTGAATACGCTTTCGATGTCGCGATTGCCATCAATCACGTGAATCGGAACGGCATTGGTGAATGTGCCATAGTGCTCTGCATCGTGCTTGATGCGGGTTTCGATGGATTCCGGAGAGTCACCGCGGGCAGCCATGTGTGCGCGCCGGGTTTCATCGGTGGTATCCAGGTAGATGACCACAATGGGTCGTTTGGTGTAGCACCGCATCAACTCTGGCAGACCTTCAGGACAAAGGACGAAAATACTGCTGTTATCTACCTCTTCAACGGTAGCACCGTATCTGCAACCGGAAAAACCAGCATGCTGGCAGAGGTTTGCGGCGTTATACTCTTCATCAGAGATGAAGTAGTACGTATCTTCTCCTTCGTATCGGGGTGCGCGAGTGGAAACGGACTTGACTTTGCGCATGCCGAATCGTTTCTTGAATTTGTCAGCCTGGGTATCCTTGCCGGCGCCAGACCAACCACCGAAACAATACAGCACATCTGTTTGCTTGTTCATTGCTTTTACTCCTTTTTACGAGATATTGATGCAGGCATCAATTCGTATAAATTAAGACATAGCAACCTTAGTCACATTCCACGAGCTCATTATGTTCAGGAACAAACATCCACTTTACGGGCGCTTGTGTGCCATCGTCGTATGTTTCGGTGGTGTGCATAAAGAGTGTTCCATTCTCGTTGGAGAATCCGTGAATAGTTTGACCTTCTGCTTCTTCATATCGGCATAGTTCTTCGCCTTTGCCATTGCAAATGAGAGCATAGTGCAGGTAATCGGTGTTGTCTTCTTCTGTGTCATACACAACGCCAAAGTATTCTGAGGCGAATGCGGTACGCTGAATCACCGGCTTTTTTGCTTCTACCTGTGAGATTTTTTGTTTACGTCTTACGAACCATACAACAAAAACTAAACACATAATAATCGCAAAGATTAAAAAGGTTGATGAGATGGAGTTCATTAATTCTCCCATCATTTCTAACTGTTCTTTATCGCTTGATACAATCATATCGGTCATTTCCATAATGTGTACCTCCTTGGTATATACTCAAGTATGACTTACAGCTCTTTATCTGTACACAAATACGGGTTCCATTTATTCGTACTTTTAGGCTTACTTATATGTGATATTCATTCTTAAGTAATATTACGTTATATTGTTGCGCGCGCGATGCTGAAAAATTTTTCTGACCTATTGACTAAAGTGCGTGACTGTGGTATAATATCAATGCGTAGTGTACCACTGCTTGTTTCTGTAAGATACCAGTTTGTGGTATAACAATCAATAAAAAGGATGTGTTCTATATGTTGAAAATTACACCTGAATTGGTTAAACCTTCTGAGGATGGCAGTGAAGTATTCTACCGGTATGGTATTGGTGATACTCACAAGATGTGGTTCACTCAGAACCAGGATAATGGGAATATTTACTCCGTCTCTTTGACTGCTAAGGAAGGCGTTAAGGACGATTTTGAGTACTATATTTCTGACGAAAAGCTTGACTTTTTCTACCCCAATCGCTTTGTTTTGCGTGGGCCCTCTCGCAATATGACGGTACATGAGGCTGGCGAATTTATCGAGCAGATGAAATTTGCTCAGGATTTGATTTGGTCTGTCCAGAACTTCTTTGAGCGTGGCTCTCATGCTGTCAAGTATTGGTCTGCGCGTGCCAAGGAATATATGGACACTGTTCGCTTGGGCGATTATGATTTGGATGGCGTTGAGATGACCGATGATGATTATGTGAATATTGGTCGTCGCGTGGCAGTTAGCCGCGAGTCCTTATCTGATGCTGTACATCAGTACCTGCTGAGCATTCGTGAAGTACTTGACCAGGGATTGGATGATATTGAGGAGGATGCGTTGTAATGCCTACATTTGAAGAGTTTGCCAAGCAATTCGACATCAACAACCCGGAGCAATATCAGGAAATGCTGAAACAATATCATAGATATTTGGATGCGTTAGATGCCGCATACTGTAAGCGTTGGACATGGTGTGGCGGCTGTCACAAGACTGTTCGCTTTGATATGGCTACAAGGTCTGTGGAGAGCCATGGTCATCGTGGTGAGAAAAAAGAGATTACGCGGTGTCCGGAGTGTGGTACTCCTTGGTTCATTCGCGATGTGGAGGTGCAAAAATGGCACTAATTAACCGTGAAGATTTTATCGCAAAATTGGTTCACTCTACTACTGATGGTTGGGGCAAAGACATTAAGGCACTTAGTTGTGACTTTGGTCGTGCTGTTGCCATTAAAGATAATTTTGTGCGTATGCTCAACGAGATGCCTACATATCCTGAACCAGTTGTGGCGGCAAAGGCAGACAGTGCAATTAGTACTACTGGTTTGATGTGTACCGCATGTTATAGTAATGCCGATAGGGATGCGGTATTTTGTAAATACTGCGGAGCGAAGTTTGAGGAGGGTAGAAATGGGTAAGCGGATTATTGCTTTATTTCTTATTGTTATCACGGTGGCTGCATTAGCAGGGTGTGCAGGCACCCCTGTGGAGCCTCAAGTGGAGCAGCTCAATCCTGATATTCCTGATGGGGTGTTAGGCTTTGAAACTGTATTTGCGTGCTACGAAACAGGCTTAATTGGTGGAGACCGCTATGACGACCTCTATGAATCGCGCGTACGAATGTACTATCTGCGTGAAAAGCTGACTGATACTATGTATGTGTGGCGTACCAGCGGTAAGCAGGGCGGTACCGGAGGTTATTCGTATTGGAGTAGTGGCATGACTGCTATGCTTGACCCGGCTACCGGCGGACCTCTTACATACGACGCGTTTTTGCGATACATTGAAGGTATGGAAATTCGATGCAGTAAATGTAATCGCGAGTTTGATGAGCCGATTTCGTATTGTCCTGATTGCGGCTCTATGATTACCGTTTCGGAGGATTAAAATGGCAAAAGAAAAGTCTGTATATGTATGCTCTGCATGTGGGCATCAAACAAATAAATGGGGTGGACAGTGTCCTTCTTGTAAAGCATGGAACACCCTGGAAGAGAAAATCGTTCAGCCGACCAAGTCGGTGATGGTCTCTTCTAATTCTTTTCAAAGCGGCAGTCGTTTGCGTGATGTCCGAAAGTCAGATGTGAGGCGCATTATTACCGGCATTGAAGAGTTTGACCGCGTTATGGGTGGTGGACTTGTTCCTGATTCTTTGAATTTGCTGTGTGCGCCCCCTGGTTGTGGCAAATCAACTCTGTCCATTATGGTGGCAGATAAAATGCTTGGCTTGGGATATAGCGTCTTATATGCCAGCGGTGAGGAGTCTGCTTCCCAGATTAAAAATCGTGCCGACAGGTTGAAGCTTCAGAACGTGGATGATATGTTTGTGGTAGACAATTCTTCTTTTGATTTTGTTATGCAGGAAGTCCAGAAATACGACATTGATTTCATCATTGTTGACTCTATCAATACTTTCTACATTAACGAATTGCTGCCGGCTAAGCAGGGTAATCCTGTGCAGACCAACGGCGTTGTTAACGCCATGAAAGATTTGTGCAAACAGCAGGACCGTCCGCGTTGCGCCTTGGTTATTGACCAGATGACTAAGGATGGTCAGATGGCCGGCAACCGCTTTGTGGAGCACATTGTTGACTCTTGTCTGTTCTTGGAACAAGAGGATTCGGAACCGTTACGCGTACTGCGCGCCTCGAAGAATCGTTTTGGTGATACTGAAGAGGCTGGTTTCTTCTATATGGAAGAAGGCGGTTTGCGTGAAGTGGGTGACATCTCTAACTACTTCATTACTGTGCGGGACCATGACGTTGTCGGCGTTGCGATTACCGGCGTGCGAGAAGGTAATCGATACGCCATGTGCGAAATCGAGTCCTTGACTCCGGTCTCCAGCACGTCCTTCCCGACGCGCATCAGTAGTCATTTGAAGCGTGACAATCTGAACATCCTGGTGGCAATTTTGGAACAGCGTGCGGATATGCCGCTGGGCACCAAGAATGTCATCATCAAGACCTCTGGTAATTTATCTATTCGGGATAACAGCAGCAACCTGGCGATTCTCGCCTCCATTGCATCTTCGTATTACAACAAGCCGATTCATGGTGATACGCTGTTTTATGGTGATGTTTCGTTGACTGGCGAAATCAAAAAGTGTACTGCCTATGAAGCATTCATCAAGGAAGCGGACCGTCTTGGTTACAAAAAGCTGTATGTTGCACGCGGCTGTATGCCCGCGAAAAAGCCCAAAGGGCTTGAAGTGATTGAGTGTGACACAATTTCTGAGGTTCTGAATAAGCTGTTTGGTAAATGCTAACACAAAAATTCAATGCTAACATTGCAAATGTTATAATGTAAGATTTGCGTTAAAACGCGTTGGAACGTATTAAACCCCGCTCTTTGCAGAGCGGGGTTTGTGTTATGGATAAAAGAGCTGGTCGCACCTATTGTCGGTGTCATATAACAGATTGTAGCAAATATGCTGATAGTCTGTGATGAGTTGTGAGTATGGAGATTGTTGTTCGTATGTAAAATATTTGCCATCTTTATCTATATACCCTTGTGTGCTAATTACTGGCAGTGTTTCTGATAATTTTAAGAGATATTGATTAAATGGCGGCATCTCCATACCAATAACATCCATGAGATATGAGCCAAGATAGTTTGAACTTAGCCTATCAATTTGCTTTTCTTCGATATCATAATTTGCCCAGATTAAGAACGGTGTTACATATCGATTCTGATTTTGCTGTATTGATAACTCTGAATAACTGTTTGCACCAATGGTATCCAGTATAAAGTTATCTCCGGTCATTGGTTGGTGGTCGCCAAAAACAACTACCACTACAGGCTCATCTTGTGACTCAAAATATTCAATGAGGCGTTGCAGTTGTTTGTCAGATTCATAAACCAACGACAAGTATTGGTTTGTGAAGGCGGCGCCTTCTGAGGGAGAGCCATCTTCATTCGTAACCCAAACTTGTGGGTCGAAATTACCGATTGGCTCAAAGCCACCGTGATTTTGCATTGTTACGTTGAATAGGAATAGCGGCTGAGTGGATTCTTCATACCACTTGATTATCATATCGTAATCAAATTCGTCGTTGAGATATTGGCGTGTTAGGTATGATTTTCCTGGATATGTTTTCTGTAGTGATGCTTGAATTTGAGATAGTGGCGCATATGATTCCATAAGTTTAAGCGATTCGTTACTAATTACGTCTTCCATGCCGTAATATGTGTTAAAACCCATATAATCATATACGTTTGTACGGTTCCAATTATCCTTGTAATACGGATGGAACGCGACGCTGTTATATCCGCTATTCTCAAATGTGTGCACCAGTGATGGCAATTCACTGTTAATATGTATAGAGTATGGTTTACTTCCGGCGGGAGCAAATACGGTGGAAAATCCAGTTAAGAATTCTAACTCAGAATTGCAGGTACCATTACCGTAGACTGGAATATACAAATTTCCGCGTACTGTGTTTTCCGTTAGACTACGGATAAATGGCATGTAGTCGATATTTGTTGAAACATCGCCGTGTATTGACAGGTCTGACAATGCTTCATTCATAATACAAATGACATGTGGCTGTTTGTTTGTGGCATTGTTTTTTAGCTCGCCAATAATAGCCATCATTTTATCTTCAATGGATTCAGCATCATATCTATCTGGCTTTTCAACCGACAGATATTTCAGATTCATCCAAAAGTTCATGGTCACGCCAAATCGCGATGCACTGTATCCTTGTTCATAAAAGTCTGGATGAAATCCTTGATTGGCAAATGTGTTGCTTACAAAGTAGCTTCCAAGTAAGCATGCAGTGAGAATGCCTGTAATAACGCGCTTGGTTATCATTTTCCACTTTGGCAATTTTCGGGGCAGAATTTTTGCTGCCAATACCAATGTTAAAACCAGTAAGATTACTGAACACAACAGTTCGTGGTTTGGGGCAAAGTTGTAGGACTTTGTCACAGTAGCGGCAGTATCTGCGTATAGGATATCCAACGGAACAAATGTAGTACCGCGAAATGCGGACACGTAATAGTTTGCGGTGCTTAGTACCCAAATGATTGGGTTGAGGATATAGACAGCGTATTTGAATTTACCTGTGCATGCGTATCCTAATATATATAAGTATATATAGAACGAGTATGTGAGCCACCACAGTAGCGGGAAGTCAGGATAATGGGTATTAGTGACTTCTGCCATACAAATGGTTAGCAGCGGCATAAGAATGATTGCTGCGCGACTTAGCCATTTGGCGATTTTTTCTGGGATGTGGTAATTGCAGACCAGTAATAGCCACGCCGTAATGCACGCTGTATTCATCCAGAAGCAATATGTACCGTAATTGTCGATATTAGCGTTGGCAAGGGCGATATTGCTCCAAATGAGTAGTGTGAGCATTAGAATGCTGCTTCCTGCCACACGCAACCAAGATGTTGTGATGGTTGGTTTGTATTTTGGAATTTGCCATTCTATCTGTTTTGTTAGTGTATTCCATATTTGCTTCAACATGAGCACCTCCATTTGCTGAAGAATGACATTGTTTCAAATAAGTGTGCACAAAAGAATAACGCCGCCAAACGGCGGCGTTATCCTCGGTTAATGCGTCAGTTTTTCGTGCAGGTCTCGCATAGCCTGGACATTCATAATGCCCGTGCTTGCATTACCGTGGTCTACTCCGGGAGCGATTTGATTTGCCAGGTTAATCAATTCCATACAGGCATGTCGTCCACAATTTTTGACATAGCCTTGCGCATCAAACACAACGGTGTAGACGCTCAAAAATCTTTCTTTAAGCATTACCATTGTCCTCCTTGTGGGAAAATATATCCAGGCGATTTGCGAGCCTGCGGGAGCTCTCAGAATCGCCTCAGAGGCGCATTTATCTTATAGGCGATTACTTTCCTCGGTATTAGTTAATCGCGCTCAGAAGGGCGCCAGAGGCGCCCTGTGAGTGTCTTACATGAATACGGACAAATCGGTGATGACTTCATGACAAATGCCATTCTCCAATGCTTCGTCGATGTTGATATACCAGTCACCTTCCGCGAGATTTTTCTCAATCAATTCGGTCGGGAAATTAGTGTGGCTCTTGTAGAATTCAGCCATTTCTTCGATATCCATTTGGTACTTTGCCATAAAGGACATGATTTGCTGATAAGAACCTTCCAAGTTGTCACAGCCACCTTGGTGAAGCATCCAGTAGGCATTGCGGGTCGCAAAGCGCTTATGTCCAGCAAGGTAAATCATAGATGCCGCTGATGCACACATACCAATGGCAATACACCATACGGGCGTTGCGCTGGCCTCCATAATCGCCACAAGAGTTTGTTCAACTTCCAGGCTGCCGCCGGGACTGGCAACAATGATGCGGATGGGTTTGCGGTCTTTGACTGGGATGTCTTTGTCCTCATAGTTGCAATTGATGATATGCTGTACTAATTCATACAGCGAAGCGTCTACTGCGCCGACAAGCCAATATAGGCGCCGGTCGATGTCTTTGTAGTAGTTCAGCAGAGAGGGGTCAGGCAAGTGTAAGTTCTCTGCTTGAGGCGGAATTGCGACTGAAAACAGGGGTTGGTCGTTACGCTTCATAAAAGCCTCCTTCTGCGGGGTGACCGCATGTTAAATTAGATGTCTTTGGTTAGTTCCAGGATTTGGGGCGCGATTTTCTGCATTTCGGCGGTCTTCATGCGGTGGTGTAAAAACGGCGCTAATACGCACATGACTGCACCAATACATCCGACCATAATGCCATAGTGCATTAAGGATGCGTGCCACGCCAAAACGCAGCTCATACCTGTGCCAAAGACCAGGGTGCCGAGACAACCAAACGCAATTGCTGCTGTACGTGCTTTTGCCGTAGCCAGCTTATCCAGCTGCTTTGCCCTCTCCAGCGGTGTCATTGGTTTTGGAGTGTATTTTTCACGTAATTTGACCGCTTCAATTTGCTCTTGGGTTAATTCGGTTTCGTGCATTGAAATATCCTCCTTGTGAAATTACCGACACATATCTCGGCAATATAATAATGACATAGATGCTGTGGCGATGGGTAATGTCATCATTTATATAGAAAGCAGGGGTGTTTATATGACAAAGAAGCAATCAACCGCAAGTCGTGTCATTGGTATTGTTCTGGATATTATTTTGGTCTTGATGGTGTTATATATTGGAGCGACTTTGTATTTACGTAACACATCAGGTAATCCACATGCTTCGCTATTTGGATTTACGACACATGTGGTCTCATCAGACTCCATGGAGCCAATCATTCAGACGGGCAATATTTTGCTGGTTAAAGAGATGGATGATTATAAAATGGGGGATATCATTGTTTATGTTCGGGATGATGGCATGTCCATTGTGCACCGCATTGTCTCTGTTGATTTTGTGGGATACAAAACGAAGGGAGATAACAACGCTGAAGAAGATAAGTGGACTGTGCGAACGGACCAAGTTGTAGGCAAGGTAATACAGATTTTTAGATAAGAAAAGAGCGATGCGCATTGCGCATCGCTCTTCTGTTTATGCTTACTGCTCAATGAACTTGCGGATGTCGGAAACGCTGTTATACAGCACAGCTTCAGGACCACGCATGTCAATCAGCACGGGCGCCTGAGTCAGACCAAACTGCTTAACCAGAGTCATGTCGTCCTCGGCATAGACCTTAGTGAAGTCAATATTGGCTTCATTCAGGAAATCGGTTGCTTGGCGGCACTTAGGGCAATCCTTGGTTGCAACCAGGAACAGACCCTTCATATCGCTGTCATATGGCACGCCCTGAGGTGCAGCGGCGGTCTGCTCTTCTGCGTCGAAGTGGCAATTCTCGCATTCGCCATCCATGATGACGGGAGCAGGCATCTGGCAGCTGTCGCAGACACCATCAGCATCCTGGAACGGAGTGTAAACCTTGCGCTCCTTGAACTCCTGGGTCTTACCGTCATTCCAGTTCTGGACGGGGCGGTAGTAGCCGGTGATACGGGAGTATACTTCGGTGGGTTCGCCACACTCAGGACATCTGTACTGTTCACCGTTGATGTAACCGTGGTTCTTACAGACGGAATAGGTGGGAGACATGGAGAAGTAGGGCAGCTTGTAGTTCTCCGCAATCTTGCGTACCAGAGCCGCTGCTGCTTCCCAAGAGGGCAGCTTCTCACCCTGGAATGCATGGAATACGGTACCGGATGTGTACAGTGTATGCAGGTCATCTTGGTGGTCCAGAGCAGTGAAGATGTCGGCAGTATAACCAACGGGCAGGTTCGTGCTGTTGGTATAATAAGGTGTCTCGCCTTCACCGTTACCGGCGGTGATGATGTCGGGGTAACGCTTCTTGTCATGCAGAGCGAAGCGGAATGCAGTGGACTCTGCGGGAGTGGCTTCCAGATTGTACAAATCGCCGTACTTTTCCTGGTAGTCAGACAGACGCTCACGCATATGGTTCAGGATATCCATAGCGAACTTCTTGCCCTTGGGCTCTGCAATGGTGCAACGCAGCCACTTGGCGTTCAAGCAGGCTTCATTGACGCCAACCAGACCCAGAGTGGAGAAGTGGTTCTCGAAAGTACCCAGGTATGCCTTGGCATAGGGATACAGACCTGCTTCCAGGAACTTAGTGATTGCGGTACGCTTCAGCTTCAGAGAGCGGGCAGCGATGTCCATCAACTTATCCAGGCGCTTGTAGAAGTCTTCCTCGTTCTCTGCCAGATATGCCAAACGGGGAATATTCAGTGTGACGACGCCGACAGAACCAGTGGACTTGCCGGAGCCGAAGAAGCCGCCAGATTTTCTGCGCAGCTCGCGCAGGTCCAGACGCAAACGGCAGCACATGGAGCGAACGTCGCTGGGGTCCATATCGGAGTTAATGTAGTTGGAGAAGTACGGAGTGCCGTACTTGGCGGTCATTGTGAACAGAAGACGGTTGTTTTCTGTATTGGACCAGTCGAAAGTAGGAGTGATAGAGTATGTGGGAATGGGATATTGGCCTTGATACCCTCGGTTTCCCGATATTTATTAGGGGTGTAGACTATATCATCATCCGCTTGTGCGGATGCGCAGCACTTCGATTTAAGGGACTTTCACCCAGCAGGCATTTCATCCTGCCCCTACTCCTATTGCGGAATTTCACCGCCGATGGGATAGTCGTTTGAGATTACTTGAGGTCTTTCCAGGTTTTGTATGTAACAATATAATCGATTGCGTTCTTGGAAATATTGTATTTTGTGGCTAATTCTCGCCTCGATAAGGCGGGATATTCTGCTCGAATTTGAAGAACTTCTTGTGGTGTTAAGCGCCGTTTATTTTTACTATGCAGCGCGGTGTCATACGCGTGCTGATTGTTTTCGGAGAATGTGACGTATTCCAAATTGCTTACTTTGCAATTTCGCTTATTGCCATCTTTGTGATTGACGATATGATGTGGGCTTGGTTTAGTTAGGAATGCTTCTGCTACCATGATATGTACATATTTAACATATGTTTGGGTTCCATCTCGCAAGGAAACTTGTAGATAGCCGTTTGACATGGGTTGTTGGCGCAAAATTCGTTCGCGCAACCACATTCCTTTGGGTGAGCCATTTGGCACCCATCTTCTTAAACTTTTTACCTCACCATCGTCACTGATTTGGTATTTACCTTCAAATCCGGGAATATCTTTCTACATAAAAATCCTCAAGTCTTTCCACAGGATTCCCATATCGCCCATTCAAACGATTTAGGGTTCCCTGTTAGCACAACTCTTCATTGCCATTTCCTGCAATTACTAAACGTGAGTTGCACACCTACTATTTAGTAGTTCACTGCGTTTGCTGTGCACATTACTGTACACAGGCTCCAAAATTAAAGCCTCTTCCGTTGGCATCGCCTTCAATCATGACTTCGAGGTATGCCTTGTTAATCATATCCATTTCCTTCTGGCAGTCCTTGTAGCGATAGGGCAATTCCTTGCCGCCAACGATACAGTTCAGCTCAGCCAGGTCATGAGGAACAACCCAGTCCAGCGTAATGTTGGTGAACGGTGCCTGAGTGCCCCAACGAGAGGGGGTGTTGACGCCGTAAACAAAGGACTGAATACACTGCTTAACTTCCTTATAGGAGAGCTTGTCTTCTCTTACAAAGGGAGCCAAATAAGTGTCGAAGGAGCTGAATGCCTGCGCACCGGCCCATTCGTTTTGCATGATACCCAGGAAGTTCACCATCTGATTCACCAAAGTGGAAAGGTGAGATGCAGGAGAAGAAGTAATCTTTCCGGGGACGCCGCCGATACCCTTTTCAATGAGCTGTTTCAGGGACCAGCCGGCACAGTAGGGACTCAGCATGCTCAGGTCATGGATGTGCATATCCACGTTTTTGTGAGCTTCACCGATTTCCTTATCGTAGATTTCGTTGAGCCAGTAGTTGGCGGTGATGGCGCCGGAGTTGGAGAGAATCAAGCCGCCGATAGAATAAGTAACGGTGGAGTTCTCCTTTACGCGCCAGTCGTCAATTTTCAGGTATCCATCGACGACCTTCTTGAAGTTCAGCATATCTTCGCCAGCGTTACGCGCCTTTGCGTGGCGGTCACGATAGAGAATGTATGCCTTGGCGACATTCATGTAACCAGCCTGAGCCAGAATGGACTCAACGGAGTCCTGAATGTCTTCGACCGAGATTACGTTGTCCTTGACCTTCTTAGCGAAGTCGGACGTGACTCTGAGTGCCAGCATCTCGATGACACTTTCATCGACAGGCTGCTCGCAAGCTACGAATGCCTTGGTCATAGCATTCGCAATCTTACGAATATCAAAGTCCATAAATGAGCCGTTGCGTTTTTGTACACGATACATTTAGCGTGTGCCTCCTTATGTAGTTTGATTTTATATACCGCGGACATGCGTGTTCGGGACATACGGCTTAATGATATCCACGAACTG
>JAEIGA010009740.1_pt1 | contig 14555 bp, 11 predicted proteins | sample 9270691 | NCBI WGS metagenome assembly JAEIGA01 (sample SAMN17057246, study PRJNA624740) | gut metagenome | biome: biome; isolation source: fecal sample | host: Bos grunniens | place: China: Xizang | collected 2019 | reverse complement strand
TAGCGGGGATTTTGCATGTCCGAAAGCCTATCCTGCGTACGTTTTAATTCCTCAATCGCAAAGGTAGGTGTTTTTAATAAAACTGCAATACCATACTTACATAAATCATTAAACAATATGGGTGATTACTACAACATACTCAATACTGCAAAAGAGGAAGCCGAGAGGATAGGACTTGAAAAAGGTCTCGAAAAAGGTCTCGAAAGAGGACTTGCAGAAGGACGTGCAGAAGGACGTGCTGAGGCCATACTGGAAAACGCAAAAAAACTTAAGGAGTTGGGGGTTGACATGAGCATCATATCTCAAGCGACAGGGCTGGACATTCAGGTGGTTGAGACTCTTTAAAAGTAAGCATCCGACGAAGTACATATTGATCAATTAGCCGCCATTACTGAGGTAGTACCCGGTAGTGGCGGCTAGTGTGATTAGTCAGTGGACTCCTCCAATATTACTCTGCGGCGTCGAGTTCTACCTCGGTCAGGCCGACAAATTCGGCAGCCTCTGTCTTGCTCATGCCCTTCGCCATCAGCTTGGCAGCGATTTCACGAGCCTTAGCAGTTTCACCTTCGACTCGTCCTTCGACTCGTCCTTCTGCGCGTCCTTCTGCGCGTCCTTCCTCGATGCCTATCCTTTTTGCTTCGGCCTTGACCTCTTCCTTGACTGCTTCAAGAGTCTCACGGAATGAATTCAACATGTCATTTCTACTCATAATACCGATTTCTAAAGATATTCTCTGTTCTTTTGTCATTTTAGCCAGTTCAGCCTGGCGAAAAAGATCTTCGACTTCCGTTCCTGTCACAACTTCCGGGCATGACGACTGGTGGGACATATTCTTGATGCTGTATAGCCAAAAATCTTCAAGGCTTGTGCACTCATCAATATTCTTATTGAACCTTTCCAGGTCAATAAAAACCAGATTTGTTCCATCATTCAGTTCATTCCCAGTCTCCACATCACAGTATCTGTATGTAGCTACATATTCATACTGCCTTCTCTCGCACCCGTCAAATGTCCAGTTCCTGAAATTCAGAAAACTGACGACATACAAAGGACGGAAATCGTAGTCCCAATCCCTTTTCTGCTCTTCCTTTTGTCTACGGTACTCTTCTACCGCCTGGTTTTGAACTGCCAGTGAAGAATAATAAACCGCTCTCTTGTTGAAGAACTTCTGACACCAGTTCTGCATTTCGACAACAAAACCGAGGCCATCAGCATCTCTGCAATATACGTCAAATCTTGAAGTCCTGTCATCCTCTGTCATCCCCGGATATTCGCTTGAGCCGTATTCCAGATATTCAATCCTCGTTCCAAGCAAACGATTCAGAAGATTCTTCAGAATGTGTTCGCTGCCTGGCCGGCCCAGTACAATCTTAAATCCTTTGTCTAATGTCAGATCTGCATAACGGTAAAGCTTTCCATCGATAATCTGATAATACGCTCCGTCAAGTTCTACCATTCTTCCCAGCGGAGATCTGTCCTTTTCTTTTTTTCCAGTCATAAGCTAAATAGTTTTGAACGTTAATACAAAATGGGTACAATGCCCACAAAATTTAATCGTTCACCCCCTTAGCTTCCCCACAAAAATGCAAAAAAATCTGCACGAACACAATGTCTCCATGCAGATTTTTCTTTTTCTTTAACAAACTTTTTCTTTTTTTTATAATCGTAACACTTTTACAAGAGACAAAGACACCCCCGGACGCTTTGTTTTCTTAGTTTGTTTTATTCTCTTATTGTAAGCATCCGATAAAATGCATATTGTAGCGGGCAGCAATATTGCATCACTGCCATTACCCATTACCCCTACACTGAGAAAGAAAAAAGGCAGCCACAAATGATATGGCTGCCAATATACTTACCCCAAGGACACGTACGGGAATCACCTCAAGGGTCAAGGCATCGCTAGCGGGGATTTTGCATGTCCGAAAGCCTATCCTGCGTACGTTTTAGTTCCTCCGATGCAAAGGTATAGTGTTTTACTGGACAGAACTATTAAAAAAAAAGAAAAAATTTAAAGATTTAGAAAAATGTGACGAAAGTCCTCTATTTGGGACGAAATGCGGGAATTTAAAAATTCGTAAATTGCTGTTTTTCTTTATTTTAAACACTCTTCAGATACGTCTTCCGAACTTTGCAGGCGTAAACTTTTAAATTTAATACGCATGGAAGAAATAAATGAAGAGAGGGCTGGAGACTGTCAGGAGAAGGAGTTTGCGAACCTGTTATGCGACTTCATGTTCAAGAGGATGTTCTGCAGCGAGGCCAACAAGGATGTGTTGATCTGGTTCCTTAACATGGTTCTGGAGGATGTGGAGATCAAGAGCGTTGATTTCATACCCACCGAAAACCTGGGCTTGACCGAGGAGGACAGGAAGGTGATCTTTGATATTTCCTGTGAATGCACCGATGGAAAGACATTCATCATCGAGATGCAGAAGGGATATCAGAAGTATTTCAGGGAAAGGGCCCTGTACTACACGACATATCCGATCAACGCTCAGGGTAGAAAGGCTCGAGACTTGTACGAGTCTGAAAGAATCGAGGGAAGAACTCATGAGAAATTCCGATGGGACTACAATCTGAAGCCGGTGATTGTGGTGGCGCTGCTGAACTTCGAGTTCAAGCATTCAGAGGATTGGCCGAAAGACAAATACATTTCGTCTTACAGGCTGCTTGAGGATACCGTGAATGAGCCGATGACAAACGCCCTGAGGTTTGTGTTCCTGGAGCTGGGACGCTTCAACAAGCAGATAACCGAGCTAGAGACACCGTTTGAAAAGTGGATTTATCTGCTGAAACATATGCATAACATGAAGTGTATCCCTGCGGGATTTGACGAGCCGATGTTCAAGCGCTTGTTTTTGCTTGCGGAAATTGGTAATTTTACACCCGGCGAGTTGGAACAATACTATAAATCATTAAACAATATGGGTGATTACTACAACATACTCAATACTGCAAAAGAGGAAGCCGAGAGGATAGGACTTGAAAAAGGACTTGAAAAAGGTCTTGAAAAGGGTCTCGAAAGAGGACTTGCAGAAGGACGTGCAGAAGGACGTGCTGAGGCCATACTGGAAAACGCAAAAAAACTTAAGGAGTTGGGGGGTTGACATGAGCATCATCTCTCAAGCAACAGGGCTGGACATTCAGGTAGTTGAGACTCTTTAAAACGGCTTTGACCCTTATGCAAAGCGTCCGAGGAAATTCCCCGGACGCTTTGTTAAATCCCGCTCACCTCGCTAGACTTAGTTAGAGGTTCTCTTCGGTGTGCATTTCACTTCGATTCTGTCGATTATGATATACTTAGTAAAATCTGTCTTTGCGTAATCATACATATAAGTATATGAGTTATTTTGAACATTATCATTCACGAAATAATCACAAAGGGATAAAGTCACTGATTCATTTTCACCTTCTCCTGTCCATTGATGCGTACCAGTACCGGATGTTCGATCATCATTATAATCCATGCCAGAGAGTTGTAATGTTTCGACTGATCCACCTTTAGGGATAGTTTTAGACTGAGGCAAATCTATTGTACTTTCCACAAAACGCGTATATATTTTATCCGTGCCTACGAGGCCAGGGAAGAGCGCTCCTAAACTACCACCATTGGCTATTTCAGATACAAAATTATCTCCAGAATAATATACTTTAACTTTAGTGATTTCGTGCGTGTTGGCATATTCGCCGTTAAGACTGATGGTGAATGAGTTTCCGCAGTAAATTCTTAACTCGTCTGTTTCGATACCATCTACGTTTTTGGTCACCGATGTTCCGTTATCCCATCCGCCATTGGTGGCGTTGGCATAATACGAAATAGATGATGTTGACGCAGTACAAGTAATTAGAACCGTACATGTGACTTCATTTCTATAACCTCCATCGAATAAACTATAACCCAAGTCATTGTAAGTGTATGTCGGAGTTCCTACAGTATAAGTCCTGTTAGGGTATTTTGCTGCAGCTTTATCCTTCGCGTCCTGAAGTGCCAATCGTTCTCCTTCAGTTTTAGCATTATTCCTAGAAGTAAGAGACTTACCGGTACCATTACCAATAAAAGGTTCCTCAGCACTTGCAGCCATAGGCGTATATGTAGTTTGAGGATATGTTGGTGCCTGCCAGTAGTAGGTTGTAGTAACCTCTTTACTTCCGTTGATGAATTCTGAGAAAGTGAAAATCGGAGAGTGAGACGCATTCTTGTCGTTGCTGAAGCTAATTTTCAACATGTCTCCATTCTTCAAGTGATCAAGCGGGTTAAGGGATGCCGAAGCAAGGGTAGACTGAAGGCTCTTTCTTGTTTTGGTTGACACTACATTGACTTTTGTCTTCTTGGTAGTAGTAGGCTTATAGGCTTCAACAAGAGGGTACTTGTCGAGTGTATACATAGTCAATCCCGAGAACGTAGACAAAGTTGTATAATATCCTGTCTCGGTTCCAATAAGAGGAATTATATATTCTGTCCAATTAGTCTGCATAGCAGGATTTTTTAGAAATCCATGAACAGTTTTTCCGCTCTGATCTACTGCATTGCTGAAGTAACCAAACTCGCTTCCTGGATCTGCAAAAGTCGGATATTTAAGGTTCTCATCACCATAATTGGTAGTTTGCGATGTGCCGTTATCTGGGGTCGTAGTTGCATTAGACAACATATAATTGAAATACCCTGCATCATTATTGTTATAGGCCTTCATGTAGAAGATGTAATTGCCTCCGATTCCTTCAGGGGTTCGGTCACTCATATCAACCTTAACTCCTTCTGCATTATAGAAGCAGCGGATTCTGTTCTTGGCTGTACGTACAATGTCCTTGGTTTCCGCAGAAGAGACAGCTCTAGCACTCTCAGGTACTTCATGCATAATATCTGCATCATCCAAATACGGACCAACCAGAGGAATATCTTCTAATGTGAATGTAAAGCCTTCGTATGATGGTTGTGATGACCAGTAATAAGATTCAGAGCCAAAATCCGTTCCTGATAGACCTGTCGTCAATACCGATTTCAGCTCATGGACATCAGGTAAGTACCAATGAATGTCTAGGGTGTGTTCGTCCCCATCTTGATCTTCGCGGAACTTGTTCTTGCTCAGACAGTATTGATAAGCGTTGTCTGGAATCGTTCCCATATCCTTGATGGAAATTCCCTTGATAGACGACGCTCTATCAGTAAATTTAAGTCCATTTTGCATATTTAATGGCACTTGTGTCCAAGAACCATCGGTTTTAGTGTACAGGTAATATGTGTTATTGGCAGGTCTATCTGAATTATGGAAATAATCATATCGTTGAGTAACAAGGTCCTGCACACCAATACCTTCGTATTCCAAAGGGCCGGCACTTACTATAATGTCTTTTGAAATGGTTTCATCCACAAGTCCCCAAGACAGCCCCTGCTGAGTGTAGTCAGCCGGACTTGTAGAAAGATTGTATTTGTCCTCCGAATCATACGAATGCAGGTATTCTTCGTATGATTCTATCAGATAGCCTCCTATGTTCTGAAGCCCAAGTTGGTTTACCTGATACACTTCAGCATCTACCACATCTCCATCAGTATTGTAGAATTCAAGTCTTATCACTGCTGTCCTGGATGTCTCTGAGGAATTCTCATCAAAATATATCCACGCACATTCCCCATCAAGGAGATACACGAATTTTGCTCCTCCGTCTTCCTGTACTCCGGATTCACCTTCATTATTCTGCAGTTCTTCAATAAGGGTGGTGGTGAAGTATTTTCTCTTTCCGGTACTCTTGCCGTTATGGTAGCAATATGTTGTTATTTCCTGACAGTTCCTGCCTGTAAAACGCTCGATTCCAATCCAATTTACAAGTGTTCCGTCTGAGTTTGTCGGCAGATAGACACGGACTCCGACATATTCTCCTTCGGGCCAGTTCACGCGAAGCGGGCGGACCTCGATATGGGAGTCAATAAGGGTTTCACGAGTTATGGTGACATGGTTGGCAGCACCGGATGCATCTGTGACATTCACGCGGTGGTCGATCCATACCTGACCTTCGCCGTTGTGACTGTCGTTGTTACGGATGCCCTTGAATGTGATATTGTTGGTGTATTCTGAGTTACGGTCAACATGGAAGTTAAGGGCATTGTCCTTGCCAAGGTATACCTTGTAGTTCACTGTCCATGTCGCTCCGCGATAGTCTGTATATGTTCCGTTCAGGAGAACAAATGTAGCAAGACCGGCACCAGGGGTTCCGGTTGTCACTTGTGCGAGTTTTGGCTTGTACTGCTGGATGATGTCATCGTAGAAGTACTTTACGCCGTTAAGCTGATTCTTGGCTTTGTCAGCATCAGACATGGCTGAATATCCTTTGACGTCTTCGTCATAGGCGTCAGTTGCAGAAATAAGCCAATCATCATTTGGATAAATGCCCTTAAGGTTGCTGTTGTGGTTGTAGCGGCTCTCAGAGACATAGAATGTAAACTTTACTGGGGATCCTCCAAGTTTGGCAGTGCCGGTTGTGCCTCCCACTGCTCCTGCTGTGGCAGGATACTCATATGCAGCGGAGGATGTCGCGACATCGGTCGTTGAGGCTTCTGCTCCTTCAATGGTATTGCCTAGGAAATCTGTTGGCAGAGTTCCTTTGCTTGCCGGAATGGCAAGAGTTGTCGCTGTAGATGTGTTATGGACTGAGTATCCGGTCAGATTGAACTGAATGCCGGAACCTTGACCTGTACTCTGGTTTTCTGTACCCTCTGCTACGCTGATAGAGAAATTGATCTTTGCATAGAGGATCTTCATTCCAACTTCTATTGCGGCCTGTTGTGAGGTTGTAGAAGTCAAGTTCACGTTCTTCAATCCTCCGATCATCGGGAAGCCGGTAAAGCCCTCTCCAAGGGATGTTATGACGGTTTTGCCCTCTGGGAAATGACATGTGTAGTTCTCCATCTCCGCGAGGGTAAGATTCGCCTTGTTGTCCCTTATTGAAGAGCCGTCAGCCTTGGTTATGTCATCGAGTTCTACGTTGGCAATCATGACAAGTGTGGATGAAGCCAGCTTTGATGCCTGAGTCGGCGTATTGAGCATCGACTTGTTCAGCATGACTGACGTTGCATTCTCAGCCTCCTGCAAATGCACGAGGTTGCCGTCGCTGTTGAAAACCAATACTGCAAGGCGGGAGATTTTGGTCTCAGCTGACGAGTAGCCAGCCTTGGTGACATACTGGTTGGCGAAACTCTTGACACGAGGTACGAGAGTCAGTTCGTCGCTCTGGGTGACGGGCTGCTCAAGCTGCATCTCTTCAATGCATGATGCCGCCAGAAAGGTGGCGGTCAATGCGATGAATATATATTTAATATATCTCTTCATAATGGTCTTCAATCAATTAATTGAATGTGTTGCCTACTTCCGGCACCTCTACCCAGGCACCGCTGCCCTGTTTCACTTCGACATTCGAGTCTGTAAAGTTCAGGTATACAAGATTCTTCCTGCCCTGCATCAAGACAGTATTCAGTTCTGCTGTCGTAAAAGATCCGTCGAATGGGGTGTATCCATCGGCAGAACGGGTATATTCCACCGTTACCGTAACCTTAGCATACGGAGTCTGAGGGATGAATATCAACTTGTCGGCGAGTTCTACGCCTGTGGAAGTCAGCGTCTTTTCAGCGTCATCTACTGACACGATACATGTCCTGGTTCCGCTTATAGGAGATGCGCTTGGGGTCGGCTCGGATCCGTCTAAAGGTATGATTATGTCCTGATGCTTGAGATCCTTGACCTGTATCTTAGCGCTCTTAAGCGTAACGCTGCCGGAAGTTGAGTTCTTTATGTGGAGACCGAGACTCGCCAGACAGTGCTCGAATGAGAACTTGATATCGCCGTTCACGTTGTTGTCTGAGCCTGAGCGCCAATACTTATCCGTATGAGCGGGAGCTATCATGACATCGACCATGTCGTCTTTTATGACTCCCGATGTCATTGTATACTTGATTGCAGGAGTGCCTCCTGTATAGGCTGATCCGTCAGTGTTGACCAATGTGACATTGTTCTTGTCGATAGGATAATATGCGAAGAACGCATATTTACTGAGGTTTGACCATCCCTGGAGCGGAGTGTATGTTGATGATCCGTCACTGCTGCATGTGAGCGTTTCAACAGGAACAAGGGCCGACGCGTCGTCATAGAACACATTCGGAGTCGGATTGCCTGCCTTGTGATTTGCCCAGGTCTTATCGTTATCGTACTTGAAGCCGACAACGCCGAACTTTGCCATTGTTCCTGCAGACTCAATCAAAGAGGCCTTTGTGTCGATGCCCTGAGAGAAGAATATATATCGGTCAAACTCCTCAGGGGTGACTGAAGAGTTTGGCTTGGTGCATCCTGCCATGAACGGAAGGATAAATGCTAATATATATATGATGCGTTTCATGTATCTCATTTTATATGATCGGAATTTCATTTTCACCTACCATGATAGGCGTTCCCCATTTGGCCACCTCCACAGAGAATGAGATATCCGATGCTAGGTGGAACCTATAGGTGTACTTCTTACCTGCTTCCCATGTTGCCGACAAAGTTCCTGTCATTGTCTTCGGATTGCCGCCTTCAGTATAGTTGACCACGATTGTAAATTCGCATGTCTCAGGAAAAACAATCAGTTCCGGGATAAGTACGTCATAAACAGGCGTACCGTCTGCTGCGGGTGCTACCAAGGTCCAGTCGTCAGTTGTCTGTGGGCCGGCCTCATCTGCGGCGAGGAATGTCTTGTATGGAGACGATGAGGTGGTTGCCCCAGTCAGTGTATAAGTCGCGCTTACTGTACCCTGGCTATTGGCAAAGGTCATGTTGCCGGATGTTTTTGCACTGTTGCCGAAGACCTTTATGCCAGTTACTTTGATGCCATTGGTGTTAGGATCCTTGCTGGCTCCTTCGATCGTAACCAAGGCGAGCTGATGCTCAAAACTGAAGTTAACCGGCTCTGCTGCAGACGCGCTCTGGACTGTCCTTGAGTCGAAGGCTACCATGAGGTCTGTCTGGGAAGATGCGAGGTTGAAACCGTTTGCGAAATTGAGAGTGAGCTGGTTTGATGCATTGAAGGATGGTATATAACCCATGAGCGGCATGACAGCAGCAAACTCATAAGATCCGGGCTGCCAGTAACGGAGGGGTGAGTATGTCCAAGCATCATTCTCATAAAACACATTCGCTCCATCATCGCCGAAGAGATTGGTCTGCTGTTCCCCGTCCACTGTCAGATTGCCTAAAGCAACGAAACTGAAACCGGTTACATTGCTGTTGTCGATGACCGTCTTAGACTCCACCTCGAGGTCTGCTGAGATGCCGAAATCTATCGGGTACAGATCGGGCCTCACCGGGTCCGGATCGATCGGCGAGTGCCCCCCGCACCCGAAAATATGCGCATGGGATGATAAGGGATTGATATTTAGGGGGGTAATGTGGTACTAAGTCGGTACTCCGAGTGGCGGAGATGGGCTTGAAGTGGAGGGTGAGGCTGCTGTAAGGTGATTTGGTCAAAAGGTGTAATTTGGTGATAATAAGATGTTTATGGGGGTGGGTGGATGTTATTGGATGTTGGTACTTAAATGGTACTTTGCTAAATTTATTTGACATTCGTCCCTTGACCCGAACTTAAAACTATAGACTTTCACATGGCAACTACTTTCTTCCTGCGGACAAGAAGGAAAAGCGGATATGCGCCCGTATGTGTGCGGGTGCAGTCCTCTGTCCTGAAGATCAACATCCGTCAGTCGACCAATCTGATGGTTCCGATTCAGAAATGGAATCTTTCGCGCGGCAGCGCGGCGTTCCGTGAGTTCGTCAATACGCTGGAGGGAAGGCGTATTTTCCGGAAGCTGGAGGACATCCGTCTGAACATTGATGAGCGGGTGCTCGGCGGGAGGGGAGTGACGCCGGAGCAGGTGCGTAAGATCGTCCATGACATCGTGTATAGCGAGTGCATTGCCCGGGAACAGAAGAATCTGTCTGTCGAGAGCTATCTGAGAATATATCTTGAGCAGGCGGAGAAGGGGGTGCGAAAGACCCAGAAGGGTCTGAACTTCTCTAAGGGCACGGTCAAGTCCATACGTACGGTGCTGAATCTCATTGTGGATTTTCAGTCGAAGTCGGACCGGGTCTATTCGTTTGACGATATTGATTATGAGTTCAGGACGAAGTTCATGGACTTTCTTTACAATGAGCGTGGATACAATGTGAACACTGCTGCCAAGTGTCTGAATATTCTGGTGACGGTGCTGGCGGCGGCCGAGGCGGAAGGACTGCACACCAACCGCAAGTGCCTGGGCCGTCAGTTCAAGGCGAAGAGGATCGAAGTGGACAGTGTGTATCTGACTCGTGAAGAATTGGTGGCTTTGGTGCAGGCGGACATTTCGCATATGTCTCGCAATCATGAGGTTGCAAGGGATGTATTCATGGTCGGAGTGTACACGGCCCAGCGTGTGTCTGACTATAATAATATAGGTCCGGAGAATATTATCCGCAGCGCAGATGGGGGAGTTGTGATCAACTTGCGCCAGAAGAAGACTGGAGTGTGGGTGTCGGTGCCGGCCAGGGAGGAGCTCAGGCAGATTCTTGAGAAATATGAGTACAGTCTGCCGCACATCCCGGAGAAGACTATCAACATCTGCATCAAGGAGGTGGCTAAGGTTGCGGGCATTGATACGCCTGTGACTATAGAGACTACGTCCGGAGGGGTTTTGGGCCATGAGGTGCACCCTAAGTATGAACTGATCCACACTCATACTGCCCGTCGTACGGCTGCGACGCTTATGTATCTGGCCGGCATGGATGTGTTCAATATATGTGCGGTGACGGGACACAGCAGCATAGCCATGCTGAAGAAGTACATCAAGGCTGACGAGATCGACCGCGCCCGCACCATCAGTCAGGACGCGGCCTTCTCGAAGTGGTAAGCCTGTCCTTCCCATAAGATTTTCCTGCAGTATCGTCGGGTTCGCTCCCATATTTTTGGGGACAATCTGAAGGTTTTCGTATCACATGTCCATGAAATGTGGGGTTTTCGTGGATGGGTGGTGGTGTTTTGGGGTGGTTGTCCATGAAATGCGGGGTTTTTATGGATGGGTGGTGGTTCTTGGTGTTGGTTGTCCATGAAATGTGGGGTTTTTGTGGATGGGTGGTGGTGTTTGGTGTGGGTTGTCCATGAAATGCGGGGTTTTCGTGGATGGGTGGTGGTGTTTTGGGGTGGTTGTCCATGGAATGTGGTTTTTTGTGGATGGGTGGTTGTTTACGTGGATGTCTTCATGAAAGGATGTGGCGGTTGGGAATAGGTATGAAACTATAGTGGTCCTATATAATGGTTTACGTGACTTTTTGAAAAAATCAGATAAAATCTATTATAGAAATCGCCGTTGTAACGATGTGGAATTACGATTTTTTGAGATAAGCATATACTTTTTGTTTACACGGATAATGTCTCTGAACTTTGCATCAAAAACGATGGTATGTTGACATTTTCAGAGAAGGAGAGTATTTGCGAGAGGTTATTTATGGAGAATGGACCGTTCTGGCATGTGTGTACTGATGGCACTAAGATGTCGGATATATTCAATACTGACGATGATTTCAGGGAGGGAATGATTACGTTGGCAGTGTGCATTGTACTGTTTGGTAAGGTGCGGCTTGTGACTTTTGAGTTGATGAATAACCATGTGCATATGATCTTGAGTGGATCCGAAGAGGACTGCATTGAGTTCTTCGGTATGTTCAAGGGTAAGCTCAAAAGGGTGTTCAGGGGGCTTGGTCGGGTGGTTGATTGGGATATGTTTGAGGCTCAGGTAATCGGGATTAAAGACCTGAGAGCTTTGCGTAATGAGATTTTATATGTGCATAGGAATGCTTATGTCGTGAGCTCTAAGTATACTCCGTTCAGTTATCCATGGGGTGGGGGATGGGCATATTTCTCGCCAGTGATCAAACAGTTGCCGATCAGGTCAGTCAGGGAGATGGGTGTTAGCAAGGCCCGGGTGCTTGTGCGATTGCGTGATGTGTCGGAAATAGCTGATCTGCAGTTTGTCGGAGATGTACCTTTTATACCGTCATTCTGCAGCGTGGATATCGGACAGATGATGTTTCGGGATGCTCGCAGCTATTTCTATTTGTTAAACCGTGAGGTGGAGGCGTTCAGTCAGATAGCTTCCAGACTGAATGAACGTGTGTTCTTGACTGATGATGAGATGGTCAAGGTGGCTGCCAGTTATGCGCAGAAGAGTTATTCGTGTAAGCTTGGCATGTTGACTCCGGCTCAGAGGCTCGAGTTGGCTCGTAAGCTGCATTATGAATATAATGCTTCTAATGACATGCTTCGAAGGGTGTTGAGAATTGAACTGAATGTTTTGAATGAGATGTTTCCTTCGGTAGTAGATTGATGGGATGATGTGTCCTGGACTGTAATATGGTGTGCCAACGCGGCTGGCGAATACGCCGGCCAGCCGCTCAAACCAAGCAGCGCGAGCTAAGGAGGGCTCGCGCTGCTTGGTTTGTGTCAGGGTTGTCCATGAAATGTGGGGTTTTCGTGGATGGGTGGTGGTTCTTGGTGTGGGTTGTCCATGAAATGTGGGGTTTTCGTGGATGGGTGGTGGTTTTTGGTGTGGGTTGTCCATGGAATGTGGGGTTTTTATGGATGGGTGGTGGTGTTTGGTGTGGGTTGTCCATGAAATGTGGGGTTTTCGTGGATGGGTGGTGGTTCTTGGTGTGGGTTGTCCATGAAATGTGGGGTTTTTGTGGATGGGTGGTGGTGTTTGGTGTGGGTTGTCCATGAAATGTGGGGTTTTTATGGATGGGTGGTGGTGTTTTGGGGTGGTTGTCCATGGAATGTGGGGTTTTTATGGATGGGTGGTGGTGTTTGGTGTTGGTTGTCCATGAAATGTGGGTTTTTCGTGGATGGCTGGTGGTGTTTGGTGTTGGTTGTCCATGAAATGTGGGTTTTTCGTGGATGGCTGGTGGTGTTTGGTGTTGGTTGTCCATGAAATGTGGGGTTTTTGTGGATGGGTGGTGGTGTTTGTGGGTGGTTGTCCATGAAATGTGGGGTTTTCGTGGATGGGTGGTGGTGTGAAGGGGGAGGGGAAATGAAAAATGTCCACCGGGTGTGGGCCTGGTGGACATTTTATATATGGAACTCAGTGGTGGACGCCTTAGAACAGTTTCTTTTTGCTGACTGTGGCGACGAATTCCTTGAGATAGAACGGTTCGAAGTAGGCTACGTCCTTGAAGTCGCCGGCTTTGAGGGCCGCGAGGGCTGGGGACAGCATGGAAGAGGCCTTAGGGTAGCACTGGCGGAAGTGTGCATTCGGGTGCTTCAGCACATCTGCGCACTTGCCTGCGCCGTCGCCGATGAATAGGCATGGGCCCTGCTCCAGATATTCGGCAAAGCTGGTTTCGTCTATGATCATCGGGGCGGTTTCTGTGATTTGCTCTACGTCATTGCGAGACTCCTCTGGGGTCGTGGCAATCTTGAACACGGCAGTGTAGACTTCCATGCGGCGGGCATCGATCATTGGGATGATGTACTTGAATGGTACAGATTGCCACGTCGCTTCGCTCCTCGCAATGACGTGTGGGGTGTCGGATGCATTGGTGTGTGGGACGTCTGAAATGACATGTGGGGTGTCGCATGCATGGATGTTGTCTGAGAGAGCCTGGAAGACGAGGGTGTCGAGTGTGCCGACTGCGATGAGCGGTTTGCCTGAGCCGAAGCAAAGACCTTTTGCTGTGGATACGCCCACACGCAGCCCTGTGTATGATCCCGGACCTTTGCTGACGCATATGGCGTCGCAGTCTGCGAGTGTCAGCCCTCTCTCATCCAGCATTTCCTGAATGAATACGGCTGTGAGTGATGCATGCGCTTTTGGCGCAGAGCTTTCCCTATAAGAAGCAAGCACTCCGTTTTCGACAAGTGCTGTCGAGCAGAGTGCTGTAGATGTTTCGATCAAGATGATGTTTTCCATGTACTAGTTCCAGAAAATCAGTGATTTCAGGTATGGGAATACTGTGTAGGCCATGTCCTTGAGAGGAGTGTAAAGCGTTGACTGTGCAAGTACCTGCTCGTCTACAAGGTGGAAATTGTTGTTGATTGAGCTGAAGAGCATTATGACCAGGCCGATGATGAGTCCGCTCTTGATAAGCGAGAACACTATGCCGAGGAGCTTGTTGAGCCATCCGAGCATTACGAATTTGACGATGCTTTCAAGGAATCGTCCGATCACTCCCAGCAGCACGAATACTCCGACCATTATCAGCGCGAAGGCAACAAGACCGAGTATGCTTTCAGATGCCTGGATGTATTGGCCGATCCAAGTCGCGACGATTGAGGCGAACTCGAATGATACCCACACACCTGCAATGATGGATACGATGGAAATCACCTGACTGATAAAACCTTTCCTGGCGCCGTTGATGATCGCAGGCACGAAGCATATTAAAAGAATGATGTCTATGATGCTCATAATCTCACCAATTATTTGTATATTTGCCGATTAAATTTTGAAACCGTAAAAAAGTTTCCACAAAAATAGATAAAATTATTTTTAATCATACTATGAAGTT
>JAEIGA010009739.1_pt1 | contig 14556 bp, 10 predicted proteins | sample 9270691 | NCBI WGS metagenome assembly JAEIGA01 (sample SAMN17057246, study PRJNA624740) | gut metagenome | biome: biome; isolation source: fecal sample | host: Bos grunniens | place: China: Xizang | collected 2019 | reverse complement strand
TAAAGGTCTCGCGGGTAGCTTGCTCGTTCTTGTAGTAGCCAGCCATCACGTTTACGCCGTAAACTTGCACCTCGCCTTCTTTCTTGTGTGGGTCTTCTGAGTCAATACGGATCTCCATACCTGGGATCACCTTACCGCATGAGCGGTATGCATACTTATCCCAATCCTCGTAGCTGATGAGCGGAGCGCACTCGGTCATACCATATCCTACGCAGTATGGGAAGTGCATATCGTGCATACATTTCTCCACTTCCTCGTTGAGGGCTGCACCACCGATGATGAGGTAACGTAGGTTACCACCAAAAGCAGTCAACAGGGTGTTACGCACTTTCTTGTGCAACAGACATTTGATGCCAGGGGTATTCCATAGAACCTTCATCACTGGCTTCTTGATGATTGGCAACACTTTGCCCTTGATAATCTTCTCAATAACCAATGGTACTGTTAGGATCATAAATGGATGTACTTGTGCAAAAGCCTTCATCAATGTGGTTGGAGTTGGAGCTTTAGTAAGGAAATATACCTCGGCACCATCGCACACTTGGTACAAGAACTCAAACATCAAGCCAAACATGTGCGCAATAGGCAACATAGACATGACCTTATCGCCTGATTTGTGAGGAATCTTCTTGCAAGCGAAGTCGATGTTTCCGCTCAAGTTCTTGTGCGTAATCATCACACCTTTAGGATTGCCAGTAGAACCAGATGTGTAGTTGAGCAATGCTAAATCGTCATGATTATCAGTAGGATAATTCAAGTATTCCTTGCTGTAACCATTTGGATATTCAGCTGCAAATGCGCTATCTACTTGTGCGTAGGCATCCTTCACCTGCTTGGTAGCGGCATGCTGCAAACTAAAATCGTCCATAAATACCAAAGCTGTCAGACCTGGCATGTTCTTAGCATCAATTTTCTTCAATACATTAGGACCAGTGTATAGCAATTTTGCTTCTGAATGGTTCACTAATGCCTCAATACCTTCACCTGTGAAATCAGGCAAGATACTTACTGCTACTGCCTTGTATGTTTCTACAGCTAAAAAAGTCACACCCCAATTAGAGCAGTTGCGTCCGCACAATGCAATCTTATCCCCTTCCTTGATACCTAACAAACGGAATGTAGTGTGCAAACGAGCGATTTGCGTAGCTAACTCACCATAGGTGTATTGGGTAGCTCCATCTAAATCTTTCATCGCCAAATCAGACCACTTTTTAGTAATCGTGTTTTGGAGATAACTCATGTAATGTTTTAATTCCATAATAATAATATTTTATTTTCCCCGCAAAGGTAATATATTTATTTCGAACGCGTGTTCGAAAAAAGATGCTTTTATGTATATTTTATGTCTTTTTTGTATTTTTAATGATTATTTACGTTTTCCGCGGACATAAAAATCAAAAATAATGCTACGTCGGCTGATGGTGGTAGGATAAGCTTGTACTGCCAAACGAAGATTCTGCTTTCGGATATCTCGATAGTGGCGTTTAAGTTGCCAATATGCCCATCGTGCTTGGGCCACTGCCCATGCATTTTTCCATTTGCCTGCACATAACATCTGTAATGCTGCTACATAATCCAAAAAGAAACGAACGAAAAATACGCTTACAAATGGGATGGTAGGTAGGTTCTTGTAGAGCATCAATAGATTGTTTCGGAAATTTAAAAATGTTTTTCGGGGACTCTCATAGCCCAGTGCACCACCGCCAAGATGATAGACCACAGACTGTGGTACCGCCATCACAGCATAACCACGACAATTAAGGCGCCAACAAAGATCAATTTCCTCTTGGTGGGCAAAAAAAGTAGCATCTAACCCACCCTGCTCGATATATACATTGCGACGAATCATGAGACAAGCTCCAGATGCCCAAAAGATAGGCATAGGCATGTCGTACTGGCCATTATCAACTTCTACGTGGGTTAAAAAACGTCCTCGACAATATGGGTAGCCCAAACAATCCATCATTCCTCCTGCTGCACCAGCGTGCTCAAATTGCACATGATTGGTGCCAGAAACTATGGTATCCTGTTTCGACTGCCAACTAAGTACCTTGGGTTGTGCTGCTGCCACATGCTCGTGCGTGCGCATGAATGATAATAAGGAATCTAACCAACCAGCAGTGACCTCTACGTCGGAATTGAGCAAAACAACATATTCGGAATCAACTATAGCAATAGCACGGTTGTACCCCTCGGCAAAGCCATAATTGTTTCCTAGCTCAAGAACTCGAACAGGTTGTGTGTGCAGAAAATCCAATGAAGAATCTGTGGAACCATTGTCTGCCACAATAATCTCCACCCCATCCCCCTGGGTGTGTTGAATCACAGATGGGAGATAGCGACGCAAGATAACTTCGCCATTCCAATTCAATATGATTACACTACAGGTCATGTTATGATCGTTTCTTTAGACTCAATTAGCAAGTTGTTGGGTAGCGCAAAGGTAGCGCAAGACTAGCGAAATGATGGTTAAAAACCAAACGAGAATGCCGCAGATATGGTGAGGTTTTTCCCCTGATAATATAGCGGACAAAAACGGTCTAAATAATATTGTGCAGACCCCAATAATTCGCTAGGTAAAGCATCTGTTTTGATATTGTCGAATCCTTGTGCATGGTTGTACCCCACGGACAAGGTCATGTACATATTAGGATGTGGTTCGTAGATACCATCCAAACGTACCTCTTGGTTGCGATAGATAGGTTGCTCGAATGGCTCTTGCGCAATGGTTTGAGATATGTTATCTCGCAAATATGAATAGGAATTGTATTTAGTGTCATGGGTATAACTCAACTTCAACAACAAACCACGTACAGGGCGATACGCCAATTCACCATAGATGGATTGCGCATTATCACCCATGTAATGACCCATATTATAGCTGTTTGATTCCCATGTAAGTACATCAATTGAATGGGTATAGCATGCGATATACGAGCGCATGAACTCGCCTCGCAAACTGAGTCCATCTAGAGGCCAACCTGACCAATTAAATCCTACTAGATAAGAAATAGGATTATTCTCTGGCTCACTGGGTTTGAATCGGGAGAACTTGATCTCATCGAGGAAGAACGAGCCATACAAGTGTAGATGATTAACAGGACGCAACGAGAGCGAAGCAAAAGCTTGAGAGTTTTGATTTTGCGTTCTAACACCCTTGGTCAGCAAGTGATCAAGTGACTTGTAGAAAGCAATAGGGATAAGATAAGCGGCTTGAATGGTTTGCTCAGCATACACAATGGAATTACCAAAAGAAATAGATAATTGCTTGACTGGAGTGAATGTGAACATATTAGCCGCCATAAACTTGTTGTAAGGACGATAGTTAGGCAAGGCATTTGTCCCCTGTGTGGTGTTCTCTAAATAATACGTAGTAGAATCTATGACATTCGATACCAACCATGCGTGGAAATAGTCGAATTGGAACCAGCGACAAGGAGTAAGTTGCAGCGTGATCATTGGTACGGCAGGATTACGTCCTGACAAGATATTTGAGCTATGATAAGCATCTCCCCATGATAGGGATTCACGTTGGATTCCTATACTACCCCACCAAGAATAGAGATTGATTCCGCCTTTGGAATCCGAGAAGTCGCCCCCATAACTTGCCTCCTTGTATTGCACGCCAGCAAGTGGTGATAATGCAGGCATTGCTTGCGAAGCGCCATAGTGAATGCGAGCACCATTAATTTGCGCGTTAGAAGAAGGATAATAATCTTGATTGAGCCAATTACCATTCCAAGAATTATCGCGTAAACTACCCCATACACTGAGGTGTTTAGCAATATCCATCTGCAACTCAGCACCCCACCAACGTTGTACAAGAACACCTTTTTTACTGCCTGTAATATCCGCACCCAAGATTGGGCGTATGCGGAATTTGAACATGTTGTTGAGGGATTTATAACTGAATTGTGGATCAATCAATGACAAGGAAAATGTACGATGATCGGTGTACTGGATGTAGTTGTCCACCATGAGTTCGTTTTCTAACGCGAACTCATTCAAATAGAATTTTAGTTCGTTACGTTGTCTGTTGCTCAAAAGAGAATCAGCCTTTTGGGCTTGTACCAACATATCTGCTATTTGATTGCGGGTATAAGGACGTACCGCAGTTTGATTAACCACAATACCATCTGTGATTAATTCATCGATATAATCATATACCTTGGTATAGTTGAGTGCTACAGGAATATTTTGCGCCCATAGACCACAACATATACACATTAATAATATGGATACCCCCAATCGCTTCATACTAATGACTATGAGCTCGCTTGAATACTATTGTATAGAATATGCGCCAGAAATAAATAATATCGGTCTTGAACGTTCCATGTTGCTCGCACATGGTGAGATAGCGCATCTCGGATGCCTCAATCTCGTCCAAAGTCTTAGGCATATCTGCATAGAAAGGAGGGAGCAATCCTGGTGTGTGGCAAACGCGTTTAGCCTGCAGTTCTGGGCTGTAGAGCGAGAAGTACTGTTGAGAGATAGGACGTACGCCCACGATTTTCATATCTCCCTTGATTAGATTTACAAGCATTGGCAATTCATCCATCCAATACTTGCGTGCAAAGCGCCCGAGTGTTGTGACACGAATATCGTGATTGAACTTACCACCTTCTTGTAGGGAGTAACGCTCGTATATATATGCTTGTAGAAACTCGGAATAAGGGTGCATGGTACGCAGTTTGTATACTTTGAACTTCTTGCCTCCCTTTCCCACTCGCTTGAGTGTCACAAAGATACCATACAAACGTCGATTCGTAATCTCTGGACGGAACTCGCGGCGTGCTACTACATAATTTAGATCGCCTATCTTGCGCTCTGCCACTATGGAAAATCCACAATAACACAGGCGTCCTAATACCTCTGCCTTGCTCAACACACGATCTTTACCTTCGGTGATATCAAAGTATAGTCGCGATGTCATGAATAACTTAGGCAAGACACGTTTGTATAGGAAAAAGGCGATATAGTATAACCAGTTGATTACACGAGGGAAACGTCGTAATATATTGCGTTTGGTGACTGATTGTGGTTCGTAGCAGCATACCCAGATACCATTATCAGGCAGTTTGTCGTTGACCGTGGTAAATAGTTTGTTTACACCACGTATCTGGTTGAGTGGCATAAAGTTAACCAACGTGTCATAACGATAATTGCGCAATTTTTGGATATTATACAATTCCGATGAGCGCAACGTAAAGGTGTTGGTACTATATAGCGGAGCGTACTGCTCGATAAAATCCAATACAGCAGGGCTCGCAAATTCCAACATGCTTTGGCGCAAATCGTTGGCATCTTCTTCAGAAAGAGTCTGCGCCTCGTGCAATACGGATTGTTGTTTACGTTTTGGCGCTGCGATAGGTTGCTCATCCGTATCCAAAGCATAGCGATAGGCATGCTTGAGAATCAAGAATACCACCGAAATGCCAAACATAATCAGCCAAATCGTCAGCAGCACCCAAATGGAGAAGCTATGTCCCGAGAAATACCACATGTATCCGTACATGAATGCGAAGGTAAAGACAGAAGCCGCCATCAAACGACGGAGGTCTTTGCCCATCTTCATGTATTTAACAGGGATATAGCGATGGAATAAATAACTACTCAACAGCCAGACGATAGAAAAGACTGTTGCAAATACACTATACTTTTGGAATGGTACTTGCGTGCTCAATGGAAATAACCACAAGACGGCTATCACACTCAAGATGAGCGTGATAGCATCTATGATGAGATATCTCCAATAAGGACGATATAACAAGCGTATTCTTCGCATAACTGATGAGTACGGGATTTATTTACTTCTTGCAACGTGCATTCAAACCGTTGATTACTTCTTCGGTAATGTCATATTGCTCATTTGCCATAAGAACATTATCCTTAGCAGTATTGCTCAAGATGATATGGAATCGACCATCAGCGTTGAACTCCTTCAAGAAATTGTTCAAAGAGTCAGCCAATTGCAAGTTCAATTTTTGATTTTCCATCATGATATCTTGAGTGAGTTTTGCCTCCAACTCTTGCAACTCTTGCTCTTTTTTAGCCAAACGTTGTTGCTCTTTCTCTGCACGCTCACGGCTCAAGAATGCGTTGTTCTCCAATTTGCGTTGGAAATCTGCCACTTCGTTTTGGAAAGTACGCAATTTAGTATTCATTTTCACACGAGCATCTTCTTGCTTGCTCATCAATTGGTCGCTAGCCTCTTGTGCGAAGGTGTAGTTGGTTAACAAACTATCCACATTCAAATATGCTACTGGCATTACCTCTGCAGGATCAAGGGTTGCAGTCTCTGCAGTTGCAGGTTTATTACCTGAGTAGATGATTACAAACAATGCAGCCACAGCGGCTACGAGAACGATGTTGATTACTAATTGAATTTTGTTCATGTCTTTGTATGTTTTTATAAATTTTTATTACAATTTGTTTATTTTTGGACCTTGGATATATTCTTATACCAACTCATGGATGATTAATCCAGAGCGCAGTTTTGGCTCAAACCATGTGGTTTTTGGAGGCATGATATTACCAGTATCCGCGATACGAATCAATTGCTGCATCGTTACAGGATATAGCGCTAATGCCATTTTCATCTCGCCAGAATCTACACGGCGACTCAACTCGTCTAAACCACGAATACCACCTACGAAATCAATGCGTTTGTCTGAACGCAAGTCTTTGATGCCCAATAATTTGTCTAGTATCAAATTAGATGAGATCGTTACATCCAACACACCGATTGGGTCTTGGTTATCATAGCGACCTACTTTGGCAATGAGTTTATACCAATGACCTTCAAGGTAAAGCGCAAACACATGCAATGCATCAGGACGATATATTGCTGTACCCATGTCTTCTACTTCGAAATCTTCGCTCAATGCCTGTAGGAATTCAGCTGAAGTCATACCATTCAAATCGCGTACAACACGGTTGTAGTCCATGATATGCAACTGATCATCTGGGAAGCATACTGCCAAGAAATAGTTATATTCCTCATCGCCTTTGTGATTAGGATTTTGCAATTTCTTCTCATTGCCTACCAACGCAGCAGCAGCACTACGGTGGTGACCATCAGCGATGTACATGGCAGGAATTTCACTGATAATATCGGTGATACGAGCAATAGTGTCGGTGTCTTTGATTACCCAGAACGTATGACCAAAACCATCTAAATCAGATACGAAGTCGTATTCAGGAGTTGTTGCAACCACAGAAGCGATGATAGCATCTAAATCTTCACGATGAGGGTATGCAAAGAATACTGGCTCTACGTTAGCATTATTGACACGCACATGTTTCATGCGATCCTCTTCTTTGTCGCGGCGAGTTAACTCATGCTTCATGATACGGCCTTCCATGTAGTCTTCTACCCATGCTGCTAACACCAATCCATATTGGGTACGACCACCCATTGTTTGGGCATATACATAGTAGCAATCTTGCTCGTCTTGCACCAACCATCCATTTTCTTTGAACAATTCAAACTGTTGACGCGCCATAGCATATACACGCTCGTCATGTTCGTCGGTTCCTGCTTCGAAATTGATTTCTGGCTTAATGATATGGTATAGTGACATTGGATTACCTTCTGCCTCTAGGCGTGCTTCTTCCGAGTTCAAAACGTCGTAAGGACGACTACTCACTTGCTTTGCCAATGCTTGTGGTGGACGAATACCACGAAATGGTTTTACTTTCATTAGTCTTAGATTTTTTTCAGTTGTATATTACTTGTGGTTAGTTGCTTGAGGTGCTACCTTTCCCATGGTGCATGAGCCATTGAAGATAGCATTAGGTTCAACCATTAGAGTTTGGGTATTGATTTCTCCTTTGATATTGCCCGTAGCTCGCAAAGAAAGCGCATGTTTTACATCGATTTTACCTTCTAGATTACCCATAATCTCGGCATTGTGGCACTCTACAGTACCTTTGATCTTACCTTGCTCGCCAATCACCAATTTTCCAGTGCACTTTACATCACCTTCGATTGTGCCATCTACGCGGATATCACTATCCGTAATGATTGTACCAATAATTTTACTGCCCGAAGTTAGGGCGTTGTACAATGTACCTGCATTTTGTTGTATTGTAGCCATTTTATTCTAATTTAGCTGTTAATTCCTATACGTTGATTTACACATTTATTAAAATTAGCCCGCAAAGGTACGAAAAAAATCTCACACGTGCAAGCGCACGAGCATTTTTATAAAATTATTGTTCGAAAATTAGGTTATTTGAAAAAAAAGTAGTACTTTTGCAAGTTAATTTTGGCGTATTTTGTTTATGAAAGAAATAATCATTGTAATATCCGTATTGATCGTAGCATTTTTGTTGTTGAGTATCAGGGTTATTCTCAAGAAAAATGGAAGATTCAGTAGTCAACATATCTCTGAGAATCGCAGAATGCGCGAGGATGGTATTCATTGTGCTACTTCGCAAGATCGTGAACAGAGAAGAGGAAAGAAAAATAAATTAAATGTCAATCAACTCTAAACGTATGTATCGTTTTTCAACCAATATTATTGTAATCATCCTTGCTGTTTGTACGCTGACTTCATGCAGTGTGAATGCGCGTATCAAAAAGGCCGATAAGAAATATGCAATTGGCGAATACTACGAAGCGGGCGAAATCTATCATCAAACCTATCGTCGTATATCCACCAAGGACAAGGCGTTGCGCGCACGGGTAGCATTTATGCAGGGTGAGAGTCATCGTATTTTGAACAACAACAAGGCAGTTAGTGCCTACAAGAATGCTATTCGAAATAACTATCCTGACTCGTTGGTATATTTGCACTATGCACAAGTATTGCAATATCAAGGCAAGTATAAGGATGCCATCAAGCAATATGATATCTACATACTTACCCACCCTAACGATTATGTAGCACAAGCAGGTAAATATGCTTGTATGCAGGTAGAAACATGGAATAAAGAAGCATCTCGCTACAAAGTAGCACTTGCGAAAGAATTTAACGAGAAACGTACGTCGAATTTCTCACCAGCATTCACCACAGAAGATGGTGATGCATTGGTATTTACCTCTAATCGCCAGGAGAAATCTACCGACAAGAAAAAAAAGGTGCGTACCTCTCCAGTAACAGGTGTTGCCAACTATAATCTCTATTCAGCTCGTAAGAATGCAGCTGGTGTATGGGAAGATATCGAGCCATGTCAAGGTTTGGTTGAAGAACCAGAAGGTGAAGAAGATGGAGGCACACAAAAGAAAAAAGGCACACCCGAATTGGGAGTATGTTGCTTCTCGCCAGATGGAAAGACGATGTATTATACATTCTCTTGTCCTGTTAATGGACAAGATTTGGGTGCAAAGATATATGTATCTACCCGTGCAGGTGGTGAATGGAGCGAAGGAAGAGAATTGCAACTATTCAAAGACAGTAGTATCACGGTAGGACATCCTACATTGAATGCCACAGGAGATACTCTCTACTTCGTTAGTGATGCGCCAGACGGATTTGGAGGAAAAGATATATATCTGGCGGTGCAAGATGGTAGCGATTGGACGGATATCCAAAACCTTGGACCAAAAGTAAATACAGCGGATGATGAGTTGTTCCCATATATGCGTCAAGATGGCCGTTTGTACTTCTCTTCCAAGGGTCATCCTGGCTATGGCGGATTGGATCTTTTCTATGCAATTCCTAACGATACCACATGGAGTATTTTTAATATGGGTACGCCATTCAACTCGCAAAACGATGACTTTGGAATCACCTTTGCGGATGCTACTGAAAATGGTTTCTTCTCCTCGAATCGTGGACAGAAAAAGGGATATGACCAGATTTATTCCTTTACCTTGCCATCGATGGAGTTTGTGGTAGAGGGCAACGTATATGACACTAATGGTGAACATCTAAGCGAAGCCACTATTCGTTTAGTAGGTGATGATGGTACAAATGTGAAGGCACAAATTCGTCGCGATGGATCTTATCGATTGAAGTTGCAAAAAGATACCCGCTATGTTATGCTGGCTACCTCACGCGGTTTCCTCAACCAAAAACAGGAACTGTCTACTATGGGCATGACGGATAGTTATTCTTACCAACAAAACTTCTCGTTGGCTCCAATCTCTAAACCCGTAAAGATGAGCAATGTTTTCTACGAGTTTGGTAAATGGAATCTTACAAAAGAATCCGAGAAAGGGCTAAACGAATTGGTGCAACTGCTCGAGGATAACCCCAATATTACCATTGAGTTATCGGCACATACGGATATGGTAGGCAACGATGCTGCCAACAAACAATTGTCGCTTCGCCGTGCTCAATCTGTGGTAGATTATTTAATCCAACATGGTATTGATAGCGAGCGTCTTACTCCTGTGGGATATGGCGAAGAGAAACCTGTGGTGGTAGATGATGTATTGAACAAGCAATACACCTTCTTGCCCAAAGATCAGGTGTTGGACGAGGCGTTTATCTCCACCCTACCTGCTGACCAACAAGAGATTTGCAATTCGCTGAATCGTCGTACAGAGTTCCGCGTATTGAAAACCACATATAAACTCTATTAAAAAACATCTCCTTAAGGTCATGTATACCTTAAGGTTCTTATAACCAACTAATAATGAAACAATATCTCGAACTTTGCCAACGCGTCCTAGCTGAAGGCGCACTAAAACACGACCGTACAGGCACAGGTACAAAGTCCGTCTTCGGTCATCAAATGCGTTTCAATCTAGAGGAAGGTTTTCCTCTGTTGACCACCAAAAAGCTCCACCTCAAATCAATAATCTACGAGCTACTATGGTTTCTCAAAGGTGATACTAACGTAAAATATCTCCAAGACAATGGTGTACGTATATGGAACGAGTGGGCTGACGAAAATGGTGAACTTGGTCCTGTATATGGACATCAATGGCGTTCATGGCCAGATTACCAAGGTGGCCATATCGACCAAATTGCGCAACTGGTAGAACAAATCAAGAATAATCCCGACTCTCGTCGCCATATCGTAAGCGCATGGAACGTAGCTGAAGTCAATAACATGGCGTTACCCCCATGTCATACATTATTCCAGTTCTATGTGGCAGATGGACGTCTTAGTTTGCAACTATACCAACGTTCAGCAGATATCTTCTTGGGGGTACCATTCAATATCGCATCATATGCTCTGCTACTCATGATGATGGCACAAGTAACTGGCTTAAAAGCAGGAGATTTCGTACATACCTTTGGTGATGCGCATATCTATCTCAACCACATGGAGCAAGTCAACTTGCAACTTACACGAGAGACACGTCCATTGCCTAAAATGCTAATCAACCCAGAAGTAAAAGACTTGCTCGACTTCAAGTTTGAAGACTTCACACTCGTTGACTACGACCCACATCCACATATCCCAGGAGTGGTAGCCGTATAACAAACTTATAACCAACAGATAACAAAATGAACCTCATCGTTGCAATATCCGAGAATAATGCCATTGGCAAGTCTGGCGATTTACTATGCCATTTGCCCAATGACCTCAAATACTTCAAGCAACTCACTACAGATGCTACGGTAGTCATGGGAAAAAACACATTTCTATCCCTACCACGCCGTCCTTTACCCAATCGACGCAATATTGTGCTCACACGTGACACTGCCTTTGCTTATGAAAACACGGAAGTAGCCCACTCTATTGAAGAATTGCGATTGATGCTCCATGAGCAGGAGAATGTATTTATCATCGGTGGGGGAAAAGTATATGAGCAATTTTTGCCAATTGTAGACAAACTCTATATCACACACATCCACCATTCGTGGGAAGATGCCGACACTTTCTTTCCTGCTATCAACCCTGCCGTGTGGCAATGTATCAGCGAAGAACACCATGACATAGACGAGCGCCACGCGTATGCCTATACATTCGCGGTATACACAAAGAAATAATATTTTCTCCAATGCCACTTTAGCATAAGATAAGCCGAGGATAAGCATCATTTAAACCAACAATATCAACATGCGTAAAATCATTTTCATGGCTACACTTGCCCTACTTACAGTCGCTTGTCAAAACCAAAAAGACTGCGATAAAGCACCTATCACAAAACCCGAGATCACCATTGAGGGTGGACGACTTACTCCTGAAGCACTTTGGGCAATGGGACGCATCAATAGCGTCGTGCCTAATGCTGAGACTGGTGAGATAGCCTATACAATAAGTTATTATAGTGTAGAGGAAAACCGCTCTACATCATGGATTCGCATCGCAAAGCAAACTGAAAACGGAGAGCTGAATACTATCCGCGAGTTTGTAGGTTACGAGCCTACATGGCATAATAGCGAGCTCTGCTACATCGATGCGCAGGGACAATTACGAATCGGAAAGAAGATTCTCACAGGATTTGACAAAGATATTGAAGGTTTTCTACTCTCTCCTCAAGGTGATAAAATTATTCTAATTGCACAGGTAAAGACTATCCCTACTACAACCGACAAACACCCAGACTTACCATTGGCTTCGGGACGAGTTGTAGATGACCTAATGTACAAGCATTGGGACGAGTGGACAGAAACTGCACCACATCCATTTCTTTGTGAGTTGAAAAGTTTTAAGGGTTCTAAAAGTTCTAAAGAGTTAGAAGTGGTCAACTGCATTGATTTGCTTGAGGGTACACCCTACGAATCGCCTATGAAACCATTTGGCGGTGTAGAGCAATTAGCTTGGAGTCCTGATGGCAAACAAATTGCCTACACATGCCGCAAAAAAAGTGGATTGGAATACGCCATCTCCACCAACTCTGACATATACCTCTATGACCTCGAAACAGGCACGCATACCAACCTCACCGAGGGTAATGGTGGATATGACACCAACCCAACTTATTCTCCTGATGGACAATGGATTGCATGGCAGTCTATGGAGCGTGACGGCTATGAGAGCGACGAGAATCGCCTCATGATCCAGAACCTCGAAACAGGCGAGAAGCGTTTCCTCACAAGGGGTATGGAAACCAATGTGGATGCCTACTATTGGAAGGACAACAACTCACTCGTATTCAGCGCAGTATGGCATGCTACTAGTATGCTTTATGAAATCAATCTTCAAGGCGAACGCACATGCCTTACCACTGGTCAATACGACTATGTACCTGGTGGTAATATTGGTAACACTTACTATTGTCTCCGTCATTCCATGCGCGAAGCAAACGAGATTTTTGCTTTCACGCCATCAGCAACAGACAACACTCCAGCGCCAACAATCCAGCTTACCCACGAGAACGATAATATCTACTCGCAAATTACTATGGGAGAAGTAGTACCTCGTTGGCAAAAAACAACCGACGGAAAGGACATGCTGACATGGATTATCTATCCTCCTCATTTCGATCCATCGAAGAAATATCCTACCCTGCTCTATTGCGAGGGCGGTCCACAATCGCCTGTGAGCCAGTTCTGGAGCTTCCGTTGGAATTTTATGATGATGTCTGCTAACGATTATATTATCGTAGCTCCTAACCGTCGTGGTCTTCCTGGCTTTGGCAACGAATGGAATGAACAGATTAGCGGGGACTACGGAGGACAATGTATGAAGGACTACCTATCGGCTATTGATGAGTTTGTTGCCAATGAACCATATGTAAATAAAGACAGATTGGGTTGTGTAGGTGCATCGTTTGGTGGATTTAGCGTCTATTGGTTGGCGGGCCATCATAATAAACGATTCAAAGCATTTATCGCACATGATGGTATCTTCAACATGGAGATGCAATACCTAGAAACAGAAGAGAAATGGTTTGCCAATTGGGATATGGGTGGCGCATATTGGGATAAGAAGAACAAGATTGCACTACGTACCTTTGCCAACTCTCCCCACCTCTTTGTAGGCGAATGGGACACCCCTATCCTCTGTATTCATGGTGAAAAAGACTATCGTATCCTTGCAAACCAAGGTATGGCAGCATTTGATGCAGCCAAGATGCGCGGTGTGGAGGCACAACTGCTGATATTCCCAGATGAGAACCACTGGGTATTGAAGCCACAAAATGGTATCTTGTGGCAACGTACATTCTTCGCTTGGTTGGAGAAATGGCTGAAGTAATTTTATGGATTTAATATTAGAGTTTATAGAAATGATAAATTTAAAAGGGAAAACGGCATTGATTACAGGAGCTTCGCGTGGCATTGGACGTGCGATAGCACAACTGTATGCTGAACACGGATGCAATGTAGCATTTACCTATATATACGAAGAACAAGAAGCTATGACTTTGGTGGAGCAACTGCAAACCAAAGGCGTACAAGTGCTATCAATCAATAGTAATGCTGCCGATTTTGATGCTGCACATGCAGTAGTTAAACAAGTGGTAGATACCTTTGGCCGTTTGGATATATTGGTTTGTAACGCAGGTATTGCACAAGATACTTTGCTAATGCGCATGACCGAGGAACAATGGGATAATGTGCTGAATATCAATTTAAAATCGGTATTCAACTATTGCCATGCCGCTACTCCACAGATGATGCGTCAGCGTAGTGGCAGCATTATTGCAATGTCATCTGTAGTGGGTATTGGTGGCAATGCTGGTCAAGCAAACTATGCTGCATC